>VFQS010002101.1_pt1 | contig 17011 bp, 16 predicted proteins | sample 3512361 | NCBI WGS metagenome assembly VFQS01 (sample SAMN10412375, study PRJNA504923) | tailings metagenome | isolation source: Relicate 1 Philex TSF3 active mining | place: Philippines
TATTATATCTCATACTACTTGAAGATTGATTTTTATTACACATTATTGTTTTTATTTGTTTTAGGAATTTTTCTACATAAACTTTTCTGTGTAAATACAACAATAAACAAATTACTTTTCTCATAATAATATATGACAAAAAAAACAAACAAAAAAGGTGGATCCATATTTATTAATGAAACATATACACCACAAGAAGCTTTTAATAAATTTTTAAATGATTCAAATATTCATTTGTTTAGTTCAGGTGGATCCGGTGTTATATTAAAGGCGACATATTTTGGGGCTCCTGAAACATCACCTTACTACTCATTCAACGCAGATAATATAGCATCTCCCACTACCGAGTTAATTTTAAAACTTATTATTTTAAATAATAATATATCACGACAAAATAAAAGCATAGGAAATCTTGAATGGGAATTTGGAAGATCCTTTTTAGCATATTCTAGTTATACTGATTTTCAAAAAGAAATCAATATGCAAAATAAAGTTGTTGCCGATACTATAGAATATCTAGAACCACTCTCACCAACAATAGTTTACTCTGATATTTATGATGGCTATAAAGAAACAACTACATTATTAACTATATTAAAAAACAGAAGCACCCAACATTTAAGAACCCAAGAATTAATAAAAACCATGTTTAAAGAAGTAAACACCGAACAAGTATTTAAAAATCGTACAACAAATGAGTATATTCAATCGAAAAGTTCCATAGGTCTTATTGCGATGGAATTAATTTCAAGTAATTTTCAAATGTTAAGAAACGTATTTTTAGGCATATTTAGTAATAAATTTTTAAAAGATGAACTTGTGAAATCATATGAAAAAAAGATTGCTGGTATTCCTGTTAATGAATTATATAATAATACTGATATGAGGATGTTAATAGATCGTGTATATACTATATCAACGGATGAAAAACTAGAATTATATAAAAATATGGCTCGTTTATCTATTATTGAAATAGCAGAAAAGAGTGGTATTAGTCAAGGTGATTTTCATTTCGGCAATATTTTGGTAGATCCAAATTATAAAGGATATTATGATGACACTTTAATTAAGACTGAACCCTCACCAAAAAATTCTATACCCAGTAATGACTCAATTAGTAGTTTATCAACATTAGATTTAAACGAAGAAGATGAAAGTGATACTACTAATATTAAACGCCCATTTTCAAAAACCGATTTTATTGATGATGATGCAATACAAAATAAAAAAAATTATAATTATGATGTAGAAGATGATTTTGATATAGGTATAACAGAGCCAGACGATAAACAAACTGGTGGAAGTGATGATCTTACAAATAAAGGTAAAACAATATTAATAGACTATGGTTATGCAGCTTATATACCCCAAGAAGATATGACTACTATTAAAACGTTATACTATGATATTTATGAAAATATTGATAACATAAATGAACGCGACAAATTAGATAAAATGACAAATGCAATATTTGATTTACTAAATAAAATTTATTCTGTCAAGAGAGCAGACACTATAAGTTTAAAAGAGTATCCTCAGTGGTATTCTTGGTTAATAGGTGGTTATTTGAGTGGCGGACCTGAAAAAGATATTCTATTAAGTGGTATACATATTACATATGGAGACTGTAGAATGTTTAAAAATATTATCAATTCACGAAAAATTGCTGTAAACAATTTGCTTGAAAAATTCAATAAGTTTGAAAATAAACCGTTTGAATTACCTTTGAAAAAGGAGGAAATATTAAAACGCGTATATTCTAGTGGACAGAAAGGAGGAAATAAAACAAATCAATTAGACATTAATGTAGAAAAGGCGTTTCAAACGTTAGGGTATGGGTTTTATTCAGCGATGTTATTAGAGAAAAAAATAAATAACATTTTAAAATCTAAAATTACGTCTGCATATAATAAACCATATAAAATGATCGAAACAAATGCATCTTTACAACCAACAATAAGTGTAGGAGTTGGTGGTAAAAAGAAAACTAATAAAACTAAACGTAATAATAAAGGAAAACATCATAAAAAGACACAAAGAGTGTAATATTTTATAGTTTTATATCAATTATTTCATCTATATAAGGAGTGAATTTAAATGAATAACAACAGCTAAATGGTAGTTTTGTTTTTACATCAACAAGATTTTCAGTTAAGTCGTCAATAAAGACGATTTTTTTATAACCGCGAGTTTTAATATTTTTAATAATATAATCTCCTTTTGATTTATTATTACAAAAATGTATTAAATATTTATACCCTTCAATACCAATATCCTTGAAATGTTTAAATGCAAGATCTTTATAAACAAAATGGCGAGCAGTAACAAACAACAATAATGAACCTGTTTGATTTATCCTTCTAATCATATCATAAAATCCATTTCGGTCTGTCATAACAGGTTTATTATTACTAACAATATCGCTCCATTCAGCATTAGTTTTCTCATATGCTACTTGTGGCTCAAAATTTTTTAAATTAGTGTTATAAATACTGAGCCAATCGTGTGGATAAAACGTTAATATGGTTTCATCGATATCGCATAAAACAATAGTCTTTTCTGTGATGTTTACATTTTTAAAACTATTAATTCTAATTATATTGTGTTTTCGAAACAAATTTACCTCTTCGGGGTTATTTACATTAATGTAGGTAGTCATTTTATAAGTATATTATATAGATATTTTATTATTATAATAATATCATGGTAATTTTATATACTTTTCAATTTATTTTATTAAATGAATTGAAATTTTTACTCTTTTCTTAATTTAATAAGAAAAAACCTTTTATATTTTTTAATACCGCTAGGTGTATATCCATCACATTTTCTAATTGGTTCCATTAGAAAATTGTATTGATTCAAAATTTGCCTCACTAGATTTAATAGAGGCCAACGTTGATCCACAACAGCTGACTTTTGTAAACTTGTTAATATAGAAGAGCTAAATTTGCCTTTAAGTTTTTGAATATATGGTTTTAAAGAAATATATTTTTCTTCGTTTAATAGTTGTTCTCGTGTTATTAAAACACCGTCTAAACCACTTATATCTGTAAAATATATACCGCACATATTTAATATTTCCTTACAATTTTCGTCCATTTATATTTTGTTTAATATAAGAAAAAATATAAATATAACTAACCAAAATTATTTTGTTTCATTTGTAGAATTTATAATTGTAAATCTTTTATTATGTAATTTTCACCATTTTTTTCGTATTTTCCAATAATTGCTGGATCCGTCTTATTTAAAACTATATCCTCAGAATTGTAAACATTACCAAATTTATCAAGATGATAAATAATACCTTTAATCTCTTGTACCCATACCTCTAATTTTTGTGTGTTAGTTTTATTTTCTTCTTGCAAATCAACAATACCATGAGGGGTTCCTTTCATATGTGTACCACAATATTCACTTCCTTCCTTTTTCTTTCTAGTACACTGTTCACCTGCTGCTCGCTTAGCACAACAACGATCAAAGAAAGGTACAACATTTTTCACTCTTTTTCTTTTTGCGAAATCTTCTTTTTGTAACGACAGACGTTCATAATCATAAATATATTGAAGTAGTTGTATTACTTGTGTGTTATCAAATTTAGTGAGACCCAATTGTGTAGCCTTCTCACGTATACCGTCTTTTAATGTCGAAATATAAGATTCTATCTTTTTGTTTAAACGCTTTTCCATTATTATTTATTTGTTTATATCTATTTTATAAATATATTTTTAATTCAATTTTTTATATATTTATAAAACCTACTTAAAGAAACTGAATTCTCTCTACACAACAAAAAGAATAGTCAAAAGTTTTAATTATTTTCTTGAAAATTTTGATGTTCATCAATATTAAATTCATGCTTTTCACTATTAACTATTTGAATAGGTTTTTCTTCTTCTAACATTTCTTCATTTAATTTTTCTTCTAATTTGCATACGATTTCGGTAGACTCTTCTTTTTGGGTTTCTAATCCTATTTCTAAATTTTGCTTTTTTTTTTCATTCTCTTCTTCTATTACCATCATAGAGTTAGATTTCCCAAATTCTATCAAATTTACATATTCTTTATTAGTAGTATATTCATCATCGGTGTCTGTATCATTTTCTTCTTCAATAACCTTCTCTTCTTCAATAACCTTCTCTTCTTCAATAACTTTTTCTTCTTCAATAACTTTTTCTTCTTCATAAACTCTTTCTTTAATAGACTCTATATATTCTTCTTTAATTATGCATTCAGGTGTTATTTCAATTGTAATAGGAACAATTTCTTCTACAATATTATTGACAATTATAGGTTTCTCTTCTTTTTGTTTTATTGGGATATTCTCAATAATGCCTGGTTCAATATAAGTTTTCACTCTTTCCTTATTAATAATTGCGGTTTTCACAACATTTGCAAAACCATTTTTATTAGGTTTTATTCTCTCTTCAAAAATAATATCATTGTTCAATTCCTCGATCATTAACTGAATTTTCCTTGTAAATCTTCTTAAATATTTCAAATGCAACTTATGGAAAAACTCCATATAATTCATAAATAACATCAATTTCTCTCTAACAACAACAATACTATAATTAAATGTAAAAACAAAGTTGTCAATATTTAATCCCATTTCTTTCTTTTCGTTATAATTTTTTAGTTCATGTTCCTTACCTTGAATATAACCGTAGAGAGAAGATAGTATTAACAATATATTTTCGTGAATATCCTGAATTATTTGAAAATCGTACACTTTAAATGGTTCCAAATCTTTATATTGTACAAAACTATCTACTTTTACTAAATCTAAAATTTTATTTTCTGATATATTGTCTCTAACATACTCGTTTACTAGTTTGTGTAATTTATAATATTCACAATAAATTCTGTTACAAATTGCTGAATGTAATCGTTTCATATCATCATATTCTAAATCTATCAATCTACTTTGAAATCTAAATGAATCTAAACCAAACAAGAAAATATTTTGATTATTGTTTTTAATAAATTCTGCGTAAAAATTCTTTAAAATAACTATTTTTGCATTTAAAATTTCGAATGATTTTGTAATATTATTGTTTTCATCTAATATTTCGGTAAAATTCGTTTTTAAATTATTTATAGTTGCCTCCATTTTAATAATTATAATTAATAAATAAAATAATTTCCACCGTTTTTTTAATATTATAATTTTATATAATGAACGAATTAGAAGCCGATGAAAATTTAGCGAATGAAATGACTGAATCTAAAATAAATACAGACATCGAATGGAGTGTTGAACACGAAAAAATTCTAATTGAATGGGCTGATAAAGCTATGTGTTATAGGTGGATGCATTCGCGTACAAACGTGATGTATTCTAATTTAAACGCATGGTACACTATACCTGTTATAGTAATGTCTACATTAACCGGAACTGCAAACTTCGCCCAAGAACGTGTCCCAATTGAGTACCGCAGTTATTTTTCTATGATTGTTGGAGGTATAAATTTGCTTGCAGGAATTATTACAACAATACAACAATTTTTGAAAATTACTCAATTAAATGAAGCACATCGTGTAAGTAGTATTGCATGGGATAAATTTTATAGAAATATTAAAATTGAGTTGGCAAAACACCCAGACGAGAGATTGAATGTAACACAGATGATTAAAATAAGTAAAGAAGAATTTGATCGTTTAATGGAAACAAGTCCAGTTATACCTGATAATATTATTTTAGAATTCAAGACTCATTTTTCCAATACGGAAAATTACACAGATATATTTAAACCTGAAATATGTGATGTTCTTGTGTCTACAACTAATTCTAGAAACCCTTGGTTTAATGATGAGAACCGCAACAAGAAAATTCAAGAAACGATAAAAGCGATTAACATTAAAGAATTAAAAAATAAAAAACAACATGAAAATAATCTCAATAGTGTGAAATTTTTCAGGAAAAGTTTTTTTGATTTGAATAATAGAGAGCCTTTGGAAAGTGAAATAATAGACAATCTAAAAGAAGCTATGCCTATTGATGTTTTAAGAAAAATAATAAGTGAAATTGACACTAATGATATTTCTAATATTAATAGTATTATCCAAATAGATGTTTAAACTGATGGCTCTTTAATAGGTAAAATAAAAATACTTAGTAATATAAAAATATAGAATACTAAATAAATACCATATACTTCTAATCCTACACCGTAAAAATTAAGTAATTTAATTATTGCATATATTGCAATAGTCGACATACCTATTATTGCAATTGTATAACCTGTTGATGTTGACATATATTATTATTTAGAAATTAATAATATATTTTATCCTATTTCTTTCAATCAATCATTCATTTCTTGCAACATCAAGTCAATTATCTTAAATTGTTTTGCTGATTTGACAACAAACATAGGCTGACTATGTAAATAACTATCGTCGTCTAATTTTATTTTTCCAATATATACGCTATCATAACCGTTAGTCCATAAAGAATCATAATCACTTATACGTGTTGTCAACCTTTCTTTCCTATATCTGTCGTTATTAATATTATTTTCGTTATTGTTATCATAAATTAATAAATCTCTTTTGTAAACAGAACGATCAATTTCGTCATTTGGATAATTCATCAATACTTTTTGTTTTCCTAAAAACACCACCACACGTCCTATTTGTGTTTTTATACTTTTGTTTTCATATATTTTTTTCAAGGCACCTCTATAAGTTGTGAAGTAGTAAGCACTACCAAACATCTTTTTCTTTGGACTTCTTATCTTATCAAATGCTAGACAAAACTCTCCTTCATTATTATAATAGTCGTCATACAAAATAATAGGTGTTTCATATTCTTTATTATCTGGATTATGTATACGTGTAAAAATAGGGTTCATTAAAAAAAATGTGCTTACATCTTCGGTTATTGTTATGTCATATTTTTCACGCGAATTCAATAATTCATCAACAAAAACCAAATCATAATGCAACGATAATAATCTCTTACTTTTCTGTTCTGTCATATCAATAAATAAATATATATTGGATCCAAACTCAAAATAACCTTTTATACATCTCTCTATATCGACAAATTCACTTTTGAAATTGTGAAAAAATTTATGAATTGTTTTATAAATATCAACCATATTTTCAGCAAAAATATATGGAAATTCCAATTGAGTTTGATTTCCTTTGTCGTTTTTTTGTAAATAATACCCAATAAATGGTAAATGTAAAGAAGTCGTAACATTAAAAATACATAAAAATATTTTCGTATATTTTGGCAATCTTACAGAACTGAAATTATGACTTAAAAAGTCCAACCAATTCAAGTTGTATGTTATTATTTTTACTGTTTCATCCCTATAATCCTTGATCTTATTAACAAGTGAATATTTATCCAAAAAACATTCAAAATCATTATTACAATCGTCACTTAAATCATCGTCTATATTACTCGAATTTGTGCTATAACTTTTTACAGACATTTATATAATATATTTTAATGTAATACAATATATAAATTTATTTTTATCTTATATTTTTACTTATATATTTTTCTGCCAATTGTTTCTTTTACAGTTTCTTCCCTAGAATTTAAAATATGCGTTGTTAATGTTTGTGCCATTTCTGTATTCTCCTTGTAATAATCTTGTAATGAAACTAATAGTGTCTTTGCGTTAATAGGTTTCTTAACCTTGCTTTGTTTATAAACTAATGCACCACCATTTATATCAAAACAGTCAATAGAATTCTTCTTCATAGTGACCATTAATCTATTTGTTAAATCCTTTTTTTTATCATTACGTTCTTTAATTTCTGCTTTCAATTTACTAATTTCGGTATCCATTTTGATCCATTCTTTGATGTTTTCAACTAGTTCTTCTTTTGTTTCCATTATTATATTTGAATATATAAATATTTTTAATTCATTTATTTATATATTTTTATTTAATAATTATTTAATTAATTATTTATTTATCCTTATTACATTCCACAATATTTTTATTTTTCGAATTATAATGTCTTTTACACATATCATCACCAAATATTTTAATTCCGCAAAATTGTCCTTTCTTAACACCACTTTTAATTATTTCTTTACAACATCCAACTTCTAATACATTTCCTGATAAATCAGCAACCATTTTTTCTTCCTTTGCTTTTAATTTGGCTGCAATCTTTTCTTCCTTTTCTTTCAACTTTGCAGCAGCTTTCTCTTCCTTTTCTTTCAACTTTGCAGCAGCTTTCTCTTCCTTTTCCTTTAATTTGGCTTCTTGTTTCTTCATTTTTTCTTCTGCTAATTTCTTTGCAACAGCTTCTTTTATATCCTTCCTCATTACTTGACAATAATGTTTATAACAATAATGGTGACCATCCTTATCATATTTCTTCAAAATAACTTGATTACATCCAGATAAACTAATATTTGTCACACTATTTACAGGTTGTTTGTATTCACATTTTTTGTCCGTCCCCATATAGGTGAACATTTCGTAATTACCGTTAACATAACATTTCTTTGAATCTTTACTACTATAATTCTTATTTAGGTTTGGTGTTATTAAATCTTCATCAATAAAATTTATACCATGTACCTCTTTTACACCAGGAATATCAATATATTTTAATAAACCATTAATTTTACATCTACAATAAGGACACCTAATTTGATCGTAATTAAGTTTATTATTATAATCCATACACATAAACTTTTTCTTATAATTACACAAGTCGTTGTATAATGGTACATAATTAAAAGCATGTCCACAACTAAGTTTAACATAATCTTCTTTTAATGGTTCTTGGGTGATCATACATACTTTGTCTAGTTCGTCGTCACTTTCTTCTAACGATTTTAGTAATTCTGCATTAAAATCGAATTTATCGCAATTTTCAATATTATATTTTTTCATTTTTTTAATTATATTATACGCAAAGTCTTTATATTTATTATCTTTATTATTTTATATATTAAATGACACCGAGTCAATGGGGACCACCGACATGGACGATGTTCCATACATTAATAGAAAAATTAAAAGACGAATCATATGAATTAATTGCACCACAACTATTTTCAAATATTTACCGCATTTGTTGTTTTTTACCTTGTCCTGAATGTTCTCAACACGCAAAAGAAGCACTTTCAAAAATAGACGTTAAAAAACTTAAAACCAAGGATGATTTTAAAAATATTTTCTATGTTTTTCATAATTTTGTAAATAAAAGAAAAAAGAAGCCACTTTACAATTATGAATTGATGAACAAATATTCTACACTCAATTTAGTAAATGTAGTAAACCAATTCTTACCAGTTTATAATACTCGTGGAAATATGAAATTACTAACTGAATCTTTTCAACGTAATATGGTAGTAAAGGATTTCAAAATGTGGTTAGCCAAAAATTATTCTCATTTTAACCCTTAACTCAATTAAATATTATATCACAAAATAAATATATAATATTTATGCTTCACCTAATAATTCACCATTTTTATAAACAGCGCATTTAAATTGTTGTTGTTTAGGGGTTGTATAAAAATCTTTCCCACTAGACAATTCATTGAAAAATAAATATTTTGAAGAACCGCCTGCATACATTAAAGATGTAATAATAGCGGCAAATGCTAGACCCATTAGCATATCTAAGAATAACTGAATACCCTGTTTTCTTAAATTAATGCAACCTTGGGCCATTTTAACACCAATATCCATCACAATATAAAATATCATAACCGATGTTAAAATCCAATTTACGTGATGATTTATAAACATAGGAAAACATAAATAAAGAAATGTAAAACATGACACAAAAATACTGAATGTGGTGTTTCCAATATAACTGAATTGAATTGCGCTGCATATTGTTCCGTCATTATATGCCTTTTCATAATTACTGTTTTTGTAGAACATAAATTCTCTTAAAAGGATGACACCTATTAAAAATCCTAAATAAACAAGACCTTTAAAATTTTGAAACACGAATGATAAACTTACAATTGTTACAATAAGCAATATAGGTGAAATAAATGTTAAGAAAACTATAAATTTTAAAGGGTCAAAAATAGACAACGTATTTGATAATCCACCAGATACTAATGATGGTGGTGTTTGAGTTGTTGGTGGTGGTGCGTTCATATAATAAATATGTATAATTTATTTTAGTATATTCGTTGTTTTAATTATATTTGTTGTTTTTATTATATTTATTATAATTCAAGATGTTTGACAGAAGAATGGGTTTTAACATTTCTCACTAACTGTAACATAACTATATACTTGTCCATTTGTGTCTTCATATCTTCTATCTCTTTTTCTAACAATATATTTTTTTCCACCGTTTCTTCATACATTTTTCTTAACCTTCCATATTCTCTATGAATTTTATCAGAACTCATTAAATTTTTATTTATATATTATAACTTTATTTTTCAAATATAAGTTCAAATACTTCTTTCATAGTATTGACAGGATAAAACTTTATACCATCTATTATTTTATTATTCTTATATTTTTCATAAAATCTGTCAAAATCCTTTTTATTTTCAACTGGATAAATATATTCTTTTATACCTGATGGTAATGAACCCAATATTTTACAATCTAATCCTCCAATTGCAGTCACTTTATGATCAAAACTCGTTTCACCTGTTATTCCAAAAGTATTCTTAATTTTAACGTCATTCAAAATACTATATATAACACAAGTAAATGCAGCAGTTGCACTAGGTCCATTTTTCGGTGTAGAACAATCCGGACAATGCAAATGCAATCCATAAACCTCCTTATTTTCTGGATTATTGTATTTACTCAGTAAATAACTTTTTCTCTCGTCACTTGTCATATTCCATGCATTAGTTAAACTAACATTTATAGATTCTTTCATCACATCCCCAAGTGAACCGGTCAGTTTTAATTCCAAAAATTTATTTGTAGGATAATAATTCACTTGTAATGGCAAAACTCCTCCTTGACCTAATGAGTTCGCCCACAAAGCATTAATGACACCAACGATACTTTCTCCGTGTATTTCTTGTATTTGTCTCTCATTTTTATCCTTAAAATACTTATGTTTGACATTATCTATTGTCAATTTAATAGGTAACTCACATAAACCATCCATATTATTTTTTAATATATCCAAATTTATTTCTCCTACAATCTCATTTAATATTTGTTTCATCTTTCTTACTCCACTCTCTAATGTGTATTCATTAACTATAAATTTTAAAACATCATTAGAAATTTCTATCATATTTTCAACACCATAATTCTTATAAATTTCAGGTAAAACATATTCGTTAGCTATAACTAATTTATCCTCCAAACTTAAATTATCAAATTTTATTCTATGAACTCTGTCTAATAAAATCCTATCAATATTTTCAACATCATTATACGACAAAATAAATAATGCTTTGGACAAATCAAGGTCTATTCCTGAAAAATATTTATCCTGGAAGCAATCATTTTGTGTTGGATCCAATAAATGCGTCAAAATTCCAACAATCTCCTTACCATGTTCCGTTTTTGAAATCTTATCAACTTCATCTATCAAAATAATTGGGTTCATACATTTTTTATCCATCAATATTTGGACTATTGAACCCCACGTTGACCCAACATAAGTGAAGTTATGTCCATGAATTGAACTACCATTTGAATCACCACCTAACTGAATCATCGCAAATGGTCGACTTACATCAGTTTCATCTTTAAGTATATTAGATATTCCCATTTTTGCTAGTGATGTCTTTCCAACACCTGGCGGACCTTCAAACCCCAAAACCATCCCTTTCTGTTCTCCATTAATCCACTGTCCTACTAATCTCTCCACTTGTTTCTTTGCTTTTTCGTGTCCGTGTACTGCTTTGTCAAGAGTTTTTTTAACACCAGTTATATATTGGGTTATTTTATTCAAATCTTCATCGATAATATTTATTTCATCCAATATCAAAGAAAAATCGCTGTTTTCATTTAAATCACATTTTTGAAATAATTCTTTGACAATACATTCTTTTATTTCTTTATTTGCGCTGGTGTTATCAAAATAATTATTAATAAATTTCTCTGTTTCTGCTCGTATTTGTTCTTTTACCATTCCATTATATTTAATACATTCCTTCTTTTTACCATTTTTCTTTAATATATCATTCATTATTATTATGTTTGCAATCATATTTTTCTTATCACAAGATAACAAATAATTTTTGATTTTTTGCAATTTAACTCCAATATCTTCTGTTTCATTAGATGTTGAGGATTTTATTATTTTAATATACTTAACAATTTCAACACTAGTATATTTTTCTCTCTTCGGTATTTCTGGAAAAAGTGAATTTAAATTGAATTTACTATAAAATTTCAAAAAATTCATTCTAATATTATCCATTAAACACAATATAGGTTCTTTTCTATAAACACTAAATGGTATTTTCAATAAGCCTTCCAAGTACTGTCTTGATTTAGAACCCGAATCTTCTGATTTGGCTTTAACCTCTTTTAATTTCATCATAGCCTTTTCTTTCACAGAATCCGGTGTTTTTAATAAACAAATTTGTTGTTCTAATGGAATTTTATTTATATCAAAATTTGATAAATCATTTGTATATTGAGTTGTTTTTTTCATAGCATCTCTAAAATATTCTCTAACAGACCAAGGAAAACTGTCCATTAATAAATTCTGTTCCATAGTTTCCACAGTACCATTTGTATCATTCGAGAGAAGATCAAATAACAAATATGCCAAATATTGGTTATCAAGACTTTCTGTTGAAATAAGTAACTGTATTAGTATTTGTCTCTTCAAAAAAAGATCGCTACTAGTAAATTCCTTTATATTCTGGGATATTGAACGTTGTTTTAACATTATTATTTGATTCAAATAACCGGCATATTTACCATATATATTGGAACAATTATGTATTAAAAAATCTTTTAATGTAAGTGATGTGACAAATTTCTTGAAAGATTCATTTTGATATTCTGGATTAGATGGTAAATTATAATTTAATTCGTCCACACGTGATTTTATAAAATCATTATCCAAATAGTGTAAAACTAAATCATCCACATAACCTGTAACCATTATATTCTTTTTAAGAGACGGCACCGTTATATATAATTTGACACCATAAACTCTAATAAAAAACGATTTGGTATTTGCATTTACATCGAAACAATCGAAATTATTAGCCTTTTCAATCAAATATTCATCACTTGCATTTTGTCGGGTACTTTTTTTTTCAATCTTAGATTTGTCGTTGGTGTCATTCTCTCCGTTTAATAAAATATCATCTTTTGAAATTACAACATTTTCATTTAAATTTATTTCAGTTTTTTTCGAAAGTAAAACCTTGTAACCAATAGGATGGAAATATTTCTTCAACAAAATAAATCTCTCGTTCTGTAAATTATTTAAAACAAAATGGGTGTTATTTCCAAAACATACGACTAACAAATCTTCCAAAGATTCGGTACCATAATTTTTAAAAATACAAGACATTTCATTATTAATCATTTGCAATTTATTTACGAGTGTTTCAGTATTATAAGTTTTCAAATTTACAGATACCTCTTTTATTTTATCTATCAAACCATTTAATAATATCAAACAGTTGTTAACATCACTTATAATTAAACAATCTTTCGTCTTGTTTTTTTGTACGTGAAGAATAGTTTTCTGTACAACATCAAAAAAGAAATTCAACTTCTTTTCTACTAAAGAAAACACATCTTTTTGTTGCGTTTGTTCGATTTTTTCTTTAAACACAATTTCTTTTTTTATTTTTTTTTCAGCCATTTCTATATATATTAAACTTAGTTTATATTATTTATAAACGTAAATATATTTGTTACCAAAAACTTAATTTATATATTATTTTAAATATATTTAAATACAAATTACCATATTAAATAAAATATAAATTATAAAATGGGCATCCCTTCTTATTTTTCTTTCATTGTCAAAAACCATCCAAATATTATAAGACGTCTTTCCAAAGATACTATTAAAATAAATAATTTTTATTTAGATAGTAATTCAATTATATACGACGCAGTTAGAACTATTAATTTCGAAGAAGACCTCTGTCAAACAACCAACGCCAAAATTATTAGCAAAGTTATCCAAAAAATTGAGGAGTATATTTCTGTAATAAAACCAGATAATCTTATTATGATTTCATTTGATGGAACCCCTCCAATTGCAAAATTAGAACAACAACGTGGACGTCGTTATAAATCTTGGTATCAAAATGAAATGTCTCGAAATATATTCAAAAAAACCAAATTAGACCCTTTTAATACTGCTGAAATCACGTGTGGTACACCATTTATGAGTGAATTAGACAAAAAAATGCGTAATTTTTTTTCAAATCCCGTGAAATATGGTGTAAATAAAATTGTTGTTTCTGGAAGCGATGAACCAGGCGAAGGAGAAAGCAAAATTTTCAACTATTTAAGAACAAGTGAACACGTTAAAAACGATAGTACAAACATTATTTACGGTTTAGATGCAGATTTGATTATGTTGGCAATTAATAATCTTCCAATAAACAACAATATATTTTTATTTAGAGAAACACCAGAATTTATCAAATCAATCGACAGTTCATTAGAACCAAACGAACATTATCTTATGGATATTCCAGAATTAGCCGAAAACATAACAATAGATATGAATAACGGTGTCGAACTTACAGACGAACAAAGACACGGTAGATTATACGATTATATTTTTATCTGCTTCTTTTTGGGTAACGATTTCATGCCTCATTTCCCATCTATCAATATCCGTACAGGTGGGGTTCATAAAATGTTGAACGCATATAAGGCTACCATCGGACCTAATGAAAATTTGACTGACGGAAAAACAATTATATGGAAAAACGTCCGCAAATTAGTACAACATTTGTCTGATCTAGAAGAAGAACATATCAAAAACGAAATGAAAAAGAGAGATCGAGGAGAAAAAATGTTCCTACCTTCTGAAACCCCAGAACAAATATATGCAAAATTTGATTTAATACCTACATATGAAAGAGAAGTAGAAAAATATATCAATCCTTTTAAAAGCGGTTGGAGAAAAAGATATTACAACTGTTTATTTAATACCGAATATTGTGATAATGAAGAGAGAATCGCTCAATTCTGCACCAATTATTTGGAAGGCTTAGAATGGACTATGAAATATTACACAACAGGTTGCCCTGATTGGAGATGGTGTTACAAATATGAATATCCGCCCCTATTAGGCGACCTAATTAAGTATGTTCCCTATTTCGACACTTCTTTCATAAAAGAAAATGACGCAAAACCTGTTTCACAATTAGTTCAATTATGCTATGTTTTACCTCGTCATAGTTTAAAATTATTACCACCTAATTTACACGATAAACTACTCAAAAATTACGATCATTTATATAAAACAGATTGTAAATTTGTTTGGGCCTATTGTAAATATTTCTGGGAATCACACGTTATAATGCCAGATATTGATATTGACGAATTAGAAAAATTTGTAGCAACTATAAAGGGTTAAATCTTAATAACCATAAACATTTTCCAATAAATCATTAAAATCCATATTATATTGTTCGCAAATTCTCAATAACCTTGCAGGATTAGCTATAACACTTGTTAGTTCTTCGACAAACAATTTATTTCTCTCTTTCATAGCATCATAATCAAGTTGAAATAACTGCATTATATTTTCATTTTTCGATAAATATTTCCAACCCATACCTATACCCGGACCAATTTTATCCATATTATTTTTAATAATACCGATCCCGTGTGGATTAGAACATAAAGATATCCAATCAACCTTTTCAGGATCATGTAAATATTTTTCAAGTAATTTCATATGTTTTTCATTTCCATAAAGGTTTAATGTCCTCCAATTAATCTTATCTATATTTTTTTCTAAAATGTGAAATGCACTTGGGTTATAAGACCAAAAACTCCAATTTACTTGATCCAAATTTTCTTCTAACATTTTAACTGCCTCCGGATGAGTATTGGGAGACAAACTAGCTAAACTAAATTTACCCATATTTTTTTTCAGTAAATCGATTGCATCATCACTTGAATTATATGCTAATAATCCCCAATTAATCTTGTCAGGATTGTTTTCAAGATATTCCATCGCATCAGGACTTGGGTTTAAACTAATATTACCCCAATATGATCTAATTATACTATCAAATACATCTATTGGATGATCGCGGGGATGTGTCAAAGCACAATCTATTGCGTATTTATAATACTCGCCCATAGTATTATAAATAAGTGTAAATGCTTCTGGTCGTCTAGCCAAAGCACCCCAATTTAGTTTTCCAAAATTTTCCTCCAAATTTTCATCAATAATTTTTATTACTTCTGGGTCTGGATTATCACATATTTTACGCCAATCTATTTTATCTATATTCTTTTTTAAAATATGTGTCGCGTTTTTATTTGCAGAAAATTCATACCAATCTATTTCACTAGGATTTTGTTGCATTATATGAGTAGCATTTGGGTTTGATGACAACGACCTCCAATTAGCATCATTCTTTTTTGCTTTCATTTTCTGATATTTTTCTATTAAAGGTATAGCACCTGGGTTCTCAGTTATCCATCTCCAATAGAAGTCACATATATTATTTACTAGATCGAATTTATAAATCGGTTCTTGTAGCATTATTATTTATGAGTTAAAAAGAATATATTACAAATTATTTCAATTTTTTTGTTTTCTAGTTCTTCTTCTGGTCTTTCTGCCACCGACACCGTGTGAATTTAGTATTTCTTCTTGTTGTCGTGGTTTAAGATAACTGAAAATATGAGATGAAACATCATTATCTAATTTTTTATGAAAAGGTCTGTCTGTTTTTTTATGCAGTTCGTGTATATTAAAATTAGTAACCCATTCATCAGTCGGAAATGGGGTTGTAAGAAATGTAAGATGATCTGCAAATTTTTTCTGGACTATCTCAGGAATATAGCTATATGGGTTTCCACTAAATTTAGAATGAATACCTAAATTATCTAAGTTGGCTA
>VFQS010002106.1_pt1 | contig 16998 bp, 12 predicted proteins | sample 3512361 | NCBI WGS metagenome assembly VFQS01 (sample SAMN10412375, study PRJNA504923) | tailings metagenome | isolation source: Relicate 1 Philex TSF3 active mining | place: Philippines
CTCGACGGCTCTGAACTTGAACACATTCACCTGTTTGGCCTGCTCTATCAGATGGGGTACCTGACCATACAGTCGCGCGATGAGTTCGGGCTATACACGCTCGATTATCCCAACCGGGAGGTAAAAAATTTGATGCTCGCGTGTTTGTTTGAGGCATTCGGGGGGGTGAGCCAGGGGGGGGTAATGAACAGGGGGCTTTTCACACCGCCCCGGGATGGTTCCGGGCCGCAACGCGTGCCATACACATAGCAGCCCGTCGGGCGCCGTGCGACAAAAAAGAACTTTTCCCCGAATTTTTTCGTCTTACCTATAAAACAGGTTCCATGAAAAAACATGCAGGCGTTGTTTTGTGGTGGATTGGCATCACTGCCTTTTTTCCGTTGGAGGCGCAAGACAGGCGTGCGGATGCCGGAGGGGATACGTTGCTTTTGGCGCCATTTCATTCGATAGCGCTGGGCATCCATGCGGCGGTTTTTTTAGAGCAGGGCCCCTCGGCGTTGGTCGTCGTGCGGGGAGGGGGAGAAGCGGCCGCTCACTTGTCGCGGGTAATCCGGGACGGGGTGTGGCAGATAGCGTTCCAGGACAAGGTAAATATGGGGGATTCCCTAGTGTTGCAGGTCGTGCTGCCGGACTTGAAGATGCTATCCATAGGTGGATCGGGCAGTATAGCCTGTGTCTCGCCCATTAGGTTGGCGGTTCCGCTGAGCGTGGTCATAGGCGGTTCGGGTACCTTGTCACTTCGGGGGACGGCCCCGGGCCTACAGGTAAACATAGCGGGCAGCGGCGTCCTGGACGCGTTGCAATTTGAGGTTTCCGAGGGGGAGGTACACCTGGCCGGGTCGGGCGAAGCGCGGGTTTTTGCGAATAAGCAGCTCGAGGTATCGGTTGCGGGCAATGGCCGTGTCTTTTACAAAGGCAGTCCTGAGGTGAAATCCACGGTAGTAGGGTCGGGGGTAGTGAAGCCCATCAACTGATACGACCCCAGCCTTTCCATTCTTTTTTATCTTCTGCGAGGAAGCGGAGCAGGGTCTGGTGCGTGGGGAGTGCCAGGGTGGGGTCGCTTTCGAGGATATCGCCCGCGCATTGACGGGCGCTCTCCAGGATTTTTCCGTCTTTGGCCAGGTCGGCGATGTGGAGTTGCACCAAACCACTTTGCTGGGTGCCCTGCAGGTCGCCCGGGCCGCGGAGGCGGAGGTCGGCTTCGGCGATTTCAAAGCCGTTGTTGGTGCGCACCATGGTCTGGATGCGCTCCCGGCTATCGGTGCTGAGCTTGAAGGAAGACATGAGGATGCAGTACGACTGTTCGGCGCCGCGTCCGACGCGTCCGCGCAGCTGGTGCAATTGCGACAAGCCGAAGCGCTCGGTATTTTCCACCACCATGACGGAAGCATTGGGCACGTTCACGCCGACTTCGATGACGGTGGTGGCCACCATGATCTGCGTTTGCTGCCGGGCGAAGCGCTGCATTTCCGCGTCTTTGTCGGCGGCTTTCATTTTCCCGTGTACCACGCTGATCTGGTAGGTCGGCGGTGGGAAATCGCGCTGTAGGGCTTCGAAGCCCTCCATGAGGTTGAGCAGGTCGAGTTTTTCGGATTCCTCGATCATGGGATAGACCACATAGACCTGTCGCCCCAGGGCGATTTGTTCGCGGATAAAGTCAATGACCCGCACCCGGTGGTTTTCGGTGCGGTGTACGGTGAGGATGTCCTTTCGGCCCGGCGGCAGTTCGTCAATGACGGAGATGTCGAGGTCTCCGTACAAGGTCATGGCCAGGGTGCGGGGGATGGGTGTGGCCGTCATGACGAGGATATGGGGTGGGCAGTCGCCCCGGTTTTTTTGCCAGAGGCGGGCCCGTTGGGCTACGCCGAAGCGGTGTTGTTCGTCGATGATGGCCAGGCCGAGGCGTTGGAAGGCCACGTGGTCTTCCAGCAGGGCATGGGTTCCGATCAGGATGTGGATGGCCCCGGATTCGAGGTCTTCGAGGATGGCTTTGCGCGCTTTTCCTTTGATGCTGCCCGACAGGAAGGCGACCCGCAGGGGGGAGCCTTCGAGATAGGCCTGGATAGATTGGAGGTGTTGTTGGGCCAGGATTTCGGTAGGGGCCATGAGGGCGGCCTGGAACCCATTGTCGAGGGCGATGAGCATAGACAGCAGGGCGACCATGGTTTTCCCGCTGCCGACATCGCCCTGGAGCAGGCGGTTCATCTGCGCACCGCTGCCGAGGTCCCGCCGGATTTCCCGGATGACGCGCTTTTGCGCGCCGGTCAGTTCGAAGGGCATGCGCTGGCGGTAGAAATCGTTGAACAGCTCCCCTACGCGTTCGAAGACAAAGCCGCGCACCTCTGCCCGGCGGCGGCGTTTCATGGAGAGGAGGCGAAGCTGCAGAAAGAAGAGTTCTTCGAATTTCAAGCGGTTCCGGGCGGCTTCCAGTTCTTCGGAGTCGCGTGGGAAGTGGATGGCTTGCAGGGCGTGGCGGCGGGCAGGGAAGCGGAATGCCTCGACCAATGCCGGCGGCAGGTTTTCGTAGAGATCGTCGGGGCTCAGGCGTTCGAGCAGAGTGCGGATGAGCTTGCGCCGGGCTTTGCTGTCGAGCCCCTGGGCGTTGAGTTTTTCGGTGCCGGGATACACGGGGGCAAACGTAGGGGCAAGCTGGGCATTTTCTTCTGAGGCGACCTCCATTTCGGGATGGGTGATGCTCCACTGTTCCCGGAACGTCTGCGCCTTTCCATACACGACGTATTCCTGTCCGACGACGAGTTGTTTGTGCAGCCAGTGCAGCCCGGAGAACCAGACCAGTTCGAGGGCACCGGTGGCGTCGCGCAGTACCCCGCTCAGGCGTCGTTTGGGGCCTTCGCCCACGACCTCCAGTCTGCGGAGGATACCGCGGAGTTGTACCGGCCCGCTGTCTTCCTGGATTTCGGAGATGGTGTGGAAGCGCGTTTTGTCTATATAGCGGAAGGGGAACTGGTACAGCAAATCCCTGAAGCGGTGGATTTTCAGTTCCTTTTGCAGCAACTCTGCCCGTTTTGGGCCTACGCCTTTCAAGTATTCTATGGCCGTATCCAGTACCTCCATTGCGCTGGCCTAAACTTTTTTTTTCAAAAATAGGTGTATCTTCGTCTTTAAACAAATTTATCGCCAAATAGAAAGGATTTAAAAGCCTTTTTTGACAATTTTTGTTACATTTGGACTTTTGTAGAGTCTATAAATAACCATACAGCGTGGAGACGATCAAGCAAAAGCAGGTAGCTGAATTAGTGAAGCGCAACTTCAGCCTGGTGTTACAGGAAGAGGGCAGCTACGTATATGGGGCGGCGCCTCTGGTGACGGTGACGACGGTAAATGTGACGCCTGACCTGGGGTTGGCCAAGATATACCTGAGCGTTTTCAACACGGAAAACAAACAGGAAGTGATTCTCGAGATGGAGGCCGAGAAGGCGCGGCTGCGCGCTTCCCTCTCCCAGCGGCTGAAGAAGCTCGTCCGCCGCATCCCGGAGGTGGATTTTTATCTGGACGATACGCTGGACGAGATGATTCGGCTTCAGCAGTTGTTCCAAAAACTGCACGCCGAGAACCAGATGGGGGACGAGACCGGCACGCCGGGGCCAGTTGAGCCATAGAGGGGCAAAAAGGGTCTTTTTCCCCTCCTCACAACCCTTCTAATAATTCATCCACGATGCCTTCTTTGAGGTCGTAGTGGGAGACCCGGATATCGGGGATATCTCCCATCTCCAGTACTTTTCCTATGAGGATGAGGGCTGAGGGAATCATGTCGGCGCGGAAGGGAGGCATGCCCTTGATGTGAAGGCGCTCTTCCAGGGTGGCGTTGCACACCCGTTCCCGCAGGGTGGGGAAGCGCCCGAGGTCGAGGACAGTGTATTGTTCCTGCTGTACTTTCTGATCCAGCAGGTTTTCCAGAACGTCGAACGTACCAGCGACGCCCACCAGGCTACGGACCGGATATTGTTGCAGGGCATTGCGCAGAGGGTCGAGTTGCTGGTCGAGGAAGGCTTCGAGGCGCTGGGTTTCTTCTTTCGATATAGGTTCCTGGTGGTGGAATTTCCGGTACAGGACGGCTACGCCGATAGGGAAGCTCTGTGCCCAGAATACCTGTTCCCTGTTTGCAATGAGAAATTCCACGCTCCCGCCTCCGATGTCCATGACCAGCATAGGGGTTTCGTCAAAAGGGACGGCCAGCCGTACCCCGCGGAGGATGTAGGCGGCTTCCTGCAGTCCGTTGATGAGTTGTATCCGGATACCGGTTTGTAAAAAGACTTCCTCGGCAAAGGCAGTTCCGTTTTCTGCGGTGCGCAGGGCGGCGGTACCGAAAGCCCGTACCTCGCCGACCTGCCACTGGTCCATGAGGTGCCGATAGTCGCGCATGCTCTCCATGCCCCGCTGCCAGGCGCTGGGGCCTATGTATTCGATGCCTTCCTGGGCGAGTTTGACAAAGCGCCGTTCCCGGAAGTTCTCCTCGAACCCGCCTCCGGGCTTGGGAGTGGCGATGAGCAGGTGGAATGTATTGGTGCCCACGTCAATCACTGCGACAGGGCTGGATTTTTTTTTCATAAGCAATATATAGCAAACTGGTTGAGAGAGGGGTCAGCGGAGAAGTAAACACCGCCCGACCCTTGGATGGTTCGCCTCGTCACCAGTCTATAACAGAAAAACACCCCGGATGCCGATGTTGCGGCCGATCCACCGGGGTTGAGAGCTGGACGCGGGGTACAGGTCCCATACATTTTTTTGCCAAAGTACATTCAGGCCGCTGCGCTCGCGCAGGAACACGGTGGCGCCGATGACTGCAGAGAGGCCGTTTGGGCGGAACACAATCTGTTCGCTGACATCTACGCCGAACGCATCAATGACTTTGTGGCTGATTTGGCGGGAGTAGGAGAGGCCTGCACCGACCTGGAACTTCCACTCGTTGAACTGAAGCATGAGCGGGATTTCCACCCGGTTGAGGCGGATGCGCTCGTATGCGGCGGCGGGGTCATCATGGGTATTTCGCCGGGCGCCTTGTTGGGAGAACAGCAGTTCCAGACTCCATTCCCAGCGCGGGCTCAATACGGTGTTGACCTGAAGTCCTGCTGCCAGGCCTGGCTGGTTGAAGCCCGCCAGGCGGTCGCCGTCTATCTGGGAGAGGTTGAGACCTGCGTTGAAGCTGCTTTTGAAGCGCTGCTGTCCCTTCAGTGGAAGGGATGCCAGGGCGAAAAGCGCCAAAAAGGGGAGTACCGAAAAGAAAAAGCCTGTTCTGCAGGGGCGGTGCAGTATCAGGTTGGTAGTATCTGCAGTCGGGTTCATAGACGATTGCTTTTAGAGCGTGTTTGGGAGAATGCTGAGGTACGTGGGACAGCTCTACTCCCGTCAAGGTATGGAAAAAACGCACAAAACTACACGTCCTTCCGGTAAAAAGGACATTTTTGGGAAAGATACCCCCTGCAACCAGTCTTTTGTATATTTTTGTAGGAAGAGCGGTATGGCCTCGGCCAGCGATGTCCCGGGGCTGTACAAAACCTCCAACCCTGAAAAAACAGACTTGTTGCGCGGGGGATTATCGAGGGGTCAAAAAGGCTCTTTTTCGCAGGATGCAGTACTGTCTGTCAAACTTCTTTGAAAAGGACTATGTTCAAGGCAACGAAACACTTTTTAAAAAAAATAGAGGGTCTTTTTGAATCGGCGGGCTATACCGTGCGGTACGAAAAAGGCAATTTCCAGTCGGGATACTGCCTGGTCGAGCAGCGCAAAATAGCGGTAATCAACAAGTTTTTTGATACGGAATCCCGGGTCAATACCCTGGTGGATATCCTGAAGGCGGTAGAGCTGGACGAGACGGGCATGGATGAAAAAAACCGAAAACTGCTGCAGGATATCCGCAGCAATGCTTTGTTAACCGAAAACGAGGAAGAGCTATCGAACTGACTGTAACCCTGCTCGGCACGGGCACTTCGCAGGGTGTCCCTGTGATTGGCTGTTCTTGTGATGTCTGTCGTTCGGAGGACCTTCGCGACAAGCGCCTTCGCACGTCGGCACTCGTACAGGTGCAGGGAATAAATATTGCCATTGACTGTGGTCCCGATTTCCGCCAACAGATCCTCCGCACCGGGATAGGCCATTTAGACGCTATATTGCTCACGCACGAACACAACGACCACGTTATTGGGCTCGACGAGGTGCGTCCGTTCAACTTCATGTCGCGCAAAGATATGCCGGTGTATGGCACTTCTCGGGTGCTGCACGAGTTGCAGGGCAGGTTTCCGTACGTGTTTGACGAGGTAAACCGCTATCCGGGCGCGCCTATGGTGGTGCAGCGAACGATTCGGAACGGGCAGGTGTTCTCTGTAGGGGATTTGGAAATCCTGCCCATAGAAGTAATGCACGGGATGATGCCGGTGACCGCTTACCGCTTTGGTTCTTTCGCTTATATCACCGACATGCGGACGATATCGGACGAAGATTTCGAGCGGTTGGACGGGGTGGACACGGTAGTGGTGAACGCCCTGCACTTCAGTCCGCATTACTCGCACATGAACGTAGAAGAGGCGCTGGAATTCATTGGCCGCTTAGGGTCGAGGCGGGCTCTCTTGACCCATGCCAGCCATAGGATGGGCCTGCACGAGAGGGTGAATAAGATGCTTCCGCCTGGTGTTGAGCTGGGCTACGACGGCATGAAAATTAAAATCCTGGAAAGATGACGCGTTCTGATTACCTGACCATCGCTATTGTAGGGGCCTGTCTGGTGGCCCTGGTCATTCTGATTATCCGCTTTTCCCGCATTTCGGATGAGCCGGCTCCGCTTCCCATAGAGCCGGATTTCCCTGAAAATTTCGAGGATACGCTGTACCAGGACACTTTGGATGACCCGTACGCCTACACCGACACGCTGCCTTTGGAACAGGCCGACGTTTCGGTACCCGCTGACGCTGCGGCACCCAAAACGGGAAAGGCCCCGAAGCCGGCTGTCGTTCCGGACGTTCGTGCGGAGTCTGCTCCCCGCTTGCGTTCTTCCGGGGATTACCTCGTCCTGGCCGGGTCTTTCCGCTACAAGGACCATGCGGAGGCTGCGGCCCGGCAGTTGCGCAAGAAAGGGTACAGCGGGGCAAAAGTAGAGCTGTTCAACCGGGGTGCTTTTGCGAATGTCCTGGTGGATCGCTTCGACTCCTACAGCGAAGCGCAGGCCCTGGTCGTGCAGTTGAGAAACGATGGGGTGTACGACGCCTATGTACACCGGAAGCGCTGATTTAGGGTTGGTGGAAGGTCTCTATCCATTCCAGGACCCCTCCTTCCAGGTTGCGCACGTTGCGGAAGCCTGCCCGGAGCATCATGTGCTGTGCGGTGGCGCTCCGACGGCCGGAGCGGCAGTACACGATCACTTCATCGTTTTGAAAATCCGTTAATTCGGAGATTACATCGGGGAACCTACCCAAGGGGATGAGTTCTCCCCCGATGTTGAATTGTTGGTTTTCATACACTTCCCGCACATCAATCAGCACGAAGCGATCGCCGCGGTCCATTTTTTCCTTGAGTTCTTTGACGGTGATATCCATAATTCAGTGGGTGATTTTATTTCTCCTGGGCGTTTACTGTTCTCCGCAGCCGGGCGGCCTGGTTTCACTCAGGTACAGGTTTACGCTGGTGCCTACGGCTAATTTTAAGACCGGGTCGAACTCCGGCTCCTGGCGATAGACGAAGAGTCCGTTGCGCTCTTCCCCGGGGGCGATGACATTTCCCAGGGTGAGTTGGCTGCTGCTGAGCAGGAAGGTAGCTTCTTCGTAGGTGAGGCACACCAGGCTGGGTATATCCACTTGCCCGGTATTGCGAATGGAGACGATGCAATCTATGGTACTGCCTTTGGGGGCTTTGAATCCGCGTTTCAGGTCGGTGGAAGAGACGCGGCGCCCTTCGAAGATAAGGTAAAGGATGGTGTTTTCCTCCAGTTCGGCGTTGAACTCTTTATCGCGGATGCGCACTTTGAGTCCCAACCGCTCGAGTTTGCGTTTGAATTGTTCAAAATCGTCGTTGCCCCCGGTCAAATCCGGTAGTGCTACTTCCGGTGGTGTAGCCGAGCTGACCGTCACATAAATGTTGCGATTTTTCTTGATACGGGATCTGGGCATCGGGCTCTGGTCGAGGATGAGGCCGGGAGCTTTCCCTACCACATACAATGAATCATTGACTACAAACCCGAAGTTGCTGCTGCTGGCCCGTACTTTGCGCCGCGCTTCGCGCACCGACATGTCCTGGTAGTTTTCGACCGGAACGGACTGCCCATGGTGGGTGTACAGACGGAGCCCGACCGTGAGGAAGCCATACAAGGAGAGGATGAAGACGGCCAGCGCGGCCAGGTTTTTCAAAAAGATAGTAGAACTGATGAAAAACCAGATTTCCCAGAGGGCATCCCGTACAATGGCTACGATGCCCGTAGCGGGCAGACCAGGCCGGGGCCGGGAGGGTTGGGGTGCCGGAGGTACCGTATTTTCTTCCATTGAGTCATCAGTTTTGGACGATTCGTTCAACTCCTCGAGGGTCGTTTGGGTGGTCATGAGCGGCTTTTCGGAGTATGTGCCGGCAAGATACTCCGATTGCGCCACTTTTTGAAGGTTTCGCCATCTTTCCCTTTCCTGGCAGTTGCTGATGAGCTGTCGCCAGAGCGTGCCGGGGAACATCCCCTGGTGCAGGAGCTGCGATTCCAGAAGACCACCCCTTTCCCATCCCGGGTTGGAGTGGATTTGTTCGACGATGGCTTCTGTTCGCCCATCTTCTGAAATGCGGATACAGAGGTCAATGCTGCCGAGTCCGTACAGGTTGAGCTGGCGGCAGGCTTTTTCAGCGGTTTGCCGGGCCAGGGGCTCCCAACGGGCAGGGTCTGGTGGGTCGGACAAGGGTTGTGGCAGGGGTTGTTTTCGCAGGGAGGGCGAAAAGGAGCGGCAGTACATGTTTCCCTCCTCATCGAGGAGGGAAACGACAGCTACATTCAAAAGGACGAGTTGCTGCGTGTCTTGCCCCGGCAACAAAATTTCCCGGAACAGTGCGCTATTCCCTGCGGGGAGCTGCTGCTCAGCGGGCAGTCGGAGGATGCGCCGAAACGCACTGCCCTCCGCATCCCTGGGTCGGAACCGGAATCGGATAAACGCATCCAGGGCCGTGCGGTCGCGTAAAACAACCGGGTAGAACTGCGGTGTATCTTCCGGCAGGTCTGCGGTCAGAGGGTAAGAAAAGCGGCTTTCCAGCCGGTCCAGGCAACCGACGGGATCCACCTCAAAGTCCTGGTCCCTGAGGAGCAACTGGCTGTATACGGGAACCTGTGCGTTGCGCTGCAACACCTCTATGCTTTGCTTTTTATGCGAACAGACACCGGCAGCCCCTGCGTTTGGGCCGGTGAATGGAAAGCGCATGCGCTCGAGTTCGCGGGTTACCGCCACGCGTTCCAGGACGGGCATGGCATCTAGTACGGCGATATCGGCAAGGGTGGGCAGTTGGGCCAAGGGAAGAGCGTTGTCCGGAGGGGTATCTTCCCAGAACGCCATTGGCGACAAGGCACAAAATCGCGTCTCCGTTCCTGTGCGGTGGATGGGGCAGGGGATAGCTTCGTAGAGACCCTCAGACTCGAGGTGCGCGATGATCGGAGCGATATAGTCCAGGGGCCTTGTATGGTCGGAAGGGTAGAGAAGGGCGATGCGTTGCCGCGCCGGTCGCTGTACCTGCAATGCGTCGAGGTGCGCAAACAAACTCCGGACGCCGTGCTCAGCAGGCCAGGCTCCCATGCGTTCCCGGAGGGAACAACGAATCAGCGCGGTAAGCCAGGCCGTAGGGTGTAAGCCTTCCCGGGCACCTGCCGCGAAAAGTGCTCTGCCGGGCACAAAAGCGCCGTAAGGGGCGAAGTGCTCGATATGCACCACATCCCGGATATCTACCCGGCCGTAAATCAAGGCAAAGGCCTGGCCGGCACACGCTTCGAATGCCCGGGCACAAAGGTCCTGTATGCGATGAGACAATTCTGCTTCAAAGGTGCCGGTTCCAGCTTCGCCCGTGGTTTTTAGGGGGAGTGCGACGTGTGGGGCACCATCGTCCCGCCGTATGACCACGCAGGAGAACGCTTCCCCCATGATTTTTTGGGAAAACAGGATGGGTTGGGGGGGCAGCACGCTTTTTAAGTGACAAACATTGCTCCCGTGGTCCATCCGATTAGCCTGGATATTCAGGTAGTTGAGCAATTCCTCCGGATGGGCAATCAAGGTATGGCTGTTTCCCACAGACGCTTTCAAGGGGAATCCAATCCCGTTGCGGATATCGGCGATAAAGCGGATGTGGTCTATGCGGTCAAATGGGCTCAGCGCGTCCCAGCGATTCAGGTCAATAAGTTCCTGATATCCGGCCACTCTGACAGCTTCCCTGAGCTCATCTATACTGCTCGAATGGTCGAGCTCCCGGGAGCGGCTCGCGTCAAAGGCTGGAAATACCTGGACGGGGAAACCCGGGTACTGGGACAAGGAGCGGAGGAAAGACTCTTCTGCGAGCGCTTGTTCCGGGCTCATACCGATGCATGCGGGGGTGGGAATTCCTTTTTTTCGCAACTCATCCAGTACAGCGGTCGGGTCTGCCAGGCGTTTGCAGGTTGCGGCATCGCTTCCCGAAAAGGGGAGGTGCAGGGATTCCAGCACCGATTGCAAGGAGGCGTTCAGGACATCCTCGCCTTCGAGGGCAATCAGTGCAAAGTTAATCCACTGGGGCAGTTCGGGGGCAGGGACGATTTTTGCGGTTTGGCGGGCTATCCAGTCCAGTTCCTCTGTAGGCAGTCCGTGCAGGCTCTCCTCATATACCGGAAAGGGGTGGCGGGCCGGGGGTAGGTATTCCCGGGGGGGATAAAATGCATGCAGGGAGGGCTGGAAAAGGAGTTTCCAGTCGAGCTGCAGCAATTGGCCGCGGGCATCTACGAGGAAGGGGACGGGTTCGAACAGGTAGCGGTCCAGATGGGCGAAGCATGCCCGACCGCTGGCGAAGGAGGACTCTCGATGCCTGGAACTCCCTCCAAAGAAGATGCCGACTTTTATTTTCATAAAAAAAATCTGAGCGTGCGGTTAATAGACGTATTGCGCGGGGTTCTTCGTAACCAGTCTAATAGACTTGTTGCGCGGGGAATCATCGAGGGGTGAAAAAGGCCCTTTTTCGCCCACACTACGCCTTTTTTCGGTCATATAGCGCGGCTATACTCCCTCAAAAAGCCTTCGTGTGGACAAAAAATGACTCTTTTTCACCTCCCCGCTGACCCCTCGCAACCAGTCTAATGTTGAACGGCAATTTTTTCCCGATAGTTGAGCCCGAGGCCCTGAACTTGCAAGAGGTATAGTCCCGCCGGAAGTTGGCCAACGGGAAGGCTGCGCTGTTGGGTTCCCGCTGCCAGAACAGTTTGATACAACAGTTGCCCGCGCAGATCAAACAGGTGCAGGCGCGCCGGTTCGGGCAGGGGGGAAGCCCACTCGATAGAAACCATATCGTTGGCCGGATTGGGAAAAATGCGGAAGCCGCCCGATACCGGAAGGGGCTCATCCACATCTACTACGGCATTGGCATCCATCTGGAAGGTAAAGCGCCGGGTCGGGATGAACCCGCCGGCCCCATTTTCCACAACAAAGGTAAAATCGTCGCTTTTATCTGCCCCGCCGGCATGGCTGTACTGAAGCTGGAACGCATTGATCATCGCCTGGGTGAACTGGCTTCCCGCGGTCAATACGGAGCCTTTGGCCTTGAGTTGTCCTTTAGAGGGAGCCCGCAGGACGGTATAGCGCAACTCTTCGGCATTGGCGGAGGCATCCTCGGCCAGGAGATTGGCAGACGTGAGGGTATTCGTTTTACCGGGGGGTACGCCGAGGGCGTCGTTGCGCACCAGGCGGGGCTGCTGGGCCTGGAAGGTCGAGCAAAACTCCAGCGACCAGGATTCTATAGCGCCCGGGCTTAGGCTTTCGTTGCGGATGATGCTGACCCGCAGCGTCCATACGCCCTGGATATTTTCTCCTTTGAAACGCGCCAGGGAATCAACAGGGCGAAACACGATTCCGTCGTCGGGCGGGCACACCCCGGTTCCATTGACGGCCTGGGGCGCGTCGTCGTCGAAGCCGATGAACAACTTGCTGGTGAGGGCGCAATGTCCGTTGTACAAAATGACCTGTGTGCCTTTGGGGCTGACCAGGCTGATGCGCAGGTTGCGCACATATTCTTTGTTGATCTTTAGTAGCGGGATATTGACATCGTTCAGCGTACCGGATTCCGTGACGTTGATCCGGGACTCGATTGTGGGGGTGCCGGCACCGGGGATATTGAGCGGTACGTTGGAGCTTTCATAGGTCTTGCAGCGGGTGGTAGCGGTATGAAAGGCAAACGGCTCGAGGAAAGGAGCCGTACCACAAGCATTGACAGGCTGGATGCGCCAGAAGTAAAGGCGGTTGTTTTCGAGCAACACCAGGGGCTGCCAGGAGGTGCCCGTGATGTTTTCCCTTGAAAAAATGCTGCTGTTGCCAAAGGCAGGGCTGGTGGCCATTTCCAGGTTGTAGGTGCCGGCATTGGGGACGGCAGACCAGGAGAGCGGGGTGGATAGTACAATGCCGGTGGCGCCATCTGCCGGGGATAGCAGGCGGAGGCTGTCGAATTGGTTGGACAGGGTCGCGAAGCGCACGGGTTGCTCAAAGGTTGGCCCGGAAGTTGTTTTCGCGCGGACTACGACCTCGAGGGTGTCGCGCAGGGTGTTGCCCGGCTGGATGCGCAGGGTACTGCTGCTCCCGGCCGGCACAGGATTGGGGCTGAACGACCAGGTCCCTCCGTTGGGTAGGGGCGCGGCAAGTTCCAGGGTTACAGGCCCCTGGAATCCGAGTACACTCTGTGTATTGACTCTGAATTCCAATGCTTTGGGTTGGCAGTGCAGCGGCACGGCATAGGGCTGTACGCTGAGGGTATAGCCTGCTTTTGTGGCTGGCGCGATCTGAAAATTTTGATTGGAAAGGTCGAAAAAGATATTGTCGGCTGCTTCGACCCGTATGCGGGCGCTATCGCTGGTCACTACCGGCACGCTGACTTTGGCACTGCCTGTGTTGAGCGCGTTTTCGGCGAGCAGCCAGGGAAAAGTCTGGCCGCCGTCCGTGGAAAGCCGGATATTGACGTATCGGCAGGATACCGGCGCCTGATTGGTGCGCGCCACATCCCAGGAGACCGTTTGTACCGATCCGCTTTCCCAGCGCACTGCGGCGCTGTCGGGGAAAGTGACCAGGAAAGGCCCTGCCTGGTCGGTGGCCTGGAACTGTACCTGCGCCCATACGACGCCGGCCGCACCGGGGCGGTTGTCGCGCACCGTGCAGCGGAAGGTCATCTTTCGTGAGTAGGACGGCAGCACTTCCCGTATATCCCGCGAGTTGCCTACTATAGAGGCCAAACGCGGGAAAGTGCGTACGGGGGATTCGACGGGGCGGAAGGAGCGGAACAATGGAGAGCTGAGTTTGGCTTCGCCCAGCGGTACAGAAGGGCCTATGTCGTATTGTTCCCAGCAATAGGTGAGCGGGTCGCCGTCGGCATCACTGGCCTGGGCCCGGAGTTCAAAAGGAGTATTGACAGGAATGGCGAAGGTGGCTGGGTAATTGAGTTTTATTTCGGGTACCCGGTTGGGGGTGGGCACGGGGGTCGCGCAGTTTTTGCCTTGGTACTGCCGGGAAAAGGCATAGAAATCCTCCAGGGAGCCCACGTGGTAATAGTCGTCGGAGTTGCCTTGTATGTTGTCGGGCCCACAGGCACTGGCATAGGACATAATCGTGCTGCCGCTGCCCGGTTCGTATGCATCGTCGAGGTCGAGTTGGGAGGAATACTGTGCGCAGCTATTCCAGCTGTGGCCACAGGCAAACTGGTGGCCGAGCTCATGGGCCATAATTTGGATGGCTATGAATTCTGTGTTGTTGGTGAAATGGCAGGTGACGCCGGCCCCTTTGTTCTGCCCACAGGCAGAGGCGTAGTTGGCGATGCCGCCAATGCCGTTTCGGCAGCCCAGCGTGAAGACGTGCCCCAGGTCGTACGCCCCGGCGCCTATTGCCTGGTTCAGTGCCGTGGTGTTCTGGCTGAGCAGGGTAGAGGCGTTGTCGGGTGCCGAATAGGGGTCGGTGGCAGGGTCGAGGTATATCAAGGTGTCGTTGTTGCCGATGAGCTGCAGGCGTATAGCGGTTTCTTTTTCAAAAACCTGGTTGACGCGATTGAGGGCACTTACCATAGAAGCCAACACAGTCGCTTTCGTACCGCCTTTGGATTGGGCGTATTCGCCGGTGCAGGCCAATGCCAGACGGTAGGTCTGCAGTACTACGGTTTGGTTCTCTCCGCTGCGCAGGGTGCCGGCAGAGGGATTTCCAGGAGCTGCATCCGATAGCTTCGGCAGGGAGGGGAATGGGGATTCGTTGAGGCCACAGCGTGGAACTTCCATGCCGCTGGGGTATTTCAGGTGATGGGTATAGTACGCAGTGTAGTATTCGGTATAGCCTTCTGACAGGGGGTCTATGTAAAAAAGCCCCTTTGGTGAGGTGACTGCGGCATGGAACCCAAGGGGGGATATATCCAATCGGGCGTTCAGCTCCGGGCGTTGGATACCCTGGGCGAGAAACGTTTTGATGGCCGGATAGCGGGCGGCCAGGCTTGCTTCCATGACTGGGGATTCACGAACGTAAAAGGCCTCCATGGTGCCGTCGGGCATAGGGAGCAGAAGGGGGATACCTGCCTGCCGGGACTCCTCCCGGGGTGCTCTGCGCAAAAGGACTTCCGCCCGGGCGAAGTCGAGTTTTAGAGCGCGATAGGAGCTGGCGGGAAGGGATGCTTCCGCTCCGCGGGGCAGGGAAATCTGTTCAAATGGAATATCTTCCCAAAGATTGACGGTGGGTTGGGCGGCGGCATACTGGAGTATGGTACACAGAAACCAGAGGAGGGCACTTCTTTTCATATTATTTCATTGTTTCAAAAGTCAAATTTCGGTTTTTTTTTCATACGCATGGCTTTCTACTTAGAACAGGGCGTTAATCTGGACGCGTCCGATGTGCGCGGGGGGATTATCTCCCGTTTTTCTTCCATCGTATTGGACCTGCAATTGCAGGACCCGGTTGAGTTGCTTTTCTATGCCGAGGTTCCATATCCAGTTGATGCCGGGTTGGAGGCCGTTGAGGATGGCAAAGCCCGCCGGTGACCGCGCATCGCCTTCAAAGCGGGCGGCCACACGGGCCAGCCGGATCGTCAAGGTAGTGTTGTTGCCCGGGGTATAGGCACTTTCTGTGCGGATTTCCCGCAGGAGGGCTTGTTGATCTTGTCCGGGTGCTGTATTTCGCTCGGATTGTATCCGGAAGTGGATTTGTGCGCGGAGACCTGGCCGGGGGAGCCAGGAGAGGTCCCCTTCTATTTTTTGGAAAGGAAGGGTATAATCCTGCCCGTTGAATGAGGTGACCAGGCTTTTTCGTATTCCGGAGCCTGCCTGTGCCCTGAGCGACCAGGTCTGGAAAGGGTTCCAGCGCAGGAGCCCGTACGATTCCCGCAGTTCCCGGATATCGTGGCCGCTGGTCTGCACCTGCTTGCTCCGGTTGAGCGTGCGCACCCACTGGATTTCCCATTTTGGATGGGCCCGGTTGAAGGTGAGCGACTGGCGCAGCCCCTCGTGCAAGGCCACCAGGCTGGTATCGGCGATATCGGGTTGAAAAATGGCAAACGGCGAGCGGTCCTGTTGCTTCTGCTGGGTTCGCCAGGACAATTGCCCCGACAGCCGTCTAAAGAGGCCGGCTAACAGGCTGGAGTCGGTTTTTTCCCAAAGGTTCCCGGGTTCGAGCTGCAGGTTTTGGTTCAGGTTGAGATAATCGGTTTGTACATAGCGCGTGCTGATGGTGGGCACGCGGATGTAGTCGGCCTGATCGGGAAAGGGGGCGGGCTGCATCTCGACAGGCTGGATGACGCCGTCGGCGTTGTACAGGGAATCCAGCCATATATAAGCTCCTTCTCCGGGGGCTACTTTGATGAACGTATATTCTTGTCTTGGTTCCTGCCCGGCACCGGTTTCCAGGGTTGCCTGGCTGCGAACCGAACCCTTGAAGGCCAGGAAGGAGGCGTGTATACGTCCGAGCAAGGTGTTGCGGGAGTCGAGTTCTGGCAAAAGCAGGGCGTTGGACTGGAATTGCCGGTAGCTCAGAGTGCCAGATAGACGTAGGGCGGTTTTTCTTTGCCAATATCCCGACAGGGCGGCTTCGCGGGCGATCGAGGCTCGGATCCATATTCCGGCAAGAGGGAGTAGATCTTCGCGGTACTGGAGTTCCATGTTCCAGCCCCAGGGTTTGTCTGCGGGGCTTTTTATACCGCTGCGGAGCAGGTAAAAAGCAAAGCTACCCGGCTGGAGGGATGTATCTTGAACGGATTTCCGGGCGTTGTACTCCCCCTGGGATTGCCAGCTCAGCTCCCATTTTTCTTTTTTGAAAAGACGGGTACGCACTTCGATCCAGGGCTGCCAGAAGAGCAGCGCCTCGGATGCGGTACGGGCCTGCAGTTGTCGGACCTTGCCGCGTATATCCCAGTTTTTGGGTTGTAGCGTCCAATGCACGCCCTGTCTCAGGCCCTGGTATGTCGTGGAGCGGAGGAAGGACTGGGCCTGGTAGGATATTTGCCCCGTGCGGGGCTGCGCCAGGGTTAGGTCCAGGTGGCCTATATATTCGTGTGCTGCGGGTGGAGAGCCTTTTCCCTGAAAGTCCGCCAGGCTCCAGTCGCGCAAAAATTCCGGGCTTCGGTAAGGGTTGAGTGTCCTGAAGTTGCGGTGAAGCCCCTCCAAGGCGAGGCTACTGCTCATTTTCCAGGCGGAGGAATCTTTCCCCAGTTGCGCTTGCTGTTTTATCTCCAGGAAGGCTGCGGCGCCGAGGTCGTCTTTTTTTCCCAGCGGGGATAAGCGATTTGGATCCATGCGGCTGAGAGCGAACTCTGACCGCAGGCTGGTTTGAGAGCCTATGGCCCATT
>VFQS010002107.1_pt1 | contig 16995 bp, 18 predicted proteins | sample 3512361 | NCBI WGS metagenome assembly VFQS01 (sample SAMN10412375, study PRJNA504923) | tailings metagenome | isolation source: Relicate 1 Philex TSF3 active mining | place: Philippines
GCCAACAGCCCAAACGGCGACTGCGCGCAGGATATGCGTGACCTGTTGAAAGTCCTGATCGTGCTGATCATGGTCATCGCGGGCTATTTCATCTTCGCGCCAGCCCGCGAAACCACGCGGGCACCCGATGCGGGCATCGAAAGGATGATGCCCGCCCGTTAAAAGCTTGCACTTGCTGCCGTTCGCGGCTTAACCCCGCACATAATGTTGAAACGCCTGTACGATTGGATGATGGAAAAGGCCGGGCACGCCCATGCCGAACGCTGGCTGTTCCTGTTTTCCTTGATCGAAAGCTCATTCTTCCCCATACCGCCGCACCCGTTGCTTGGGCTGATGTGTCTGGCGCGCCCGGACAAGGCGTTGCGCTATGGGGCGGTTTGTACTTTGGCCTCGGTCTTGGGCGGGATCTTTGGCTACGCCATTGGCTATTTTGCGTATGAAACCGTCGGTACCGCGTTGTTGAAGGCGCTGGGGCTATGGGACAGCTTTCCTGCTGCGGCCTGCTATCTGCGCGAATTTGGCGCGGAGATTATTTTGATCAAGGGCGCGACCCCCATTCCGTTCAAGCTGCTGACCTTGACCGCAGGGTTCATCAAAATGGACCTGTTCACCTTCATCTGGGCCAGCGTGTTGAGCCGGGCATTCCAGTTCATGCTGGTCGGATTTTTGTTCTGGAAATTCGGACGTCCGATTAAGGCATTTATCGACAAATATCTGGCATGGGTCACCGCCGCGTTTCTGGTGTTGGTCGTCGGCGGATTTTTCGCCTTCACCATGCTGGCTGGCAATGGCGCGCGCAAAAGTGATATCTGCTCGAACGTCAAAACCATCCAATCGCGCTAGCACCGCCACATACGGGTTATTTACAATATTGGAAAGCAGACATGGACAGAAGCTCACGCAGAATCGTCACCTTCATCGCGGTCGTCACCATCATTGTCATGGCCGCTATGGCCACGCGATCTTATCTCGATGCGGACCAGAGCACGACTGCCGCGCCGGTTGAAACCAATGAAGTTACCACCCCCGAAGCACCAAAGCGGCAGCCTGCTGAAAATGTGCTCGACGCAAGCGCCGCAATGCCCGTTGCCGAACCGGAAATCGAAGAAGTGCCGGCCATCACTGGCGAACCGTCGATGACGTTTGAAAGTGGAAACAGCGAGGCGCGTGAAGCAGCTTCGCCGGAAAATGACGAATAAGGTCCGTTAACGCGCGAACAAATTTGCGTCGTCGGCGAATGCCTTGAATTCCAGTGCGTTACCGCTTGGGTCGCAGAAGAACATCGTCGCCTGTTCGCCAATTTCGCCTTTAAAACGGACATGGGGTTCAATGCCAAAGCGGATTCCAGCAGCCGTGACGCGGGCGGCCAGCAATTCCCATTGCTCCATCGTCAGCACCACACCAAAATGCGGCACAGGAACGTCATGGCCATCCACCGGATTATGCGTCGAGACGGATCGCGCATTGGCATCAAGATGCGCGACGATCTGATGTCCGAAAAAGTCGAAATCGACCCAATGATCGGACGCGCGCCCTTCGGGACACCCCAAGATGTCGCCGTAAAAGCGCCGCGCTTCGGATAAGTCACGGACGGGAAAGGCCAAGTGGAAGGGGCGTAAGCTCATTTTGATGTCACCGGTTTTGGAAGGGGTTGATCGGAAATATCGGCCGTAGCGAGTTCCTGCGACATTTGCATCGCGCATTTTTGGATTGTCGCCGGATCGCTTGGGCGCTGAAATTCCGCTTTCGCCGCTTCGGCCATGGCAACCGCCACCAACGCACGGGGCTGGCCGCTTTGTTCAGTGATGCGGCTGCCGACGATACCGGCCCACCGTTTTCCCGATTGCCCGACATTGGGCAGATCGGACGGCGCGGTGCCAAGCCGCTGTCGCTCCGCCAAGGTCGCGAGGGTGGCAACACAGGCAATATCCGATTGCTGCGTTTCAGTCAGGGCGGATGGCGCCGAAAGCGCGAGCGCATACACAAAAATAATCATGGCGATGAATTAGCATCGAAAGCCTGAACCGCAAGCAACGACGATTTTTGTGCGATTGCAATTGTCATATATGGTGGGCAAAAGCGCGCCATGCAGAAATTATCGGCTTTGCTCGGAAAGTTTCCCCGTTGGACGGCGCTCGTGGCGGGTGCCGCGTCCGCTTATGGTTTTGAACCTTGGGGGCTGTGGCCGCTAACGCTTGTGGGCTTTGCCGTGCTCATCCAGCTGATAAGCCAAGCGCCGAGCACCAAGCGCGCGTTCATGCTCGGCTGGCTTTTCGGGGTCGGGCATTTCACCTTTGGCAATCAATGGATTGCGGTCGCCTTCACCTTTCAGGCGGCGATGCCGATCTGGCTTGGTTACATCGCGGTATTCGGGCTGGCGCTATATTTGGCGGTGTATCCCGCACTGGCCGCAGCTGGAGCCCATTGGATCAATCACCGTACGACCAAAACCCTTCGTCAAACTGACGAAAGCGGGGATGACGAGAAGCCGAGGCCTACAGCCACCCTCCACCTCATCCTGGCCTTTGCTGGCTTGTGGATCATCACCGAATGGCTGCGCAGCTGGGTATTTACCGGCTATGTCTGGAACCCGCTCAGTGTGGTTACCCTGTCGGTTCCATATCTTTCGCAACCTGCGACCGCCCTTGGAACCTATGGCCTTTCGGGGTTCATACTTCTTGTTGTTGGGATGATCCTAAAGTTCGTAACTTTGTGGACGCCAGCATCTGGCGGTGAACGCGACGATGGCGGGCGGACCGGCTATTTTCTTGGCGGTTTAATATTATTTGCGCTCGCAGCAGTCGCTATCACGGGGCGAAGCTCCTACGATCAAGGCGCATCAGATAGGACGCCTGTCGCACTCACCATCGCGCAACCCAATATCAGCCAAGCCGACAAATATGCGCCGGGCTATGACGCGATCAACTTTGCCAAGCTGGCGATGAACAGCCGCCCGATACCCGATCAAGGCCCGCGCCTAATTTTATGGCCAGAGGCCGCAATTCCCGATTATTTGGAAGAGGGCTACCCCTATCGTTATTATCAGGGCCAGCCGGGCGAAAGCGCGACGGGCGCGCGGGCGCGGCTGACGACTCTGATGGGTGACGGCGATGTTTTGGTCACGGGCGCAAACCGGCTGGTGATTGAAAAGGGCCAATTGGTCGCGGCGCGCAACAGCGTTTCGGCGATGGACGCCAACGGCAATATCTTGGGCCATTACGACAAGGCGCATCTTGTCCCTTATGGCGAATATCTGCCGCTGCCGTGGTTGCTGCGGCCCTTGGGCTTGGCGCGATTGGTACCCGGCGACCTCGATTTCTGGCCCGGTCCCGGACCACAGACGATGACCGTCAATCTGAACGGCAAGCCGGTCAAAATCGGCATCCAGATTTGCTATGAAATGATATTCTCGGGCCAAGTTACCGACCGCAAGAACCGGCCAGACTTCATCTTCAATCCATCGAACGACGCGTGGTTCGGCACCATCGGCCCGCCCCAGCATTTGGCGCAGGCACGTCTTCGCGCAATTGAAGAAGGCTTACCCGTCGTGCGCGCCACACCAACCGGCATCAGCGCCGTCATCGATGCGAACGGCCGGATTATCAAAAGCCTGCCGCTGGGAACATCTGGCCGGATCGACGCCGTTGTGCCGCAGGCAAAGGCGCCAACATTGTTCGCACGCTTCGGAAATATATTGCCGCTCGGCTTTGCAGGGCTGCTCATCGCCTGCGCGCTGTTACCGCTTGCCCGCCGCGCGCGTTCTCGCTAAGGGCGAAAATCGATATAAAGAAATCTTTATACGCAGACACAGCCAACAGACTGGAACAACCATGCGCGCAAATTACCTTTTCACTTCCGAATCCGTGTCCGAAGGGCACCCAGACAAGGTTTCGGACCAAATCTCCGACGCAATCGTCGACCTATTTCTTTCCAAAGACCCCGAAGCCCGCATCGCGTGCGAAACCCTGACCACGACTCAGTTGGTCGTGCTTGCCGGTGAAATCCGCTGCAAAGGCGTCTATGAAGATGGCGCATGGGCACCCGGCGCGCAGGAAGAAATCGAAGCCACCGTTCGCCGCACCGTGAAAGAAATCGGTTACGAGCAGGAGGGTTTCCATTGGGAAACATTCCGCTTTGAAAACAATCTGCACGGCCAATCCGCGCATATCGCGCAAGGCGTTGATGCATCGGGTAACAAGGATGAAGGCGCTGGTGACCAAGGCATCATGTTTGGCTATGCGACCGACGAAACGCCCGATCTGATGCCGGCAACGCTCTATTACAGTCATAAGATTTTGGAGCGCATGGCCGCTGACCGCCATTCCGGCGCAGCCCCGTTTCTTGAACCAGACGCAAAGAGTCAGGTTACCCTGCGCTACGAAGGCAGCTTGCCCGTCGCCGCAACCGCTGTCGTCGTTTCGACCCAGCATGCTGCGGGTTATGACAAAGGTGATAAGGAAGCGGAACTGCACGCTTATGTGCGCAAGGTTGTGGCCGAGGTTATTCCCCCGGTCTTGTTGCGCGACACGGTCTACCACATCAACCCGACCGGCAGCTTCGAGATCGGCGGCCCTGACGGTGACGCTGGCCTGACGGGTCGCAAGATCATCGTCGATACCTATGGCGGCGCAGCGCCCCATGGCGGCGGCGCATTCAGCGGCAAGGACCCCACAAAGGTTGACCGCTCGGCAGCTTACATCACACGCTATCTGGCGAAGAATATCGTGGCCGCTGGTCTTGCGACCCGCTGCACCATCCAGCTCGCCTATGCGATTGGCGTTTCAAAGCCGCTTTCGCTGTATGTCGATACGCATGAAACCGGCACAGTTGGCGACGACAAGATTGAAGCTGCGATCATGAATATCGAAAAGCTGGGCGGACTTACCCCGCGCGGCATTCGCACGCATCTTGGCCTCAACAAGCCAATCTATCGCAAGACTGCAGCTTACGGACATTTCGGACGCAAGCCCGAAGGTGATTTCTTCCCGTGGGAACGCACCGACCTTGTCGAAGATTTGAAGGCAGCTCTCGCCTGATTAGACTTGCAGCGTGGCGGCTGAAAGTTTAGCCGCCACCGCTATGACTGCGAACAAGCCCGGAGACCCCACGACACTGAACCGCCTATATGGCCGTTCAAAGGGCAAGAAGCTGCGTGTCGAACAGGCTGATCTGGTCGACAATCTTTTGCCGCAAATTTCGCTGCCCGAAACGGGCGAGCTGGGCAGCATGCAATTGTTTGGCGACAATCGCGCCATGCACTTTGAAATTGGTTTTGGCGGCGGCGAGCATCTGGCTTACCGCGCCGACCTTTTACCCGACCACGGATTCATAGGCTGCGAACCGTTCATGAATGGGGTCGCGCAGGCGCTGTCGCATGTGCGTGAAGGCGCGCTGCGCAATGTGCGTTTGCACATGGGCGACGCGCTGGAAATATTGCGCCGCGTGCCCGACAAGTCGCTTTCCTTCGTCTACCTGTTACACCCCGACCCTTGGCCCAAAGCGCGGCATGTGAAGCGCAGGATGATGAACGATGGACCGCTTGATCTCATCCACGCAAAATTGAAACCCGGCGGGGAATTCCGGTTCGGCACGGATCACCCCGTGTATTTGCGCCACGCCCTCATGGTCATGCAGCGCCACCGGCACCAATATAAATGGCTGTGCGACGCGGCAGCCAATTTCCAAAGCCGGCCAGGCGGTTGGCCCGAAACGCGTTATGAAGCCAAGGCCCGCCGTTTAGGGCACGAGGTCTGGTATTTCCGTTATCAGCGCAAACCGGATTAAGCAGCCAGCGGCAAAACATTCGACGAAATCGGCGAAGCGTTCGACGAGAAACGGTAGGCGTGGTGCAACCGGCGGAAAATCCGGTATGAAGGGCTATGAAGAATTTCACGGCGCGAAAAGCACTGATTGGCCATCAAATGGCTTTGCTCACGATCATCGGGTTTTGGGCTTTTTACGCGCTCATCCTGTCGCTGCGCGCGGCATTGCTCGATTTTCCAGCGCAGGCAGTGCTGTTTGAACGGCGTCTCATCGTTGCGCTGGTGGGCGTATTGGTCACTTGGATTTTATATTGCGGTCTGCGGATGGCGGACAGGCGGCCGCTGGGTTTCCGCGTCAGTGTCGCGTTTCTGGGCGCAATTCCCTGTGCCATCGCCCTTGCGTCCGCAAACTTCTATATCTTCAACCTGTATGATCCTATCAGCCTTTTCAAAGACCCCAGCGTTGGGCGCAGTATTGAAGATCTCAAGGCCCAATTGGGGCTGTCCTTCTGGCAAGAAATCGCCGACATTTCCGTCACCCATTATTTTTTCCTGATCGCATGGAGCTCGCTATATGTCGCCATCGGCTATGCGCGTGAAGTGCGCGAAGCCGAACGCAAAACATCCCGATTTGCGCAAGCGGCACAAGATGCCGAACTGCGGTCGCTGCGCTATCAGGTCAATCCCCACTTTCTTTTCAACACCCTGAACTCGCTCTCAAGCCTGGTCATCACCGGTAAGCCGAAAGAGGCTGAAGCGATGATCCAGAACTTGTCCAACTTTTACCGGACGAGCCTGTCTTCCGATCCGTTGGAGGATGTGACGCTTGAGGAGGAAGTGGAACTGCAACGTCTGTATCTCGAAATCGAAAGCGTCCGTTATCCGAAGCGACTGCGCGTCAGCATCAACATTCCGCCCGCGTTGATGAACCAGCATGTGCCTGCACTCATTCTCCAGCCGCTTGTTGAAAATGCCATCAAATATGGCGTGTCGCGGGCAACGCGGCCGGTCTCCATTACGATCAGCGCGGATCGCCGCGATGACAATTTGGTGCTAAGTGTTATTGATGACGGCGAGGCTGTTGAAGTAGCACATGTCGGCGGAAATGGCATTGGCCTTGCCAATGTGCGCGACAGGCTGGAGGCGCGATATAAGTCTGCGGCACGGCTCGATACACAGTCAGTCAAAAGCGGCGGGTTCATCGCGATACTCACGCTGCCTTTGAGCCACAGGATCACGGCATGAAGCGCCTGCGCACCTTGATCGTTGACGATGAACCTTTGGCCATTGAACGGCTGGAAACCCTTTGCGCGGATCATCCGGCTATTGAGGTCGTCGGAACAGCGAATGATGGCGTAGAGGCGCTGCGCATTGCGCAACAGCTCACGCCTGACCTGATTTTCTTGGACATCGGCATGCCCAAAATGGACGGCATCAACGCCGCCCGTGCATTGGGCCTGATGCACAAAAAACCGGCCATCATTTTGATTACGGCCTATGATAATTTTGCGGTCGAAGCGTTCGATCTTGATGTGGTCGATTATGTTTTAAAGCCGGTGTCGAGCGAGCGGCTGGGCCGCGCCATTGCACGCGCGGCTGGCACACAAAAGGCCGAGCCCAGCCCTGCCGACACCATATCGAAATCCGACAGCCATTATGCGCATGAATTTTGGGTATCCCATCGCGCCGAACTCATCCGCATTGCCGCAATGGATATTGAACGGATTGAGGCCGAGCGCGATTATATGCGGCTGCATACTGGCGGGCGAAGCTACTTATTGCACCAGACAATCTCGACGCTTGAACAGCGGCTGGACCCCGAACAATTCCAACGCATCCACCGCAGCCATATTGTGCGCCGGGACCTGATTACCGGCCTGCGCCACGAAGGCGGCGGCGTGTGGCACGCGTTGTTGGGTGAAGACCTGTCGATGCGCATCGGGCGCAAATATCTGGCAGAGGTCAAACGGCTCGCCGGGAAATAGCAAGTCCCAGGATTGTTTAGGGTCAGGACCTAGATCAGGCCGGCAAGCGGGCTGGACGGATCAGCATACATGCGCCGTCCCATGCGACCGGCCAGATAGGCCATGCGACCTGACTGGACGGCCAGCTTCATCGCTGTCGCCATAGCAACGGGGTCTTTGGCTTCCGCGATAGCCGTGTTCATCAACACACCGTCGCAACCCAATTCCATCGCCACTGCCGCGTCAGACGCCGTCCCGACGCCAGCGTCGACCAGCACGGGCACTTTCGCGCCCTCGACAATCAAGCGGATCGTCACACGGTTTTGAATGCCAAGCCCCGAACCAATCGGCGCGCCCAATGGCATCACCGCGACTGCGCCGGCATCCTCAAGCTGCTTGGCGGCGATGGGGTCGTCGACACAATAGACCATTGGCAGAAATCCGTCCTTCGCCAATATTTCGGTCGCCTTCAATGTTTCGCGCATATCGGGGTAAAGCGTTTTTGCTTCGCCGAGCACCTCAAGCTTTACCAAGTCCCAGCCGCCGGCCTCACGCGCCAGACGCAGCGTGCGTATCGCGTCGTCCGCGGTAAAGCAGCCTGCGGTGTTCGGTAGATAGGTATATTTCTTCGGATCAATATAATCCGTCAACATCGGGGCTTTGGGGTCCGAGACATTTACGCGGCGCACGGCAACCGTGATAATTTCTGCGCCCGATGCCACCAACGCGGCGGCGTTTTGTTCGAAGTCCTTATATTTGCCGGTACCGACGATCAGCCGCGATGTGAAATGGCGCCCAGCGACGGACCAGCTATCGTCTTGCCCGCCGCCCACGAAATGGACGATTTCCAAAACATCACCGTCGGCCAAGTGGACATTTTCCAATGTAGAACGCGGCACGATTTCAAGATTGCGTTCAACAGCGACCTTGGCTGGATCCAGCCCAATATCGCGGACAAGGTCGGCAACGGTCGCCCCGGCTCGAAATTGCCGCGGATCGCCATTCAGCGTGAGGGAGATAGAATCGGTGGTAAGGGAAGAGGTCATTTCATCTCGCTATTTTTATCGACGCGCATATAGTGCCGTAATGATGCGGTTCGCAACCGCTGCTTTAACAATATCAGGGGACGTCCTTTGGCTGATAAGCCGATAATATTTGTTCTGAATGGACCAAATCTCAATTTACTTGGAACGCGAGAGCCGGAAATTTACGGCACAGACACGCTTGATGACATTGCCGGACATCTGGATGACCGCGCACGGGCAGCCGGTGCGTCTATCGACTTTCGTCAGTCAAATCATGAAGGGCATCTGGTCGATTGGCTGCAAGAGGCGCAAGCCGTGGGTGCCAAGGCGGTGTTGTTGAACGCAGCAGGATACAGCCACACCTCGGTCGCGATCCTGGATGCCATAAAGGCCATCAATGTTCCGGTTTTCGAGGTGCATTTGTCCGATCCGCACAAACGCGAAGCATTCCGGCATTTAAGCTATGTCAGCATGGGCGCACAGGCGGTGTTTGCAGGTCATGGCGCAAAGTCGTACGAACTCGCCCTAGACGCGGCGTTGCAAGTTTGACATTAGGCGCATCATTGCAAGTTTAGGGGCCCAAGGAGTTTTAAATGGCGGCGAAAACAGGAAATAGTGGCAGCATGCAGGTGGATACGGACCTTGTCCGCGAACTCGCGGCCATGTTGAACGACACAGGCCTCAGCGAAATTGAGGTTGAAGACGGCGAGCGCAAAATTCGTGTATCGCGCACCATGACTGCGGTTGCAGCGCCTATGGCGGCAGCGCCCGTTGCGGTTGCGGCGCCCGCTGTGGCTGCGACCCAAGAAGCCCCAAGCGCGCCTGCGACCGCAGCAAACGCCTTGAAATCACCGATGGTAGGCACCGCCTATCTAACACCTGAGCCCGATGCCGCGCCGTTCATTAGCGTTGGTCAGCAAGTGAAGGCCGGTGACACCGTCCTGATCATTGAGGCGATGAAGGTCATGAACCCGATCATCGCGCCAAATGCCGGAACGGTTACCGCGATTTACGTGGAAAGCGGACAACCTGTCGAATTTGACCAGCCATTGCTGGTGATTGCTTAACCCATGGCGATCGAAAAAATCCTTATCGCCAACCGCGGCGAGATCGCGCTGCGCATTCACCGTGCGGCGCATGAAATGGGGATCAAGACCGTTGCCGTGCATTCGACGGCAGATGCCGACGCCATGCATGTGCGCCTCGCCGACGAAGCCATTTGCATCGGACCGCCATCTGCAACCGACAGCTATTTGAATATTCCGGCGATTATTTCAGCCGCGGAAATCAGCCATGCTGACGCCATCCACCCCGGTTACGGCTTTCTGTCGGAAAACGCGCAATTTGCGGAAATCGTTGAGAGCCACAATATCAAATGGATTGGCCCCAAGCCCGAACATATCCGCACGATGGGTGACAAGGTTGAAGCCAAGCGTTCCGCAGGCGCATTGGGTTTGCCGCTTGTGCCCGGCTCTGACGGCGCAATTGAAGATGTCGCCGAAGCCAAAGCAATTGCCCGCGAAATCGGATATCCGGTCATTATCAAGGCGGCGTCGGGTGGCGGCGGCCGCGGCATGAAGGTCGTCAACAGCGAAGAAGAGCTTGAGGCCCAGATGCAGCAAGCAGGGTCCGAAGCAAAAGCCGCCTTTGGCGATGCGACGGTCTATCTCGAAAAATATCTTGGCAACCCCCGCCACATCGAATTCCAGATTTTTGGCGATGGCAATGGCAATGCCGTCCATTTGGGCGAACGTGATTGTTCGCTACAACGCCGGCACCAAAAAGTTCTCGAAGAAGCGCCGTCGCCGATTCTTGCGACCGCCGAACGTGATCGCATGGGCAATATCTGTGCCAAGGCTATGGCCGACATGGGCTATCGCGGTGCGGGTACCATCGAGTTTCTGTGGGAAAATGGTGAGTTCTATTTCATCGAAATGAACACCCGGCTTCAGGTCGAACACCCGGTCACCGAAATGATCACCGGCATCGACCTTGTCCGCGAACAAATCCGCGTCGCCGAAGGAAAGCCGCTTTCGTTCACACAAGAAGATGTGACCTTCACGGGCCATGCCGTCGAATGCCGGATTAACGCCGAAGACCCGCAAACCTTCATGCCGTCGCCGGGAACCGTGTCATGGTATCACCCACCCGGTGGCCTCTATGTCCGCGTCGATAGCGGCCTGTATCATGGCTATAAAGTTCCGCCATATTATGACAGCATGATCGCCAAGTTGATCGTTTATGGCCAGACGCGCGAAGGCTGCCTGATGCGGCTTCGCCGTGCGCTTGGCGAATTTGTGATCGAAGGCATGAAGACGACCATTCCGCTGCATCAACGTTTGTTGGAAGAGCCCGATTTCCAAAATGGAAATTATACGATCAAATGGCTTGAAGAGTGGCTGGCGAAAGACGCAAAATAATCCTCTCCCGCCGGGAGGTGGCTTTTGGGCTGGCGGCACTGCCGCTGGCCAGCTGTGTTCCGGTTGGTCCCGACCGCGATGTATCGTTCATCCCCGCCAATGCGGCTGCACGGATTAAAGCGGATGATCCCAAGCGCCTGATCGAGTTGGTCACACTCGACCCTGCGATCAAGCTTGATATGCGTTATGCGACCGCCAACAACTTCACTGGGCGGGTGCTGTATGACGAAGCGCGCGCCTTTTTGGCCGCCCCCGCCGCCCAAGCGGTCGCCCGCGCCAGCAAAGCAGCCCAGGCCGATGGCTTTGGCCTGACAATTTACGACGCCTATCGGCCGTGGCGGATAACCAAAAAATTATGGGACGCAACGCCGGTCGGGCCCAAGAAAGAATATGTGGCGAACCCCAAACGCGGGTCCAAACATAATCGTGGTTGTGCCGTCGATTTGACTTTGCATGACCTGCGCACCGGACAGCTTGTCGAAATGACCACCGAGTTCGATTATTTTTCGGAAAAAGCCCATCGCGACTATATGGGCGCCACCCCGGCCGCATTGGCCAACCGTGCCCGCTTGCAAGGCTATTTGGAAGCCGAGGGGTTTGTTGGCCTTTCCAACGAATGGTGGCATTTCGATTTCACCGGCTGGGAACAGTTCCCGGTCATGGACATACCGTTTCACAAGATAGCTTAATGAAACCATGCATAAACATAAGAGAGGTTTTTTGATGTTCCGTAAGATATTACTCGCTGGCGCAGCTTTATGTGTTTCAGCCCCTTCATTGGCAGCGACTCAAGCCATCATTGTCGGCAATCTGGTGCCCGACGCGGCAACTGGTCCAACCGGCCCAGCGGTTATCTTGGTCGAAGACGGGCGCATTAAAAATATCGCCAAAGGCACAAATAATCCGTTTCAGGCGGATAGGGTGGTCGACCTTTCGACCAAAACATTGGTTCCCGGCTTCATCGACCTTCACGTCCATTTGACCGGCGACCCCGGCGATGATTTTCGCGACGAAGCTGTCAACCCTGACGAATGGGGCGTCGTCATGGGCGTGAAAAACGCAGCATTGACCGTTAAGGCAGGTTTCACAACGGTACGCGAAGCCGGTTCTGCGCAAAATACTGCTTTTGTCCTGCGCCGTGGTACCGCCGAAGGGCGCATTGTTGGCCCGCGCATTATCGCTGCAGGTCCAGCATTGTCGATCGTCGGCGGGCATGGCGATGTCACTGGTTTCCGCAGCGACGTTTTGGCCGCGCTGGATTCGGGTTTCACCTGCACTGGTCCCGTCGAGTGCGCCGAAAAGGTGCGCAAATCGTCTAAAGCTGGATCCGACGTCATCAAGATTACTGCGACCGGCGGTGTACTCTCGCAACAGGGCAGAGGGCTGGAAGCGCATTTCACCAATGAGGAAATGGTCTCGATTGCCAACACCGCGCACTCGCTGGGTCTGAAGGTCATGGCGCACGCCCACGGCGCCCGGGGCATTGAGGCAGCGGCGGCAGCCGGCATTGATTCCATCGAACATGGCACATTTGCAGACGAAGCCGCCTTGAAGGTCATGAAGGCCAAGGGCACTGTGTTGGTCCCGACGTTGATGGCGCTGGAGGGCGTGCGCGCCCGCCTTGGCAAAGGGATTTACACACCGACCGTTGAGGTCAAGGCCAAGCAGGCGCTCGAATTTGCAGGGCGTCAGGTGAAGCTGGCAAAGGCAATGGGCGTGACTGTTGCCTTTGGAACCGATGCTGGTGTCTTTGAACATGGCAGCAATGCCGGTGAGTTTGCTTTGCTGGTGAACGCGGGCATGACCCCGACCGAGGCACTGGCCAGCGCAACGACGGTTGCAGCCAAAACTCTGGGACTAGAAAATGAAATCGGCCGGATCGCGGTGGGATATTCCGCCGACATGGTCGCCGTAAATGAAAATCCGCTGACCAATATCCGCACGCTCGAAAAGGCGGAATGGGTGATGGTAAGAGGACGTGTCGTTCCGTAATTCGGTGATACAATGCAGCCTGATACGCCACCCAAGGAATTTGATCCCAATAACGATCCGGCAAAGCTGTCGCGGATTGGTTCTCATGTCACAAAGCGACTGAATGCCAATCCGCTTGTCCAACAGGTCGATCACCCTGATGCGCAATTATATGTGTATCAGGGCTTTTTGGGCGCGGCGGACTGCAAAACGCTGATCGCCAAAATTGACGCCGATGCCGTGCCGTCGACATTGTACAAAGGGACCGAGCAAGCAGGTTTCCGGACAAGCTATAGCTGTCACCTCAACCGTTGGGATGCGTTCATCGCCAAAATCGAGGCACGGATGAGCGATGTTTTGGGCATCGACAACAGCTATGCCGAGACAATGCAGGGGCAGCGTTATCAAGTCGGTCAAGAGTTCAAGGCGCACCACGACTTCTTTCACCCAAGCCAAAGCTATTGGCTTCATGAAGGTCCGGCAGGCGGCCAGCGCAGCTGGACTGCGATGATATTCCTCAATGAACCCGAAGAGGGCGGCTCGACCGAGTTCCCACATCTTGGCCTTGGCGTGCGACCGCAAGCGGGCATGATGCTCATCTGGAATAATATGAATCTCGACGGATCGCTGAATTATAAAACGCTGCATACCGGAACGCCTGTTACCCGCGGCGTGAAGCATGTGATTACAAAATGGTACCGGCAGAATAACTGGCTTGAACTCAACACGCAAAAGCCGTCCTAATTGCGGAAACGATAGGGTAAGAGATTGCAAATATTGTATATCGTCTGCCACAGATTATCCGTCGTCTGTCGAATGTATCTTGTGCCGGGCAAGCGGAGGTCAGACATCCGCTAATGCTTGGCCGCAACATATTATTGATGCGCCCATCACAATTTTGGAGAGACCCATATGAAACATAGCCCACGCATTCTTCTTCTCGTCAGCGCTGCGTTGTTGACGCCATTTGGCGCAGCACACGCGCAAACTGCGACAACCGAGGCCAGCGCGACGGAAAGCCAGCGGCTTGCCGCTTTGTTCGCTGCGGACGACGAAGCCAGTCTGAAGCGCAACCCGCTCAACGCGATGTTCCGCGGCGATATGCGCTATGCGGACCGCTTTGGTGACTACATCTCCGACGCCTATTTCGACAATGAACGCAGCGCAGCGCAGGCCAATCTGGACGCCTTAAAAACAATCGACCGCGCAAAGTTGAATGACACCGACAAAATTGCCTACGACGTTTACAAGCAGAGCCAGATTGATGCGCTAAAGGGCCTGTCCAAAGAAATTATGGACCTGACGGTCGTGCGTCCACTCAATCACTTTTTCGGTTTCCACACTTTTTATCCAACCTTCGCCAGCGGACAGGGTGCAGCGCCGTTCAAGACGGTTCAGGATTACGAAAACAACCTGAAGCGCCACAAAGAATTCATCGTCCTGATGGACGCATCAATTGACCGGTTCCGCCAAGGCATGGCGTCCGGTGTATTCGAAACGAAAATGACGATCAGCAATGTCATCGACCAGCTCAACACACAATTGGCGCAAAAGACCGAAGAGTCACCTTATTACGGGCCGGTGCTGAAATTCCCTGCGGATTTCAGCGATGCGGACAAAGCGCGGCTGACGGCGGAATATCGCGATATCATCGTCAACGGCCTGTACCCAGCCAACGCCCGTCTGCGTGACTTCCTGCGCGATAGCTATTTGCCTTTGGCGCGCGAACAGGTCGGCTTATCCGCAATGAAGGGCGGCGAAGGCCTGTATCAATATCTGATCGAACAAACGACCACACTGCCATTGAAGGCCGACGACATCCACAATTTGGGATTGTCGGAAGTCGCCCGGATTACATCGGCTATGGAAGCCATCAAGAATGAAGTTCGCTTCAAAGGCACCCTGCCCGAGTTTTTCGAGTATCTGCGTTCGGATCCGAAGTTCAAAATGTCGAGCCGTGATGCGCTGACGCAGGGCTATTACGATATCGGCAAAAAGGTCGACGCAACGATTTCGACGCAGTTTAAATATCTGCCCAAGGCACCGCTTGAGATTAAGCCCTATGAAGAATTCCGCGAGAAATATGAAGCGGGCGGCAGCTATCAACAGGGTACCCCTGATGGATCGCGTCCCGGCACATTTTATTTCAACGCCTATGACCTGCCGAGCCGCACGATCCCGGGCATGACCACGCTTTATTTGCATGAAGGCGCACCCGGGCACCATTTCCAGATCAGCATCGCGCAGGAAAATGAAAAGCTTCCCGCGTTCATGCGTTTTGGCGGCAACACGGCCTATGTCGAAGGTTGGGCGCTATATTCCGAAACACTCGGTTACGATATGGGCCTGTTTAAAGACCCGTATCAACGCTTTGGGACGCTGTCCGACGAAATGTTGCGGGCAATGCGTCTCGTGGTCGACACCGGCATCCACAGCAAGGGTTGGACCCGCGAACAGGCCATCGACTATATGCTCGCCAACAGCGATATGGGCAAAACCGACGCCACGGCAGAGGTCGAGCGCTATATCGCCATTCCGTCACAGGCATTGGCGTATAAAATCGGCGCCCTCACCATCCTGCGTCTAAAAGACAAGGCGAAGAAGGAACTTGGCAAGAAATTCGACGCGCGCGAATTCCACAATCAGGTTCTGAACACCGGCGCACTGCCGCTGACCGTACTTGAGAAAAAGATCGACGCCTGGATCGCCGCGTCGAAGTAAACTACGCGCTTCCCGGCAGGATGTCTTGTCGGGAAGCGAACAGCTTGATTGGTCCCATGCCTTGATATAGCGCTTGTCATGAGGGAGGAATGCAATCATGCCAAGTTTTACCGCCAGCCTTGCTGGATTTGTTTTGCGCACCACGGGCTATTATCGCCGGATGTTTACAGGCGGGCCGCAGTTTCAGCAAAACATCATCAAAGTCCGGGCAGCGCCTGTGCCACGACCAACCGCAAAGGGCGGCATTGACGTTCGACAGAGCGAATTTCAGGGCCGCAATGTCTGGCACATCGCGCCCAAGGATAAAGCGCCCACCGCCCATATTTTGTTCTGGCACGGCGGCGGCTATGTCTATTCAGCCACGGACATCCATTGGAAATTTTTAAGCCACATGGCATCACAACATGGCTGGTCGATCACGGCACCACTGTATCCGCTCGCGCCGGAAAGCTCGGCCGAAGCCATTACGGCATGGGCCAGCGCATATTACGCAGCGTATCAAGCCGACATCAACGGCGCGCCGTTCGTCATGGGTGGCGACTCCGCAGGGGGCGGCTTGACCGCGGCATCGGCGCAGATGGCGCGCGACGGCGGTCAAACACTGCCCGCCGGCCTGTTGCTCATTTGCCCTTGGTTGGACCTAGACCCGGCACATCCCGACCAGTTGAAAACGGAACCGCGTGACGGGATTTTGACCATCAGCGGCATTGCCGAAGGTGGTAGTTTGTACGCAGGCGACTTGCCCCTTACCGATCCACGGTGCAGCCCAATCTTTGGCAACTGGGATGGCTTGCCCCCTATCTTAGCCTTTGCGGGCGGCGATGACATTTTGGTCACCGATTCCAGAGCGTTAAAGGCTAAAGTGCCATCGGTTGATCTTACCGAACTTGCGGGGATGATGCACGACTGGCCTATTTTCAGTTTCAGCGAGTCCCGCAAGGCGCAGGCCGCGATGGCCGGCTTTGCGGCACGGGCTGTGGCGTAACGCATTTGCGTGGTCGGGTTGGCTGCGATATGAAGTTGCCATGAAAGGCGATGCTCCATGCCGGCGGTAAAAGCAGCCAATCCACGCGACGTTTTTGCATCGGATGACTGGCGTGCCATCACGACCTTGTCCTCATGGCGCGGTGTC
>VFQS010002108.1_pt1 | contig 16981 bp, 6 predicted proteins | sample 3512361 | NCBI WGS metagenome assembly VFQS01 (sample SAMN10412375, study PRJNA504923) | tailings metagenome | isolation source: Relicate 1 Philex TSF3 active mining | place: Philippines
TTTTCTCCCGACTCCGAAAAGAACACGAGCATGTGTTGCCTTGTTGTATAGCCCGCATCAAGCACTGATTTCCAATAGGCAACCCCTGCCTCATCGGGTGCGCGGTTCAAGGTATTGGTGTAGAGAGCACGAATAAAGTCTTCATTCGAATTGCCTCGTCCGTACTTTGACTCGTACTCGGGACTTTCCACAAAAAAGCGCGCTACATCAAGTAACACAAGATTTTGATCGGGCGACAAACGGGTGTCATAGCTTTGCGCCAGTACGCCTATCCAATAGCCAAGACCTTCTAAATCAGGCTCGCGTGCAAAGGCTGCACGGTAAAGTCGATAGGCAACTGCAGAGCTTCCGTCGATATCAAGGGCAACTTCAGTTCGGGGCTTAGACCCATTGGCAAACTGAAGCTTCTCAACCGACAATAGCCAGTCGACGTCACCAGTTTGTAAATCTTCAACGCGCCAACTCGATTGATCATCGATCAACATACGTTCTATTTTGTAGTTCGCTTTAGATTTTTCAAAAACAGCAAGATCAAGACCATCACCGCCTTCAAGCCGATCGCTGCCTGCACCGCCAAACAAGCGGTCATTTCCTCCCTTGCCAACCAATACATCATCGCCTGCGCCACCGCTGAGTTGATCAGCGCCATCGCCACCAACTCGACCGGCGCTCGTAATCGCTAATACCTGGCTTTGCGCAATGCCTGTGAGCGAGTTGTGAGCGGCGATTTGCTGGTTTGCACTTGCTGTTGCATTTAATGTAGCCAAACTCGCATGAGGCATAAGCTTACTTAATTGATCTAGATTTGATAAATCAAGCTTTGCGGACGCCATTGCGGGGTCGAGCAAACCACTTGCCAGCGCATCGACAAGCTCTTGCCCAAGGACAGAAGCCGTTGTTGCCAATTGAACATTCAGCTTTTGTACTAGTAAAGCGGTAGTGGCCGTACTAGGCGTTTGGATCGCTTGCAGTGGATCGTAAAAACGAAGATCGACACTTGCGGGGACCCCTAATGCCGACTGGAGTTGTTGCATCGCGCCTTCAGCGGTTTTCCCCGATTTGTCGATCAAGGATTGTAATAAGGTCGTAAGCGGTGTGAAGACAGTCGAGCCGCTTGGGGCACTTAATGTGATGAGATTGGGTAAGCCTGTATCATGATTGGTACCCCCAGCGATAAGAATCGGATGGGTGCTTGAAACCGTGCCGCTAAATCTGCCTTGGGCATCGGTGCGCAAGCCCGTATCTTCCAGCGGTTCGGCAATACCGTTGCGATTCAAGTCGACATAGACCGAAGCAGCTTGAACGTAGCCATCGATCACTCGCGCCGTAAGCATTTGACTTAGCAGTCGAATCTCAGTGCTTTGCTGATCGCCACTTAAATTAGATTGGAACTGCTGCGCGAAAAAACGTCCCTGGAGATCGATCCATAAATCTGCCCCTGCAATGGTATCCAGACCTATGGCAAGCTGGGTAATGTCGCCAAGACCTTTGCTTGGAGGCGGCCTCACCACATCAATCTGGCCGAAACCAGTTTGTAGACCTTGTGCTTCAACAAATGAAACATTCGACATGGCCTTTCGGATGACAATGACATCATTTGCATCGAAATCAAGTAATCGGTCTCTACCGTCTTGTGGACCCAACCACTCAAAGCGATCAGCGCCTTCGCCTCCTCTTAAGCTATCGTCGCCCTCAAAACCTATAATTGTGTCGTTTCCAGCTCGACCTTCAAGGCTCTCTGCCCAAGGCCGACCTTCAAGCCGGTCTGAAGCCTCGGTCGCAGTCAATTGGGCATTCCAGGAAAAGCTAATCCCACTGCCACCCGAGTGATTTGACAGTCTCCATTGGGTTTGGTCGAGCGAAAGCGCCTGCAATCTAATTTGCATATCAGCGCCTGATGTCTCATCTCGACCGAGATAAAGCATCACATCTCGAGGGCTTATCTGCCTCAGCGTTGCTTCACCAGCAAGGAGCTGTTCAGGATTTAAGCGAAGATCGAGTCGGGAAATACCACCGTTCCAAAACCACAGATTACTACCCTGAAGTCCGAAATCAGTAATCCAATCCAAGCCCTGATCGGCACGACCTAAGTCAATGCCAAACCCATCACCACCACCGCCGCCCGTTAAGGTGTCATTGCCTTCGTTTCCCACAATGAAGTTATTGAACGAATCGCCAATCAGTCGATCTGCAGCTCGTCCGCCGAAGATATTGACCCCTTCGACACCTTGAATAGAGTCCGTGCCCCAGGGTTGGGCTTGCAAGTAGCTTCCTGACGCGACAAAGGCCGACCTAAAGGTGATCGGCGAGTCATAACCCCAAAAACCATACTCAAGCCGATCGTAACCCGGGCCTCCGATAACTGTATTACTGGTCGATTCTTGACTGACCTGTATGTTGTCATCGCCATCACCACCATCGAGCCAATTCCGTCCGCGACCCCCGGATAGCCAATCTGGACCATTGCCGGCAAGGATGGAATCGTTACCATCGTTACCTGCGACCCAGTCGCGACCATCGGTGCCGATCACGGTGTCGTCGCCTCGACCAGCAGCAATCTGAATTTCCTCAATCGATATAAGCTTTGCTGATCCCCCAAAGGGACTCAGCTGAATTTGCTCACCCGATTGGATCTGATAGAAAAGACTTCGATCGTTACCGTTGGACCCAAATTCATAGCGCACGACGTCGTAATCATCGCCACCATCGATCGTGTCCTTGCCACTGGGCCATGATCCAAATACCTCGATCCAATCATTACCCGGCCCTCCAAGCACCGAGTCGTCCCCTGGCCCAGCCCAAATATTGTCACCATCGGGCCCACCTATGAGGGTATCGTTACCTTCAAAGCCTTGAATGCGATCCCATCCCGCTCCACCATCCAGGCAATCGTTTAAGGCGCTACCATCAAGTTGGTCGTTTGCATCAGTACCTGTTAAGACGATCTCAGTGCTATAGCTAATCCATGTGTTCCAGTTATCACGCCGAAGAGTAAACACGCCCTCTTGCCAGGTATCGCGATAAAGGCTGATACGTAGATCGGCTCCGGGCTGTTCATCGGTTCCTATCGCGATCTGCTTCAGGCTGGCACTTATCGCTTCTATCGCCACCTGACCGCGGCTTAATGTGTCTGCATTTAATCCTGCCTTCAATTCCTGCAGATAAAGATTCCAAAATTGCAACTGGTCTCCACCCAGACCGAAATCCTCAATAAGGTCGTGGCCAAGGTTTTGCATACGTAAATCAAACGCAAACTGATCGTTACCCAATCCGCCGCGAAGCGTATCGTCGCCTTCGCGGCCCTGAATCCAGTTATCGCCGGAATCGCCCACGAGACTGTCGCCGAATCGGCTGCCATCTATTTGAATCGACTCAATCGAAACGAGGGTGTCGGTTCCTGAGGGGTGAGTTTGCAGAAAAGTTTGATTGGGAAGCCATGAAGAGGCGAATTGAACGGCCTCGTTACGATTCCAGAATTGATAACTTACAACATCATGATCAGCACCACCATCAATATAATTGCTGCCAATCCCATCAGGTCTTACAACGATATAATCACTATCGCGTCCTGCCTCAATCCAGTTATCACCAGAACCAGCGTCGAGATGATCGTTGCCCGCATACCCGATAAGCGTGTCGTTGCCTGCCTCACCGTAGAGCTCATCGCGTCGATCTTCGCCGATCAATACATCAGATGCCAGCCCCCCAACAACTTGAACCTGTTCAATGGCAATGAGTGTATCGAGGCCACCAAAAGCATCAATTTGCTGACCAGTTGAAGCTGTGACAACAAAATAAATCGACTGGTTTAGATCACGATAGTTATATTCTGCAACATCATAACCCGCGCCACCATCAGCGTAATCATTGCCAAAATCATCAGCACCACCTGCAACGATTCGGTCGTCGCCTTCCCCGCCGTAAAGCCAGTCATCACCCGCGCCGCCATCAAGTCGATCGTTTGCTCCAAGCCCCCGCAAAGTATCGTCATCATCGTAGCCCAACAGTGCATTATTAGATGCATCACCAATGATTAAGTCATTGAGAAAACTACCGCCGATGTTTTCAACGCGAATCAAGTGGTCGCGATCACCCCAGTTGTCAATGGCATAGAGCGCTTCGAGATTGACCTCAATGCCGCGGGTTGGTATCGGCGTTTTTGACTCGACAGTCCAGGCATAGTCAACGTGATCCTCATCTGCACCGCCATCGACCGTGTCCCTGCCTGGGCCTGGAACGATGTAGTCCCATCCATCGCCAGCCAGCACACAGTCGTTGCCTGCGCCCAATTCAAGGTGATCGCCGCTACCCTTTGCATCGATAAAGTCATCACCAGCACCCAGCTGAATACGGTCATGAAAATCGGTACCTTCAACCCATGCGCCTTCGATGCCAACCAGGGTATCTAAATGCCAACTTTCATCACGGATGGTAAACAACGAGTCGCCCCAACGGAACTCGGACAACCCAAGGTTCACAGATCGATTAGGGTCGGTGTAACCAAGCGGGCCGAAAACCGCCCAATCACGACCTGAGCCGCCGTCCAACAAATCATTGCCTAAGGCACCATAGAGCTTATCGTCGCCCGCACCGCCAAAGAGCGTATCGTCTCCCGCATAGCCGACGATGACATCGTTGCCACCCATAGCCAGTAGTCGATCAGCCCGCGATGTACCTTCAAGACTGTCATCACCCTCCGTACCGGTGAGCTTTTGCATCACCAAAGACAAGGCATCGATGCTTAGCGTTTCAAAGGTATTTAAGCCATCAAAATAGCTCACGGTAAGGCTCAGGCGCTTACCCTTCATACTTTCATCGATGCTTAAGCGATCGTTTTGCGCACGGGGAACGATCTGACCGTCGAGGCTCCATTGGTAGCGAAACTGGCCTAGCCCATCAGAATCCTGAAGATTCACCTCAGCAATCGCCACTGAGCCAGCGCTGAGGTCACCTTGAATGCTTATAGAACCGATCGGCGGGTCGTTTAGGTTTGCTATCGCAGCAGTCGGTGGACTCTCAACACGCTCAATCGTGCCAAAGCCATCGGTATAAATCGCATAAACCGATATAGCTTTTCCAACCAATGACTGATCAAGTTTTAAAGTCTGAGCATTAGCACCGTCGATAGCCTTTCCTGCTGCATACCATTGGTAACTCAAAACCCCCATGCCATCGGGATCTGAGAGATTGTTGAAGGCTGTAAGTGTTTGACCTTGGCTTAGCAGCCCTGCAATACCCACCGAACCAGCGGGTGGATCATTCATATTTACGACAGGAACTGTCGGCTTTGAGGCCACCTCCTCCTGTGCACCATTTCGGTCGGTATAGTGGGCAACTGCCGATATCGCACGCCCCGCATGTGCCGATGTCAGTAAAAGCGTTGACCCTATTGAACCAGGGATGATTTCACCGTCTGCGAGCCAGCGATAACTGATCTCGCCCAAGCCATCCCTATCTGAAATATTATTTGTAGCGGTAAGTAGCTGTCCTTGCTTGGGATCACCGCTTAGCAATACCTGACCAGAGGGCAAATTATTGCTCATGACAACAACTCGATAGGGCGCAGTCCAGACACGCTCTGCCGTACCTCCGCCGTCCTCGTAGCGCACCTCAGCCTGAATCTGTGCCCCAACATACTGACTAATCAGCAGCAGCCGTGGTTCAGTTGTGACGACGTTTTGCCCGTGAATCAACCAGTGATACGTGAAGGTACCCAAACCATCTGCATCGGTGATGTTGTTGCTTATCTCTAGGTAGCGACCAACGATTGGCTCGCCCGTCACCTTAATACGCCCAAGCGGCATCTCATTACGATTAATGACGGCTGTCGTAGGCATGCTTGTGAGCGATTCAAGCGTCCCTTGTCCATCTACATATACAATCTGTACCGATATCTTTTTACCAACGTGCTCTTGCTTTAACAGCAAACTCGGATCTTTGGCGGAACTGCCACTAAATCTTGCCACCTCTACGCCGTCGGCCAGCCACACATAAGTCAAGGCCGTCATACCATCGGGGTCGCGCAAGTTGGTTTGAGGCCAGAGATTCCAACCCTCTTGAGGATCCTGCTGCCCACCTTGAATGGAAACCCAACCTTCAGGAGGATCGTTTATATTGAGCACTGGCGTTGAATACGCACTCGAGATGCTATCTTGCATGCCAAAGGCATCGGTATAACTTGCAACAAGGCTAATTTTCTTGCCAACTTCAAGTTGGCTTAGGCTTAGCTCGGCCCCCTTATTGTTTGAAATTAAAACATCGTCGGCATACCACTGGTAGCTGATCGGACCTATACCATCTGGGTCGGTAAACTGAGGCCTGGCAACAAGCGTTTGACCCTGTTCAAGCCTTCCCTCAAAACCTAAGGTTCCCCTTGGCAAGTCATTGATATTGGCCACCAAGCTGGTGAGTGCACTGCTGAATTGTTCGGCTGTGCCCTTACCATCGATATAACTTGCCTTGACCCCAATCCGCTTGCCAACCTCAGCCTGGCTGGGTGTGAAGCGCCCGGTGCTTGCTCCCTGGATGGCTATGCCATCGGCAAACCATTGATAACTCAAAGGGCCCATGCCATCGGCATCGGCTAGTGTATTTACGACGCTTAGTTCGCTGCCCTGTGCAGCCCAACCACGGATTGAGATTTTTCCAGTCGGGCCCTCATTACGCTCAAGGACGATACGGCTCGCCTCACTGCGAACAATTTCCTCTGTACCACCGCCATCGACATAACGAACGACAACTGATAAGGATTTGCCAAGAAAAGCCGATGATAAAAGGAGTTGCGCTGATTGCTGTGAGGGAATTTCAATGCCATCAGCGAGCCATTGGTAGCGCAATACACCAAGGCCGTCACCGTCACTTAGGGCACTCACAGCCCGAAGCGTCTGCCCCAAACTTGGTGTGCCAATGATACGAACCGTACCAGCACTTGGATCGTTAATATTTTCGACGAGTTCGGTCGGCTTTGTCTCGACATGTTCCCAATAACCTTGACGGTCGTGATAATCAATCGATGCCGAAATTTTCTTGCCGACGAGCGATTGACTCAGATAAATTTGCTCTTCATATGCACCAGGAATCTGGACACCATCGGCGAACCATCGAATATTGGCGTTTGGCTTACCCTCGGGATTCGTGTGGCGACCGTCGGCGTCCTCGATGGCATCGATCAGACGGAGCCATTGGCCCTGCCTCACAAGACCTGTGATTGTTAAGCTGCCAACCGGTGGATCATTGCGATTTTCAACAGGGTCACTAAGGCTCGTACGAAGGATATTTTCCTGACCTGCCGAGTCCATGAAATAGACATCGGCGTATATCCGTTGTCCAATCATATTCGAACCAAGCAGCAAACCAGGACCATGCTCGTCGCTTAGGCGTTGGTTGTTGACATACCAGTCATAGCCGACTGCGCTCGCCTCACTCCAATTGGCAGCTTGTACCTCGAGTCTGAGTGTTTCACCCTCTCGGGCAAGGCCCATCAAACTTGCCCTTAAGTCGGGCAGTACTGTATCAGCGAAGACTAGCCACTCAATATCAGTGAGAACATCGAATCCCGATATGCCATCCTTTGCTTGAACCAGGGTGAAGCCGTACTGAGCGCTCACCAAATAATCATCGCGTCGACCTTCAAAAACCGCCGTGTCCTCACCAGGGCCACCGTCGAGCCGATCGTTTCCTTGCAAGCCTTGCAAACGGTTGTTAGCTGCATTGCCCACCAGCACATCATCAAAGCGCGTACCGATCAGCTGTTCGATCACGCTCCCCTCGAGCACTGCGAAATTATCTTCAGCGATAACGCCGCCTGGTGTGAGGCCAAGACTTGACAATTCACCGGAAGCAAGCGAGATCCAAACACCCGAACTGAGGTCCGATGCATCGATTAAGTCAATACCACCATCATCGACCACGAGGCTCAGTGAAGCGTTTGCTTGCTTACCTAGTCGATAGACGCTATCCGAGGTGTTTGTAGGCTTGGTTCCGTAAAGATAGCGAAGCGCAAGCACATCAAGCGGTCCCCAGTCCTGGCGATACAGACCTTCTGCACTCGGCACTTGCGACATAACGGTGAGCGCGATGCGGTCGTCTTGCAAGCGCAATTCGGTCTCCCAAGCATCTTGCACGTCGACATTTCGGGGGTGCCTCAGGCCAAGGGCATGACCGAGCTCATGCAAGAGCACCTGATAGCCTTCTTGACCGGGCTGCAATAAGGCCATGGTTTCAACATCCACCAGCACATCGCCCGCTTGCGCCGTGCTACCGGGAAGCCAACTGACTGCTTTCGTCGTGGATTGCTGTGACACGCCGAAGCGCAATTGTCCAACGAGACCTGGCGCCTCACTAACTTCCTGAAATCGCAGCCCCGTTATAGTTTCTGTTTTTTGGAGCATTTCGCGAACGACGGTGCGTTCGGACTCGCTAAAGCTTCGAAATCCGACAATCCCGCCAAGCCCATAGGCTGGGGCGGCTTGCATAAAGCTGTAAGTCAATACCGTCTCGGTGCCTAGCGGGTCCGATGCGTTCCACCGCTGATTCGTCCCGGCAACGATGCCACCTTCTGCCATCGCCCGCTGGGTCAGAAAATCTACAATTGAAAAATTGACCCATTGGCCTCGTTCGTCGGGTAACTGGAAGTACTCGACACCGTTGAGGACGTATCGAAAGCCCTGGTACCCCTTGACCTCAATCACTGCCTGGCGCGTATCAGCACTCAAACTGATCTGCAAGTCCTCGAGTAGGGCCTGACGCCAGGGCAACCCCTGCACTGGCTGAAAGCTTGGAATAGACACACCGTCATTGCCAGCACCGCCAATGATGGTGTCATGGCCTGAGCCTGGCCAAAAGAAATTGTCTCGCTCGTTTCCTTTTAGCCAGTCGTTGCTGCCAGTTGCACTGAGTTGATCAACGCCAATAATCGAGTCGCGACCGCCATAGCCATCTTCTGCCCAGCCCTCTTGCAAGTCGACTCGTATGCCTTGGGGCGAACTCCAGTACTGGATTTGCACCCGCCAAGGATCTGGCAAGGCCAGGTCACTGCGCACAAGGGTATCGTTGCCTGGGCCGCCGATAATGTTGCCTTGAATGACCTCAATATAGTCATCACCAGCTTCGCCATAAACATTATTCCAGTCGGTGCGTTGAGGGTCAGTTTCGACGTAGCTGTCGCTTCCCTGGGTTAGTCGAATATCGGCCATGAGAAAAGGAAGCTATAAGATCCTTCAGCTTTGAATCAGCGGAATTGTTTTATTCTGAAAATTAGCAAGGTATGGGAATGCCTTTACAAGCTGGTCACTCCCCAGCCCCATCCAAAGCATGGCACTTGCACCGACCTGATCGCTACTAATAAATGGAACATGCCTGCCATTACGGCCTAAGTCACCGTCGTCAACGCCTCCAAGCGTTAGGTCAGGGAATCGCCCAATGACAGAGCCACCCTGAACCATGCCTCCAATTGCCATCCAATGACTGCCCCAGGCATGTTCGCTGCCCCCTCCAGAGCCTGGCCGCAATGTGCGTCCAAACTCAGAAATGACCAGCGTGAGAACATCCCCGCCCAAACCATTTCGAAGGTTGGTGTAATCAAATGCTGCGAGCGCCCTTGCCAAATCAGCAAATTGGGCGTCTTGCGTATTCATGGTTGTGCCACGCTGATTAGCATGGGTATCGAAGCCACCCCAATGCAGTAAGAAAACTTGTCGCCGCAATCCCTGTGACTTGAACACTGGCAGCACTGACGCTAGAGCGCGTAAATTACCGCTTAAGCCGTTGCTCTGCGGACCAAAATCGGCCTCCGGCTCGCTTGCCGCAAGAAAGGCTCGGGTAAAGCGAACCGAATCATTGACCGCGTTGCCGAATGTTCGAGCGTATTCGGCTTCATAAGCGTTATTAAATTGCCAACGGCCCATTCTAATAATAGCTTGGGCTGCAGCGGTCTCCGGATGCGCTAGGTCGGCTGGTCCCCATCGCCCACCACCACCTGGAACCATAAAAGAAACCGGCGTGTTCTTGCCAAGCACGAGCGTTCGGTTGGTATCCATCGTGACGGCATTGATCGGATGTCGAAGCGCACTTGGCATCAACTCGAGTGCACGACCCGCCCAACCGCTATTGTCTTCCTGAGCGAGCCAGCCTTGAACCATCGATGTCTGGTCATTGTGTGATAACAAGAATGGTGGGAGTCTTACCTGATTATTGATGACCTTCTCAGCCGTCGCAGGCTCGATCAGTGGTCCAACATTTGGAATAAACGCCAGTCGACGTTGTTCATATAACGCTGCCAGGGGAGCAAGGGCTGGATGTAATCCAAAACTGTGGCCCGCTGTGGATCCAGACAAACTAACGAGGGAGCGCCTCGGAATGGCGAGATTTTGCCGGCTGTATTCGTAATCACCATAGGCTGCGTCCGAAGGGATCAACATATTGTTGCCATCGTTGCCGCCATTCAAGTGAATGACCAGTAGTGCCTTATAACTGCTATCAACAGCAAGGCTGTTGATACTTGCACCGCCTAGCAGTCCAGCTGCGGTTGTTGCCCCCATCGCCCGTAACCAACGGCGGCGATGGCCACTGGGATTTGACGCCGAATGATTCCAAAAACGCAAACGGTTCATCGGATCACTCCAAAGTAGGGACTCGATAAGGCATAGTCAATCATCCGCAGGGCACCCTGCTCTGGCGAATTAGCATTCCACTGTGGTCGCTTGATCAACTGCTCAATGTCATACCGCAGTGCATAGGGCATCGCGCCACGGAAGAAGCGATCACTCAATATTTTTGCAAAATCACTCGGCGACGATGCATAAGCATCGACAAACTTGTCAATCTCACATCGTGAGGCTCGAAAGGCGGATAGTGCTGCAGGTGGGTCATCAGGCGACCAACGCACCAAATTACTATTGAGGGAAAGACGCTGGGTCAGTTCACCCGTTGTGACGATGCGTTGTTCGGGAGCGAGCAAGTTGCTTCCAGGCGCTCGATCAGTCGGTGCATAAAAACTAAAAACACTTTCTGCATTAAAAGGGCGTTGTGTCCCGGGCAGGCTCAAACCCCATTCGTTGGATGGAGCACGTTCACAGCCGAGCCCACGCCACGCTGCGGTAAAGTGCAAAAATGGTTCTCTAATCTTTCCGTCAGTTGCCGCTGCAAATTTCGGATCATCGCCTCTTCTTGCTTCAGCGTCGAGCAATACAGCTTTCACGACCGCTTTCATATCACCGCGCACCGATTGCCCATTATTTCGAAACACCGAGGCAACCCGAGCAACGTAGGCCGGAGAGGGATCGCTCTTGACTAAATGTTGAATCAGCCTAATTGCTACAAAAGGTGCAATATTCTGATGACTCATCAACAAGTCGATTGCATCGCGCAGGTCTTTTTCTTGGCTTTGGTTCGCAGGAAATACCTTCCCCAGGACCACTTTTGAGCCGCTATCCCGCTCTGGTGGCCAGGTTGAGGGAATCATAGGCTTGCCCCAATTAGCGTAGTTGCGTTGGGGCCGGTTATTTGGCGAAGGATCGTTTTGCCAACCCGTTAAGACGCGTGCCATCTCCTCAACATCTCGCTGGGTGTAACTCTCGGCAAAGCTACCATCGGGGTTGCGTATCGACTGGCCATCGGCAGTCAGCTTCACAACACCCAATGAAAAGAGTTGCATTAATTCTCTTGCGAAGTTCTCATTAGGCGCGCAATGCTGGCATTCGGCACTTTTCGGGCGATTCTGATTGTTATTAAGATACACACCCATCGCTGGGCTAACCGAGACGTCGTAGAGCAGTTGATCGTAGCGACCCAAAGCATTACGTTGAAGCATATTGAACCAGTACAACACCCCAACACGATCGATGGTGCGATCACTCACCACGATAAACTGCGATAACGCCCAGGCAACACGCAAGCGCAATTGGTCCTGAGCGCCGACTGCCATATCGGGAAACATGGCCTCATAACGACGATGCTCTTCGGGCGGTTGAGGATCTCGGTATTCCAAAAAGGGCTTAACGTCGGCCTCGCTCACGGCTAAGGTAAATTGTTGATCAATCCATCGCTCAAAACCCATCTGCTGAATCGCAGCGACTGTTGCAGGTGAAGCACCGAAACTTGCTTGTTCAGCAAAGCGTGCAGCCGCGTAAGCAGACACGGACGAAGCATTGAGGCTGTTGACTTGACCTGACGACGCAAACGAACCGAGGGTAGCACTCTCTCTGACCGGCTCCTGCGAACATGCCCCGAGTAAACCCACCACCGCTGCGCCCAAGGCGATCTTCTTAAACAATGAGGTATGCATCATGGCTTATGTATCATGAGATTGATTCATTTTCAACCACGAATCATCGCTTGTGAAACCTGGGCTTTGTCGAAGTCACCCCCAGCATGAATATGGTCATTTGCATCGACGACCCGCCATGCTAAGCCTTGCTCGAGAAGAAACCTCTGCCATGTAGCACCTTGCAACATGGCCAAACGAGCAACCGCACCGGCAGCAGTACATAAGGGTGCAATCACAGAAACTGAGCGCAAATCATGTACGGGCCATCCCGTAGTTGCATCGAGCAAATGCCCATAGCGCTTGCCTTCAAAGTCAAAGCAGCGCGCATAGTCACCACTGGTGGCAAGTGACGCATTTGATAACGATACGGCGTGTTCGATAAGCGTCGGTTGTTGTGGACGTTCGATCCCAATGAGCCAAGGTCTTTCATCATCTCGCTTACCAAACACAGTGATGTCTCCACCCAGGCAAACACAGCCGCCATCGATGCCATTCAACCGAAGCAGCTGCGCCACTCGATCACAGGCGTATTCTTTGGCGATTCCGCCGAAATCAACCGACATCCCAACAAGAGGCAGTCGGATAGCGTCAGGGCCTCGCTCGATCAGGCGTTGATTGACAAGCGGTAAGATCTCATCAATAGCCTTTTGCGATGGCGGTGCAGTCATCGGATCATCCTGTGCAGCAAAGCGCCATAGCTTCCCCAAGACACCGCATGTGATATCAAAGCGGTGCTTCGAAATAATGTATAACTGATCTGCAAAATCGAACAAACCGCGACTCTCTTGATCGAGCTCTATGGAATCGCTAAGCCCTGCCGATCGATTTAACTCAGACAACCAACTACCATGACGATATCGGGAATACTTTGCTTCAATGCGCTCTATTTCCGCTCGAGCAAGTGCCAGGCATTCGTGCAATTGAGCCTCTGACTTTGCAAAGGCCTCCACGCTGCATGGGCATCCCATAGCCGTAAATTCGACAACCTGATGCCTCATCCCCCTATACCCTCACCCAAGCAAAATGACGTTGGCTTCGGCTAAACGAATGCATGCGAACTCGGATCAAAACCGATAGCTGATGCCTGATTGCAAACTAAGCGCACGCAATGGCTCCAAACCTCTTGATCCCGGGCTAATCCAATGCCAGGATGTTCGCTGCTCGTAGCGATACACACCAAAGTCAAGGGAATAATGCTTGTCGATTTGGAAAATCCACTGCACACCGAGTGTGAGCGCTCCAAACGAAGCCAAACGTTGATCAGCAGAAACCCACTGTGACAAACCGGGTTGGTAGCCCTCAGGTATGGGGATTCCTCGATAAGCGTAGCGAGGATTGTAATAAAAGCTTGCTGCCGATTGATTATATAAACGAACAGTCGGTATAAAACTTAGTCGATCTGAAACATTAAATTGCGGCTCTAACCAAAGCGTATGAGCACGAACACCGAAGCTATCGTTGTAATATCGATATCCAAATCGTAATGGTATTTGCAAACTGGTCTGGTAGTGGTTCCAGCGCCACTGCAGGCTTTGCTGCAAGCGATCTCGAGGTCTTTCATCGGGGAGCTTATAGGGATCCGAAAAATACCCTTCTCCTGATGATCGCCAGTAGGCAAGTTGCACCACATCACGGGCACTCATCACTTGTGAAAGCGCCAAACTTATCTCGGTGGTCTGACGCGACTCGTGCAAGATAGGATCATTTACCGATCCAATTTGGTCAAGTCGTCGACCGAGACCAACGTTAAATCGGCGATTTTTATCCTCGGTCTCCCACGCCAACTGGGCTGTCGCAGCCCTTGAGTCGAAGTCATTTTCCTTCGACCGTGCAAGGCCCCCCGCCCACTGCCATTGCCCCACCCGGTAGCGTAAACCAAGGGTTCCCGCGTTTCTTCGATCAACCATCGCTGATGCCCCGGAAACAGCACTGTGATATCGCGGGCTCGCACCTGAGACGCTATCAACGGTTGCTGATGCGTCAAGCCACAGGCTCTCGCTTAGCGATAGCTGCAAGCCGGCAGCAGGCGCATGGACCTTGATTCGGTCAAAACCAGGTTGCCAGTCGCGATACGACAGCCAGCGCAAGTTGAACACTTGCTCACCAGCATTCGTGGAGGGCATCTCATTCGTTAGACTTGCGCCAGATGTTGAGGGTAGCGCCTGCGCGGCAATTGCATGAATGGCAAGCGTCGGGATTGCGAGCGCGGCAGCTAAGACAGATCCGGGATTAATTACAGCCACAACCCCCTCCGGACACTTGCTCACCACCCGATGCGTTTTCCTTACTGCTGTAGATATGCTCGTTCATCGAACGCTGATCGATGAATTGGCCCTCCATACTCATACCAGGTTGTGCCAGCCATTGCTTCTCCCAGGGTTTGGGGGGCGAGTAAGTACAGCCCATCAACGTCAGGCTCAGCATCAAGCAAACTTGGATCGCTATTAATAATTTCAAGAACTTAGCTCGCCGCCTGCAAGATTAGTCGAACCCTAACCGGTCTCGGGGCCTCAAGATAACTAATAAGCAACTCCCCCTCGCTACGATTCGCTACAACATCGGTTCTAGGTGTGATGGATAATTGGCACTTTCCAAATCGATCCAAGGTTGGTGTGCAATCAGATGCTACGAGTTTAAAGTTTTCGCTGATGGAAAACTTTAAGGCTTCAACAGAAGACTTCGTTCCTGCATAGATCGTGACTGTTTTTGCTTCGTAGGAAACAGCCGAGAGGCTCGAAGCATTCACCGCTTGTTGAGACCAAGTCAAACGCGCAGGACTGATACCTAGATAAGCTGCTATATCAGCTATATCGTTCGCTTTAAGGTAACTTGAGAAATAGCCCATACCCCCTGTATTCAGGTTAATCGCCCGCGCGATCAAGCTCGGCGCATTTTTCCCTACCCAAATATTGCCGAAATTTTTGTTTACCGGATCTTCGCTATGACAGTCATAACAAGCAAGTAGCTGAGGACCAGGAGAGGTCTCAAAACGTTGACGACCACGCTCAGGATCTGACACTGACTCATCCTCGCTTAGGCTCACCGACACCATAGGCGGCTTTGGTGCGACGGGCAAAGGCTCAAAAGGCTCGGCGCCGCCACAAGCCCCAATCGATATGCAGCAAGCGCCCAGACCAAGCCTGCAGATCCATGCGCCAACTCCTCTGCCCCCCAAGACTTAGCCTCCGTTCCAAGGGACATAGGCAATACCGACTTGCTCGATAAGCGGTGCTAGTTGTTGCTGAAACTCTGTGCTTTGAGAAAAGCCGTAGAGTAAGTCTGCTGGGGTTAGCTTACCGTAGCTCACTCCCTTGTAGGACTCACCAGCCAAGAGCGAAGTCCAGTATAAAAAGCCTTCAGGGTCTGGCTGTCTGCCAAGCACATTTTGATACATTGCCTGAACAAATAAAGCATCACCCTGACTTGATCCGACCGTACCGTATCGCATCAAAAACTCAGCACTCGAAACAAAGCCCTCAGCAATATCTCTTAGCTTAGCGCCTTCCTGCGATCGATCCAACCAATAGCCCATCCCTGCCTCATCGGGCGATCGTGCAAAAGCCGCCCGATACAGGCGGTCTACGGACTTCAGCGTTTCAGAAGGTTGAAGCTCGAGGACCTGATCGGAGAAAACAATTTTCTCAACGCCTAAGAAATAGTCGATACCCTCACCTTGATACGCACCCACCACCTGAATAAATAGCCGCTGATCTGTGCTCACCCATAGGATCTGAGAGGGCTCTTCTTGCGAAGCGTCAGCCGGCGATTTCGGCATTCTTCCAAGAAGGTCAGCTTGGGTTAATCGCTGTAGCGATACATCAGCGCGTCGCAAAGGCAAATAGACTTCATCGATTCCTGAACCGCCAAAAATTGTATCGTTTCCTGAACCAGGCCATATGCGATCGTCCCCCGCCAATGCATCGACGACATCACTGCCTGCCCCCAACTGCATATGATTGGACAGATCATTTCCTATCACCGTATCTGAGCCCGGTCCAAGCAATGCCGACTCAATCTGAGTACCGATGTTGATCGTGATCTGTCCAGGATCAGTAATGAGCGCTGCCTTTGCCTTCACCCAACTCCAATCACCTTCTTGTAACGATAAAAATAACGGATCGTTTACAAACCCTGCATGGATCGAATCGGCTCCGCCTCCGTCACCAATGAAATTGGGACCACTCGGATTAATGAAAAATTGGTTATCGTATTGGATACCTTGCTGGCTGGGCCCATACAAGTACTGGAGCGCAGCCATATCAAGCATCGCGAACTGAAGCTTATAACTATATGATTTATCGTTATAGCTCATAACCGTGTAATACGTATCATCTTCTTTGGTGGGCAGGTAAGGTGGTGTACCCACACCATCACCATCCGCACCCTCATCAAAAGGGTGTTTTAAGCCAAGCGCATGCCCTATTTCGTGGATCAAGGTCATGGCGGCGTAGGACCAGATCCCAGGATTTAGATTTGCGGCAGTGGCATTGATGAATACATCACTTCCATAAGCTTCGTCGCTCGGAAATCTAGCGTAAGCCGATGACCCTGACTGGGTATTGTTCGAAAACGCCATCACATTCGGCTGATAGGGATTTGAAGTCTCTACGAATCGAATATTGATGACCGATTCAATGTAATCAAGCGCTTGCAGTATCAGAGCTTTTTGAGCAGCTGTTAAAGGCTTCCAGCCATTGAGATCTTTTGCAGTGAAGT
>VFQS010002109.1_pt1 | contig 16980 bp, 12 predicted proteins | sample 3512361 | NCBI WGS metagenome assembly VFQS01 (sample SAMN10412375, study PRJNA504923) | tailings metagenome | isolation source: Relicate 1 Philex TSF3 active mining | place: Philippines
GTGCTTTTTGTACAGAATAGACATCAGGATGGCGTTGATTCCCACCGATTTGCCCTGCCCGGTGGCACCGGCGACCAGCAGGTGGGGCATCTTCGTCAAATCTGCCACGAAGACTTCATTGGTGATGGTTTTCCCCAACGCGATGGGCAGATCCATTTTTGCCCGTTTAAATTTTTCGGACATGAGCACCTCTTTCATGGATACCATCTGCTTCTTCTTGTTCGGCACTTCGATGCCGATAGTGCCTTTGCCCGGTATAGGCGCAATAATCCGGATGCCGAGGGCAGACAAGCTCAGAGCGATATCGTCTTCCAGGTTTTTGATCCGGGAAATGCGCACGCCCGGGGCGGGGATAATTTCGTACAGCGTGACCGTAGGGCCAATCGTCGCCCGGATTTTAGTGATTTCTATTTTGTAATGCAGGAGCGTTTCTATGATCTGGTCTTTGTGCGCTTCCAGTTCTTCCCGGTCAATTTCGACCTTTTGGTCGGAATAATCGTTCAACAGGGCCACGACAGGGTATTCGTAGGACGATAAGTCGAGGGTGGGGTCATACGGTTCGCTGAACTGTTCCTCTTCCTGCGCGACGGAAGGAAGAGGACGAGCGGTATCTGCAGGATCCACTGGCGGTACTGGGGGCGGAGTCGATATTTCCATAGGGGTGCCCGGAGCCAGGGCCGGTGCTTTAGGGCGTGCCGACGCTGTATCTCCTTCGCCATCCAGGTCGAACGTGAGCTGGTTGACCGGCACCTGAGTGTTGTTGCGCTTGCTTTCCGCTGTTTCGCCAGTTGCGGGCAGGGCGGCATCCGCCGTGGGCGTCCTTTCCTGTCGGGCGGAAGGGCGCGAAGCGTTGGCAGGCGACGGGGCAGGCGACCAGCGCCCGTGTAAGATATCTTGTGCCGCCTCTTTGAGTTCTTCCAGTGCCTGGCGAGGCGTCAAGTCATTGAAGTCGGGGTTGCGGAACCAAATCAAAAAAGCAGCCAGCATAGCTACGAGCAATACAATCATGCCCACGACCCCCACAAAACTCAACAACCATTGATTGATGCTTTCGCCCACAGCCCCTCCCCACGGAAAGGCAGCACTCGGGAAGATAAACTCCAGGAACACCGACAAAAAAAGCATCAACGCCAGCGCGCGCCGAACGCGCAACCAGTAGGCCGTCAGAGGAGAACGCCGGATAAAGCCCAGCCCCAGCAAGACCAGGACGTATATGAGAAAGAACGAGGGCAGGCCGAACAGGTAATAAAAGAAGAAATTAGAGACGATGGCCCCCAGCCTACCCAGCCAGTTAGCCATTTCAAAATCGCCGCGCAGCAACAACTCCAGAGAGAACTCCAGCACCCGGTCCTGGTCGGTGCGCCAGGTGAACAAATAGGAAAAAAAGGCGATGAAAAAGTACAGGGAGAGAAACAGGAATACCACCCCCGCCAGCTTGGGTATGCGTTCGTCTTCCAAATTTAGTCTTAAAAAAAGTTGGCCCCGGTTCCTCCTGCTTTTATTTGCCATGCCACGGTTTGGTTTCTGTCGGTTTCGCGCCCGAGGGACAGCCCCTGAGCCAGACGCTTTGGTTTAAACAAACAAAACTGCACAATTATGAGCAACCGCGCAAAAAAAACACGAAAAGAATTTTCCCACAAAAAATAGTACAATAATTTGTTTTATATTATTTTTTGTTTTACCTTGGCTGCGTGAAATAAATGTTAAAAACAGCACCTTGTATATGATACGCGATGACCGGATTCAGCTCAACGAGCGTTTCAGAAAAGTATTCAGCCTGCTGGTAGAGCGGGGCGACATTATCCCGAATGACCGAAGTGGCAAAGGAATAGGGGATTTTGCAGAAAAAATACTTGGCAACCGCTCTTACGGGCACATCGTCCGGGCGTTTTTGAACGACGACGATAAGCGCTGCATTGACTACCGACATGCGCGCATGTTGTGCAGGGAATACGGTATTAATGAAACTTATCTCGTAGACGGGGTTGGCACGCCATTTGGTTTCGATTTGCCCAAAAGCACAAGCGCCGTACCGGATAGCCCGATAAGCCCCCGCAAGTCTAACATTTTGTTTACTTCCACTGAAGCATTTGCCGGCTCCGCCGTAGATGTGGGAGGCTTCGCCAGCGAAGACCACGAATACTTCAACATCCCCGGCCTTGCGGGGGGCGGCCTGGTGGCCTTCCCCATCCACGGAAACAGTATGGAACCCGTCATCTACGACGGAGACATGGTCATCTGCCGGGAATTGCAGGGCCTACACGAAATCCGGGACAACAAAATATACGCCGTGAAAAACAACGGCACTATATGGGTAAAATACGTCCAAAAAATAACGGACAAAAATAACCGCGTCGTCCAACTCAAAATGATTTCTGCCAACCACCTGGAGCACGACCCTTTTATTGAAGAGGTCAACGAATATACCCGTCTTTATCAGGTAGTACGGAAAATATCCGAACTGGAGTAGGCCGCCAGGGTGCGGGCAAGGGCTTACCTACCCCGCACCCCAACGCTGCCGCATAGCTTCGTACAGCATAATACCTGCAGCCACCGATACATTGAAGGAATCCGTAAGCCCTTTCTGCGGTATCTTGAACGTAGTATCCGCCAATCTGCTTATCGCCGGACTAATCCCCTCTCCCTCAGAACCAAGTACCAACGCTACCGGAACCGAAAAATCCAGATCAAATAAGTAACGGTCGGCCTGCAAATCACTCGCCAACACCTGAACGCCGGATTGCTGGAGCAGTTCCAGGGCACCCACCAGACTGGATTCCCGGCAGACCGGGATACGATGCAGGGCTCCCGCAGAGGCTTTCATCGCCTCCGCATTGATCCATGCTGTCTTTTTTCGGGGTACTATCAGGGCATGCGCACCACATACTTCTGCCGTGCGGGCGATGGCCCCGAAATTGCGCACGTCGGTAATACCATCCAGCACCAGCAAAAGGGGAGTCTCGCCACGCTCAAATACGCCGGGCAGGACCTCCTCTAGTTTATGGAACACAATAGGAGAAATAAAAGCCAGCACTCCCTGGTGGTTGGCCCCTTTCACCCACTTGGCAAAGCGCTCCTTAGGCGCGACCAACAAAGGAATCTGTGAACCTTTACACAGGTGCCGAAGTTCTTTTTCAAAATCCCCGCGCACCCCTTCCTGCAACATCACCTTATCTACCGTTGCCCCCGACTGAATAGCATCCAGTACAGGATGCCTGCCAAAAATTATTTCTTTGAAATGCTCTTCCATCCATATGCAGTTATACCTTCTTCTTCAGACTCATCGCAGGGGGAGTTCCCTATGATTCAAAAAACTCTTTTTTACCAGCTCTCTGACCCCTCGAAACAAGTCTTATCTTTACCCCGTTCATCCGGTCATGTTTATGAATATGCAATTTACACCAATACTACAAACGTTCTGGAATCGCTGCGGCTTTTCATGTGAGATGGTTCAAAAAACCCGTCTGCCCGCCTACCTGAGCATACTGGCCCTCCTCCCGGCTCTTTTTGCCCAACCGTTGTATCTGCCGGCCCAAACGCCGGATCCGCAGGTAACGACCGCCCTTGAGTACCTGCGGGCACAAGGCACCAAATGGGGCCTGCAACCGGAAGACCTCCAAGACTTGTGGGTAAGCGACCGATATACGAGCAACCACAACGGGGTTACGCATATTTATTTTCGGCAGAGGCTATCGGGAACGCCTGTTTTTAATGCCGTTACCAGTGTCCACCTGAATCGCGAAGGGCAGGTTGTCTATTCCGAAAACCGGTTTTGGTCCCAACTGGCAAAAAGGGCCTCGTCTACCGTTCCGCGTATTCAAGCGGTCGCTGCGCTGCAGGAAACAGCAGAACACCTTGGGCTACCCACTATCCCTCCCCCTGTTCTGCCCCGTTCGGGCTCACCCAATGGGTTCCGCCTAAAACACCCGGCCCTGTCGCGTTCTGAAATTCCCCTCGAACTCGTGTACGTCCCCCAGCCCGACAGTACCCTGCGCCTGGCCTGGCAAATAGGCATTCACGACCCTCGCAATACCGATTATTGGACCGTATTCGTAGATGCTTCCAGTGGCCAGGTCCTCGAAAAAAACAACCGTACCCTTTCCTGTAACTTCGGCAGCACCCCTCACCGACACGATGCTTCGCCGGCCGTACCGATGGTACAGCACTACCCGGTATTTTCCGGTCTGCGGGACCAGGCGGTGTACCATGTATTTCCATTCCCGGTGGAAAGCCCAATACACGGGGAGCGGAAAATAGTTGTCAATCCGGCGGATCCTCTGGCTTCTCCCTTTGGCTGGCACGACATCAATGGAGTTGCAGGCCCGGAATTCACGACAACCCAGGGAAACAATTCCTTTACCTTTCTCGACAGGGACAGCGATGACCAAAGCGACGGCATCCTACCGGATGCCGGCCCGGAACTCATCTTCGACTATCCTTTTTCCCCCTCCGTAGAACCCGTTGAGCAACCTGCCGTCGTACTCACCCAGCTGTTCTACGCCACCAACTACCTACACGATTTTTCATACCACTATGGCTTCAACGAGGCCGCCGGTAACTTCCAAACCAACAACTACGGCCGGGGAGGGAAGGAAAGAGACGCCGTCCTCTCCCAGGCACAGGATGGATCGGGGGCCAATAATGCCAATTTCCTGACCCTGCCCGACGGCGATCCAGGCGCCATGCAGATGTATCTTTGGACGCCCTCCAATGCCTCCTTCCTGCAAGTAAACAGCCCTGCGGAAATAGCAGGCCCTGTCCTGGTAGGTACGGCAGGTTTTGGACCCCTCATCACTACCAAAGCTTTAAAAGCAGCGGTTGTAGAGGTACAAGACAGTCTCGGGCTGAGCCTGGCCTGCTCTGCTATCCGCAACCGAAGCGCGATAAATGGCAAAATAGCCCTCATCACCCGCGGCACCTGTACCTTTAAATCCAAGGTGCTGGAAGCCGAAAAAGCAGGCGCTATAGCCGTCATTATCGCCAACAACCAGGATCAGATCCTCACGATGGGTAATGACAATACCTCGGCAAAGCCTAAAATACCTGCTATTCTCATCCCATCATCCGACGCCGAGCGCATCCGTGCCCAGCTCGCAAGTGGCAAAGTCGTGGAAGCAACCATAGCGTACCAAGGCGAAGGCCCCGCCCTACGCGATGGCAGCTTCGACAATGGCGTCGTAGCCCACGAGTACGCACATGGCATCTCCAATCGGCTCACCGGTGGCCCTTCCAACGCAGACTGCCTGTTCAACGACGAGGCTATGGGCGAAGGATGGAGCGACTTCTTCACCTTGATCACTACTGTCCTGCCCGGGCAAACCGGCCAGGAAGCCAAAGGAATAGGCAACTATTCCGCCCGCAACGCACCCAACGGAAAAGGGATTCGCAGACAGCCTTATTCTACCGATTTTTCCATCAACAATCAGGTCTATAACGATATAATTGGTACCCGGCCTGCCACGGCGACCACGCGCGTGCCGCACCCCGTAGGAGAAGTATGGGCTGCCGCACTTTGGGACCTCTACTGGGCCATGAGCAATAAATATGGCTGGGACCCCGACCTGATCAAAGGAAAGGGAGGAAACAACAAAGCCGTGCAACTCGTCATGGACGGCATGAAACTCCAACCCTGCAGCCCTGGCTTCATAGATGGCCGGAATGCCATCCTGCTTGCCGATCAAATCAACAACAAAGGCGAAAACCAGTGCCTGATATGGGAAGTCTTCGCCCGCCGCGGACTGGGATGGCGTGCCGAGCAGGGCAGCGTCCAGGACCGCAACGACGGTCTGCAGGACTTCAGCCTGCCCCCGAATTGTTCCAATGCCTTGGTACTCGAAAAACAATCTACTCCCGGCATACAAGCAGGTCAGGCGTTCGAGGTACGCCTTACCCTCACCAACCACAAACGCAGCCCCCTGACCCAAATCACCCTGCAGGACATCCTACCGCCGCGCGCTACACTAGCCCCGGGCACAGTCAATGGGGCTACCTTGGTACGACAGACAAAAGACACTCTCGTTTTTGATATCGGCGACCTCGGGCCGGGCATGTCCAGGATTATCCGCTATACCCTGCAGAGCAGCCCCAGCGAACTCTCTACCCGGCGCTTTTTCGACGATTTCGAACAGGGCACCGCCCAATGGGATACGCAGGCCGTCAGTGGTACCGATGGCTGGATTCTTTCTTCCGCCAGTGCCAGCCCGGGCAGATTTTGTTGGGCGATACCTTCCAGCCCCAGGGAAAACCACCATATACTGCAGCTCCTCAACCCAATCCTCGTAGAAGGCAAGCAGCCCGTACTCCGTTTTTTCCACAAACACCATACGCAGACCACGTACGACGGCGGTATCGTCGAGATTTCTACCGACCGGGGTACTTCTTGGGCACCCATACCGGATTCCCTCCTGTTCCGACGGCCCTATACGCGGCCGCTTTTCAACTCCGTGTTTGGCGTAGCCGCCCTCAAGGGGTTTACCGGACAAAGCGATGTGGCTTTCCAGCCTACCTTTATCAACCTGCGCCCCTTTACAGGAAAATCGATACTGTTTCGCTTCCGTTTTGCCACCGACAAGGAGGAGGGCGCACGACCTACCACCTTGCCCGGATGGCTCGTGGACAACATCGAATTGCTGGATGCTTTTAATTATGCCAGTACAGCATGCGCCACCGCAAAAGAAGGCGATAAAAGCTGCTCGACTACTTCGGAGTGGGGCACTATCGTAGAACCTTCCCTTACTACCCCGGCTGTTGAACCCTCTCAGGTAAAAGGATACCGCATTTTTCCCAATCCTTCTACTGATCTCCTTTACCTCCAACTCCCCGAGGATATTTCCGGGCCCCATTTTTTAAAACTCATCGCCTCCGACGGGCGTACGGTCCGGGCTCTTTCTCGAAATGGCTATCCCGGAGAAACCCTTTCCGTACCTGTCGCCGGCTTATCCCCGGGCATTTATGTCTTGCTTGTATGCAGCGAAGCGGGGAATTATTCCAGCAAAGTGGTCATCGGTAAGTAAAAAATCAAAAACAACGCCCATTATATCAGACTATTTTTTGATTTTCATATTTTTATTCGATATTTTTTATAAATTTAATAAATTTTTTATTTTTTATTTAAAAAATTTGTACAAAAAAAGCGAAATAGCTATTTTTGTATGGTCAAAAGGAAAACATCTTGTGAGGTGATGAAATTTGGCAGCCATACCCCCTTGTCTCGGGGGTGGGGAATCACGGGATAAACATGGCATAGGGCCGTCAGTGCGACCTAGGGGTTGACCACCGTTTCATGTGTACCATTGCTAACCGCCCCATGAAGGTTCGAATCCTTCCCTCACAGCAAAAAACGCTTTGTGAATCAATGATTTGCAAAGCGTTCTTTTTTTATCTGCCTTCGCTGAAATTGGTGTATTTTTGCGCAAATGTATTTGTTCATGCGAAGACTGATTGCCTATCTACTCAGTGGGAGCGACGATCCCCGTTATGTGCACCTCATCCGTTGGATGTGGCGGGTTGTTTTTGGAGGTCTGGGGGCCTTCATATTGCTGTTCATCGGGCTTTCTTTCACCGATCTACCCTCCGTACAGCAACTGGAAAACCCCAAAAGCGACCAAGCATCGGAGATCCTGGCAGCCGACGAGGTAGAAGTTCTCGGACGCTATTTCACGGAGAACCGCGTCCCGGTGCAATACGAAGAGTTGTCCAAGCATCTTGTGGATGCGCTCGTCGCCACGGAAGATATTCGTTTTTACAGCCACTCGGGTGTAGATTTCCAGGCGCTCGGCCGCGTATTTTTCAAAACATTCCTGCTCCAACAGGAGAGTTCGGGGGGTGCTAGTACTATCTCCCAGCAGCTTGCCAAGCTACTGTTTACAGGGCAGCGGGCCTCCAATAAATTCGTGCGCGTTCTCCAGAAATTCAAGGAGTGGATTATTGCGGTGCGCCTGGAACGCAAGTATACCAAGTACGAAATCATCGCGCTGTATCTAAACAAATACGATTTCATCAACGGGGCACAGTGCATCAAACTGGCCTCCGAGATTTACTTCGACAAATCACAGGACAGCCTGGAAATACAGGAAGCAGCCATGTTGATCGGCATGCTCAAAAACGCCTCGCTGTACAACCCCCTGCGCCGTCCGGAACTCATGCTGAAGCGCAGGGAAGTCGTGCTCAAGCAGATGGTGAAAGCCGGCATGCTCGAACGGGACTTGTACGAAGAGCTCCGCCTCACCCCTCTGGGTATCAATTTTACGCCAAAAACATTTATAGACGGCAACGCCACCTACTTCCGCAGCGAGCTTGCCAAGGACATCAAGGATATTCTAAGCCGTCCGGAAAACCTGAAGCCGGATGGCTCGATGTACGATATCTATCGCGACGGACTGCGTATCTACACCACTATAGATCCAGAGATGCAACGCGTCGCAGAGAAGGTCATGCTCGAACACATGAAAAAACTCCAGCAAATCTTCTTTACAGAATGGAAAGGCCGCGACCCCTGGAAATACCGCAGCGGCTCCGACCACGAAGTACCTCTCGCCACCCGGGAACAAGAGCTACAGCGCGTCATCCGCGAGACCGAGCGCTACCAACTGCTTCGTGCCCGGACTCTGAGCCCCATCCTGACTGTCCTGGGAAATGAGTTTTCCGACGTAGAATGGCATGACAACGACCGAGAAATCCAGCTCCTGATGCGGGAAGATGACCGGCCAGGCTATCTCGACAGTCTGGCAGAAAAAAAAGTCATCTCGGAAAAACTTGCGGCCCAGCTGCGTCGCGTAAAAAGAAGTACGGTCTTTCCCGAGCTGAGAACAACCTGGGACCGGGTGCAGGAACAGGCCTTCCGGGAGTTCAGTACCCCGGTTCCCATGCAGGTGTTTGCTTACAATGAGGCGATGGAAAAAGATACGGTCCTTTCCCCCCTCGATTCCATCAAATACCACCGCATGTTCCTGCAAACGGGCATCCTTGCCGTAGATCCCCGCAACGGGTATATCAAGGCCTGGGTGGGGGGCATCAACTACAAGTATTTCAAATACGACCACGTGCGCACCAACCGACAGGTAGGTTCCACCTTCAAGCCTTTCGTGTATGCCACGGCCATTGCCCAACAGGGTATCTCGCCTTGTCTCAAAGTATGGGATATGCCGCAGACGATTGAGCCCGGCGAAGGCAGCTTCGGGCTGCTGGATGCCTGGACGCCCCGAAATTACGGCGAAAGCTACTCCAACCAACAGGTAACCTTGTATGACGGCTTGCGCAACTCCAAAAACACCGTCTCTGTATATCTGATGAAGCAACTGGGCGATACCGAGCCCGTACGCGAACTGATCAATGAGATGGGCATCAGCAATACGGCCCGCTACGCCAACGGGCGCCTGAAAGTGCCCCAATCGCCCTCTATCTGCCTGGGTGCTACCGATTTGACCGTCATGGAAATGACCGGTGCCTACACCACTTTCGCCAACAACGGGACTTATAACAAACCCAATGCCATCCTTCGAATAGAAGATAAAAACGGCCGTCTCATCTATCAAAGCATGCAGGAGGAGAAATTGGCCCTCCAGCCTAACGCCAACTTCGTCATGGTGGACATGCTGCGCTATGCGGGCAATATCGGCGGTGTTCGCAGTCAGGTGGGTGGAAAAACAGGCACGACGAACGACTTCGTGGATGGCTGGTTCATGGGGATTACCCCTTCCCTCGTGGTGGGCACCTGGGTGGGGGGAGAAGACCGTTGGGTCGCCTTCCGCTCGGCAGCCATGGGGCAGGGTGCCCGCATGGCCAAACCTTTCTTTGCAGAATTCCTCAAGCAGTTAGAGAAAAACCCCCGGGTAGATTACGATCCTGCCGCCCAGTTCTTTAGGCCACCTGGAGAGCTTGGCATTGAGCTCGACTGTAGCAAATACCAAAACACTGCTCCCTCCATGGAAGGGCAGTTTGACGAAGACGAATCTATGTTTGGGGATGAAATAAAGCGCAATGAAACCAAACGCCAATAACCACCCTTCTAAACACTATGAATAATATGCTTCGGCTAATGGGAAAACCAATATGGGTCGCACTGGGCATGGCCCTGTACACGAGTGCTTGTATCCCCCCGAAAGAACCAGAGGTACTCACGGAAATACAAACCGACCTCCTGGGCGATCCTATTTTTCAGAAAATATACAACTTTCAAGATCAACTACTTACCGATAGCTTATACCTTTATTTCCGCGATCCGGACCCCACCTGGCGAAAAGCCGCTGCACTGTCTGTCGCTTCCATCCGCGACAGCAGCGCCGTTGATTCGCTGGCCTTGTTGCTGAGCGACCCTGTACCAGACGTCCGGACCGCAGCGGCATATGCACTGGGGCAGACGGGCGCAGCAGCGGCAGAGAACTATCTCACCAAAGCCTTTAACGGCTACGATTCCCTCGGGCTATATACCCAAACCAACGCTACCATCCTGGAAGCCATAGGCAAATGCGGGGGAAAAAGATCTCTGGCATACCTGAGTTCCGTACGCACCTATCAAAGCAACGACACGCTTCTTCTGCTCGGACAGGCCCGGGGTATTTACCGCTTTGGGTTGAGGGGTATCGTCTCCGAGACCGGAACCAGTCGGATGGCCGAACTCAGCACCAACCCACTAATCCCCGCACCCGTTCGGTTGATGGCTTCCCACTACCTGGCCCGTGTACCCCGTATTGCACTGGATACGTTTAGCACCCGGTTGGTACAAGTAGCCCGGGAAGATGGAGATCCCTATATCCGCATGGCGTTGGCCACTGCACTGGGGAAGATTAAAAAAGCGTCTGTACGGGATTCCCTGCTCTCCTGGTATCCCTTTGAATCCGATTACCGGGTCAAGGTGAATTTATTGCGTGCTTTGGGTGGTTTTGACTATAAGGTAGTGCGACCCCGGTTGTTCGCCGCCCTGTCTGATTCAAATGCACATATCGCCCTGCAGGCAGCCCAAACCCTACGGGATTACGGCAGTCCCAACGATGCAGGCACCTACTGGAAGCTCTCGCGCGACACCCTGCTGCTACCGTCTGTAAAAGCTGTACTCATGGCCGCTGCCCAGCGTCATGTACCTAAATCGCGGGATACCCTGCGCATAAAAATCAATGCTGACAACCGCATGCGGTTCTTCGCTGCCCAAAAGCCCTTTAACAAGGCCGCCTACCTGCACGCGTTGGGCGAAAATGGCTGGAACTACCGGCTTATTTACAAAGCATGGGCAGAAGCCACCCATCCCACAGTCCGGAGTGCGGCTGCAGAAGCCCTCTCTGCCATCAGCGCAAGGTCCGACTTTGAAAAGTATTTCGGCGAGGGGCACAAAAAGATTGCAGCCGAATTTTCCTCTATTTTCCGCGATATCCTCCGTTCGGGCGATGCTGGTCCAATGGCTATTGCCGCTACTGCCCTACGGCGACCTGAACGCGCTTACATCCAGTACCTCGACAGCCTCCATTTTCTCGATTCCGCTCTCACCCTGCTGAAATTGCCCAGAGACCAGGAAACCTGGCAGGAAATAAAGCAAACCGAGTCCTTTCTTCGAAGCGGGAAAATGCTCCCTGCGTCCCCAAAACCTGCTTTTAACCATCCTATTGACTGGAGTCTGCTCAAACGCAATCCGTATGCGATGAAAGCTATGTTAGTGACCGATAAGGGAACTATCGAACTGGAGTTATTTCCTCAACATGCTCCTGGCACCACTGCCAATTTCATCGCTCTGGCCCGAAGCAACTATTTTGACGGAAAAAATTTCCACCGAGTAGTCCCCAATTTTGTAATTCAAGGAGGGTGCCCCAGGGGAGATGGCTATGGCAGCCTCGATTATACCATTCGATCAGAGTTGGGCCCTATGTATTACGACGCCGAAGGATATGTCGGAATGGCTTCTGCCGGCAATCACACAGAAGGGGTACAGTTTTTTATCACCCACTCCCCAACCCCGCATCTCGACGGGAATTACACCATCTTTGCGAGGGTCTCCTCCGGTATGGAGGTGGTACACCAAATCCAGCCGGGAGATATTTTACAAAAAGTGCGTATTCAGTGAACTTTAAGGCCTCCTGACCGTTGTGTGTGAACCTGTTTTTTTGCCTGCTTTTGAAATACGCATTTTTACAATATGAAAAATACACCGCTCACGGAAAAACATCTTGCCTTGGGAGCCAAGATGGCTCCTTTCGCAGGGTATAATATGCCCATCTCCTATTCAGGTATTAATGAAGAACACGCCAATATCCGCACCAATGTCGGGGTATTCGACGTATCGCATATGGGCGAGTTTGTCATAAAAGGCCCACAGGCACTCGACCTAGTCCAGCAAGTAACCTCTAATGACGCCTCTAAACTAAAAATCGGGCAAATTCAGTATTCCTGTCTTACAAACGAAACCGGGGGTATTATTGATGATCTGCTCGTGTATCGGCTCCCCGAAGACCAATGCGCTGCAGGTGAGCAAGCTTTCATGCTGGTCGTCAATGCTTCCAATATAGAAAAAGACTGGAACTGGATACAAGCTCATAATACTTTCGATACCCGCCTCATCAACATCTCCGAGCAAACTGGGTTGATTGCCTTGCAAGGCCCCAAAGCTATATCAGTATTACAGCCTCTCACGCACATTGATTTAGCCGGGTTAAAATACTATACTTTTGAGAAAGGTACGGTAGCCGGTGTCCCCAACGTCCTGGTATCTGCTACCGGATATACCGGGGCGGGTGGTTTTGAGCTCTACGTCGAGGCTCCTCATGCGGCCGAGCTCTGGGATGCCCTGTTCAAAAGCGGTGCGCCCTTCGGCATACAACCCACCGGTCTGGGTGCCCGGGATACGTTGCGGCTCGAGATGGGATATTGCTTGTATGGCAACGACATAGACGATTCCACCTCTCCTATAGAAGCCGGACTCGGCTGGATCACCAAATTAGACAAACCTGATTTCACCGCGATACAAATCCTGAGACGTCAGAAGGCAGAGGGTCCTTCCCGCAAACTCGTGGGCCTGCTTTTGGATGACCGCCGCATTCCCCGGCACGGCCACCCCATTGAAGATGGCGAAGGCAACGCTGTCGGTGTGGTTACCTCCGGTACGATGTCGCCATCGCTCGGCGTCCCAATCGGAATGGGATATGTAGCCATACGCGTTTCTGAACCGGGTACTCCCCTTTTTGTATCGGCAGGTGGAAAAAAACTGACTGCCCGGGTAGTCAAACTGCCCTTTATCTCAAAAGGCCAATAGGTGTCCTATCCTTGAATGTGCTGCCGGAAAGTAAGTATATGAATGTATCAGAAGGAACGGAAAAGTTTATACAGTCTTGGGGGGCGTTGGCAACCAGCTGGGGCATCAACCGTACCATGGCTCAGATACACGCCCTTTTGTTAGCTTCCTCAAACCCGCTCACTGCCGACGATATCATGGAATCGCTGCAAATGTCGAGGGGCAATGTCAATCTAAACCTCCGGGCATTAATGGATTGGGGCCTCGTGATGAAGGAGCTGCGCCCGGGAGATCGGAAAGATTATTTTGTAGCCGAAAAAGACATCTGGGAAGTAGTAAAGCGAATCATCATCGAGCGAAAAAAACGAGAGCTCGAACCCATGATCAAAATCCTGGACGAACTCACCGATATACAAGGTGACGATGAAACCACCCAACAATTTACAAAGATGGTCAAGGATATCCGCTTGTTTTCCACCAAAGCGGATGCCACGCTCGACGCGCTGGTCAAATCGGATTCCAACTGGTTTATTGGAACCTTCATGAAGATGATAAAATAGACTTGTGGTGGAGGTCAATTAGGCGAAAGAACCATTCTTACCTCAAAGGCTTTTGAAGACTGTATGTCTGCATCAAAGGCAGAATTGCCGATTATCAAAAGTCCTTTCCTATTGGCAGTGGCGGTTTCCTACAAAAAAATTGACGGACTACGGCCATGCGCAGGCATAACCATAGTCCGTGAAACTTTTTACTTATCGTCCCCGAAGAATGCGAGTATTCTATCGGCGAGTTCTAGGCCGATATTCGCCTGTGCTTCGAAGGTCGAGGCACCGATGTGCGGGGTGAGGGAGATGCGGGGATGCTGGAGCAGTTCGGGTCGGGGAGTGGGTTCGAAATCGAATACATCCAAGCCTGCGCCAGCCACTTTACCTGATTTCAGCGCTTCGAGGAGCGCGGGTTCATCCACTGTACCGCCTCTAGATGTATTGATCAGAAACACTCCTTTCTTCATTCTTCCAAACTCTTCTGGCCCGATAATGGGCTTACCACCGCTGAACGGCACATGCAGGGTGATGAAATCTGATTTAGTTAGCAATTCAGAGAGATCGCTGGTTTCCAAGCGCACGCTCATCCAGGCATTATCGCTGTTAAAAGTTTTTAGCTGAATATCTGCCTCATCTACAATAGGGTCTGATACGATTATCTTCATACCTAGGCCGACACCGATGCGGGCTACTTCCTGACCTATCCGGCCAAAACCGATAATACCGAGGGTACGACCGCGCAGAGATATCCCCTCCGAGTATATCTTTTTGAGTTTGTCGTAGTCTGTTCCCCCTTTGACGGGCATTTCCCGGTTGGAGGCATACAAGAAACGGGCTAGGGAGAACATGTGCGCGAAGGCCAGTTCGGCAACAGATTGCGAAGATGCCGCTGGAGTGTTAAACACGAGGATACCTTTGCTCTCTGCATGTTCTACATGGATATTATCGAGGCCCACTCCCCCCCGTGCGATGATTTTCAAGTTTCGCCCTGCGTCAATGACTTCCCGGGTCACCTTTGTGGCGCTGCGAACAATCAGCACATCGTAATCACCCATTACGGACAGTAGTTCGTCTTGTGGGATTCGAGTGGTATCTACCTGATAACCCGCTTCTTCAAGAAGCGTTTTTCCATCTGGATGGATGCCGTCATTGGCGAGGATTTTGATCATTGTACTTTGTGTTTATACAGTTGGGTAATGTGTCATTTTTTGGCCGACAGCACGGGGAAACTCGCCGAGGTGTAATGTGAGAATGGTCGGTCGCTATTCAAAACGGGTTTATACTGCCTGATAAAGCCCGACAACAAAGCTTTGAGTTCTTCTTCCTTGAAGAATCGAGAGTTGGGCATCAAGAAAAAGCCTATGTGGTCAATTTTGCCATCGGTATTCCAAAAAATATGGAGCCATACCCGCAATCCATCTACTTTGAAATTGACAGAATTTGCATACGTCTCTATACTTTTGACGAGCCCAAACCAATTTTTGAGGGCGGCATCAATATCATTATTGGATACGCCGATTAAAGTTCTGGGGTGTGCTTCGCAAAGTTTTTCGTAAGCAGCTTCATCCTCCCCCAGTAAAAACGAGGGGGGCAGGGCATCCTGGGCGTGGGCGTGGGGGATGCAAATGGCGCAAGCTATAGCCAACAGAAAGGCAAAAACCGGGTTATTTTTCATATCTACTTTATTATTTTTGAACAAAGTTAGAAAATCCGCACATAAGATACATAAGATTTTCGCATCAACTATGTGCCAAGCACTTTCATTATACGGTTTCCAGCGTTCATTCTGTCGGAAAAAGTAGCGCGTTCAGACGAAAATGCCGCATCTTTGTTCTTGGAACAGGCTCTGTATGAAAAGTATTTAGAACCCCGACAAACTGGATAGCGTACAATCGTTTCGGAGTACCACTTTTTCTACAATTCCTGTCGCATTGGGGAGTAGCCTTTTGAATGACACCTTTTTCTGCACAGAGTTTCTTCTAAACAGAAAAAAAATATGACCATTGATCTTTTATTTGTCGGGATTGCCGTGTATGGTTTCTACGTTGGATTTTCCCGAGGTATCATCAAGACGATTATTTCTATCGTTTCGATAATTGTGGGTATCATAGCGGCTCTTCGGTTTGCACCGAAGACTACAGATTTGCTCAAAGAGTTATTCAACGAGCAAAGCCCGCTCATGTTTGTAGCAGGTTTAATCCTCACCTTTTTGCTCACTATGACGGTTTTGCGGATTGTTGGGAAAGGGCTCGAAGGCATTCTAGAGACGGCCAACGTAAACTTCATCAATCAGATTCTGGGAGGGGTATTTATGGCTGCGAGTTTGGTATTTCTATATAGCCTCGCGCTTTGGTTTGTCGTTCAGGTGATGCGCAGCCCGGAAAATTCTCAACTTATCGTAGATTCCCGCACCTATCCATTTCTAAAAGAGTACCCTGGGATGGTATTTAACGGGTTTTCGAAGCTCAAGCCTGTCATACAAGATTTTTGGGACTACACTATTGATATGATGGATGAGTTCGACAGTATATCGGATACTCCGGAGGATACCATCCAAATTTATGACCTTCCCGAAGAAGAGTATGATGCCCGCCGGCAGGAATAACCTTCGCAATAAGCTGGGATATTTCAGACGCGACCTTTCCGGTTGTACAGCAACCAAACAGACTGCAGCAGGCGGAAGGGGAGTACGACGGATCCGACGATTGCCCCTATGCCAAAGAGCAGATATTCGCTCCGTATGTAAGCCATCATAGAATCCTGGCGTTCCAATGGCAGTTCCCCTACGATTACCTCCATACCTCGTTCGTCCAGGAAAACCTGAAAGGCGTGTACTTCCTGAATCAGGAAAAAAACAAACGGGATAGCGAGAAAAAAGAGGACGACTTTAATACGAATCAAGTACGCCATCCAGGTGAACCGAAGCAGAAAGAGATATCGAGTAGTAGTTACAAAGGTCAGAACAAAAAGGATGTTGTTCGTCCAGAAGGGAAAGTAGATAGGCGAAAGCAGGATAGGCAGTGTCACCAATAGGGTGAAGAGCCCCGTTAAAGCCCACCACAACAACTCCAGTAGGAGTATCTGCTTAAAGGGAAGCGATTGCATGAAGCGAAAGTTTACGAGAATACTGAAATGTTCCAGTATGGAGCGGAGATGATTGGTACTTCATAAAAACAGACAGCCCCGGGCGATGCTTCACCCGAGGCTGTTCTGTGTATTTTG
>VFQS010002113.1_pt1 | contig 16919 bp, 9 predicted proteins | sample 3512361 | NCBI WGS metagenome assembly VFQS01 (sample SAMN10412375, study PRJNA504923) | tailings metagenome | isolation source: Relicate 1 Philex TSF3 active mining | place: Philippines
AAAAAAGGCACAGTATGGGCGAAAAAGGGCCTTTTTGACCCCTTGATGATTCCCCGCGCAACAAGTCTATTTATCTCGCTCCGTCACATACGCAATCAAATCTGCAAGCGACTGGCGGGCAGGCGACTCCGGAAAGCTGAACAAGATATCCAGGGCTTCCTGCCGATACGCGTACATCTTGTCGCGGGCATACTCCAACCCACCGCTGTTCCGCACGAACTCGATGACCTGGCGCACCTTTTCCGGTTGGTCGTGGTAGCGACGGATATAGTTGATCATCTGGCCGCGGACTTTGCGATCTGCCTTCTTGAGGGCAAAAATGACGGGCAGGGTCAGCTTCTTTTCCTTTATATCAATGCCCAGTGGTTTGCCTACATCATCGTAGCCCAGGTCAAAAAGATCGTCCCGTATCTGAAAGGCGATGCCGATTTTTTCCCCAAAGAGGCGTACTTTTTCAATCAACGCTTCGTCTTTCACCGCAGAAGCGGCACCGGCACTACAGGCAGAGCCGATGAGCGAAGCCGTTTTCTGGCGGATAATCTCAAAATAGACCTCTTCTTCGATATCCAGGCGGCGGGCTTTTTCAATCTGGAGCAATTCGCCCTCGCTCATCGCCTTGACCGCATCGGAAACAATTTCCAGGACGCGGTATTCTTTGTTTTTCAAGGCCAACAACATACCCTGCGACAGCAGGTAATCGCCGACCAGTACCGCGATCTTATTTTTCCAAAGGGCATTGACTGAAAAAAAGCCCCTGCGCTCAAAGGAATCGTCCACGACGTCATCGTGCACCAGGGTCGCTGTGTGGAGAAGCTCTACCAGCGAGGCAGCAGTAAACGTGGAAGGAGTTATCCCCCCGCAAATTTTAGCACACAGAAAAACAAACATAGGCCGCACCTGTTTCCCTTTGCGCCGTACGATGTAGTAAGTGATCTTATCCAACAACGGCACGGGGCTGCGCATAGCCTGGCGGAAATGCGCTTCAAACTGTTCCAGCTCTTCTCCGATGGGTTGCTTAATCGTATCTATGGAGATTTTCATGCGGTATGCCTTTCCTTAGCAGAGGTCAGCGACTTGCAACAAGCCTGTTACAAACCCCGGGTCAAAACTACGAAAAGATTTGGTTTTCGGTGCATGGCAGTAGGGCGCTTTAAAAAGTGTGTCGTACTTTTGCACCATCTCCGCCAAAAACAAGTAACTATGCACAAAGACAAGGTACTTTTCAGTCTCATCCAAAAAGAACTGGATCGCCAGCGCCGAGGTATTGAGCTCATCGCCTCCGAAAATTTCACGAGCCAGGCCGTCCTCGACGCTATGGGTAGCTGCCTGACCAACAAATATGCAGAAGGCTACCCGGGCAAGCGCTACTACGGGGGCTGCGAAGTAGTGGACGAGGTGGAGCAGCTCGCTATTGACCGGCTCAAAACGCTCTTCGGAGCAGCGTACGCCAACGTGCAGCCACACTCCGGCGCCCAGGCCAACGCCGCCGTTTTCCTGGCCGTCCTCGAAGCCGGAGATCCTATCCTCGGCTTTGACCTTGCCCACGGAGGGCATCTGTCGCATGGCTCACCCGTGAATTTTTCGGGTAAAATGTTCCGCCCTCATTTCTATGGAGTGGAAGAAGACAGCGGCCAAATCGATATGGACAAAGTAGCCGCACGCGCCCGCGAGGTCAAGCCCAAACTCATTATCTGCGGTGCCTCGGCGTATGCCCGGGACTGGGACTACCAGCGCTTCCGGGAAATCGCCGACGAAAACGGCGCCTTGCTGCTCGCCGATATCGCACACCCCGCCGGACTGATCGCCGCCGGGCTACTCAACGACCCCGTAGAGCACTGCCACCTCATCACCTCTACGACCCATAAAACCCTGCGCGGCCCCCGTGGCGGCATCATCATGATGGGGAAAAACTTCGATAACCCCTGGGGTCGGACGCAAAAGAACGGCCTCCCGATCAAAATGGCCCAGATACTCAACAGTGCCGTGTTCCCGGGCATGCAGGGCGGCCCTCTCGAACACGTCATCGCAGCCAAAGCAGTCGCTTTTCAGGAAGCGCTCGAACCGGAATTCAAAACCTACGCCCGCCAGATAGTGCTCAATGCACAGGCCATGGCACAAGCATTCGTCCAAAAAGGGTACCGCGTCATTTCCGGAGGGACCGACAATCACCTCATGCTCATTGATCTGCGTTCAAAAAATTTGAATGGGAAAACTGCAGAAGAAGCCCTGGGCAAAGCAGATATCACCGTCAACAAAAACATGGTGCCGTTTGATACCCAGTCCCCTATGATCACCTCGGGGATACGAATCGGCACTGCAGCCATAACGACACGGGGATTTGGAGAAACAGAGGCCCTGCAAGTGGTAGAGTGGGTGGATGAAGTGTTGGCAGACCCTGGTAACGAAGAGCGCCTGGCCGCAGTACGCACCCAGGTGAATACCTTCATGGAGCACTTTCCGCTCTACGCCTGAGAAAAAGAGGTCGGCTAATCCTGGTTTATCGGTGAGATGTCGAAGCCGGCCTCTTCTACCGCTTCAATGATGGCCGTGACATCGAGGGATTCCCCTTCTATGGTCAGGATTTTATCCGGATGGCCTGTGTCCACCTCCCAGTGTGAGATGCCCGGAATTTCGTTGATGAAACCACTCGCCGTGCGCACACAGTTCGAGCAGTGGATACTCGTTTTGAACTGGCGTCTATCCATGTGTTTACTCAGGTTATCTCCTTTAGAATCTTTTGTCATTCCTGCATGTTTTGAGAAAGCATCTGTTAACGCTGACACAATGTATCAAATATGCTCTTTTTTTCCAAAAATACAGGTTTTTTACTGATTTTTTGTGCTTCCTTTTTGCAGGTACAGGCGCAAAACAGGTTTTCCGGCCAAGTGTTGTCTGCGGCTTCAGGCCAGCCGCTGCCCTTTGCGCACATCCGGAGCGGAGCCTCGGCGGCGACAGCCGACTCGCTGGGGCGCTTTGCCCTGGAGTCGGAGGCCTTGTACTTCACCGTTTCTGCCCTGGGCTTTGCCGAATATCGCCAGGAACTGAAAGGAGACGAGCGTTTCTTCGTCCTATACCTCAACCCGGAGGCACAATTGCTTCAGGAAGTGAGCATTGAAGCGCGGGCGCCGGTACACCCCCTGCGCGAGCCAGCTGCCGTCCAGTGGCTGAGCACACGGGAGCTCGACCGCGATCAGGGCCTGATACTCACCGATGCCCTGAACCGGGTACCGGGGGTATTCATGCAGAGCGGTTCCCTGAGCACCAACCGCATCTCCATCCGGGGTATCGGGGCCCGTTCGCCATTCGGCACCGCCAAAATACGCGCTTACCTCGACGATATCCCCCTGACCAATGGCGTGGGCGAGACTACTCTGGAAGATCTGGACCTCAGCCTGATCCAGTCGGTCGAAATCTGGAAAGGCCCCAGCGCGAGTTTCCTGGGCGCAGGCCTGGGGGGCGTGCTCGTATTGCACCCCTTTTCCGACGCCGGGAACCTGCCGCGCTCTTTTGGCGAAGCCCGCTACCAAATCGGTGCATACGGTACGCGCCGCCAGGTATTGCGCGCCGTCCTCGCAGAGCCCGAAACCCCCTTGCAGTTCCAACTCAACTACAACCGCCTCGAATCGGATGGCTACCGCGCCAACAACCAACTGCAGCGCGGTTCCCTGAACGTGTTGGGACGCCTTGCCGCAGGAAAACACCACCGGCTTAGCGCTATCCTGAACTACACCGATTCCCGCGCAGAAATCCCCAGTTCCATCAACCGGAGCGACTACGAGCAAGACCCCCGCCGCGCCGCAGCCAACTGGGCAGCCGTGAAAGGATTCGAAGACTACGAACGGCTCATGACCGGCATTTCCCACCAGATAGACTGGTGGAAAGGGGCGGGCGGGAAAACCGTTTCTTCCACCCTGAGCCTCTTCTCCGTCGTGCGCAGCAACTACGAGTCGCGGCCTTTCAATATCCTTCGCGAGCAGGACCGCTCCATGGGCGCACGCGCAAAAATCGAATACCGGAAAGGGGCCCTGCGCAAAAATCCCAACCTGGTCGCCGGCGTAGAATATTTCCGCGAGGTATACGACTGGACTACCAACGCCACCCGGCGCGGCGTCCTGGACACGCTTTTGAGCGACCAGTCAGAGCTGCGCCGCTACAGCAACTGGTTTGCCGAGTACTCGGCAGAGCTCTCCCCACGCTGGTCGCTGACCCTGGGCACCAACCTCAACTTCACAGAGTACGCACTCAGCGATTATTTCACCAGGGATAAGGCCGACCTGGGCGGAGACCGCCGGTTCGACCCCGTTCTATCTCCCCGGGTCAGCATTGGGTATCGGCCACACCCGCAAATTTCGCTGTTCGCCACCGCAGGCCATGGTTTCGCTGCGCCTACCCTGGAGGAAACCCTGCTGCCCCAGGGCGTCATCAACCCCGGCATCCGACCAGAACAGGGCTGGAATGTCGAAATGGGCACCAAGGGCAATCACCTCAACGGGCGCCTGAGCTATGCCTGGTCGGTATATACCCTCTTCGTGAAAGACCTCCTCGTGGCGCGCCGCACCGCAGAGGATGCCTATATCGGACTCAACGCCGGCAAAACCCGGCACCAGGGCATGGACCTCGCCCTCCAGTATGCGCTTTTACAACGCCCCTGGCGCCTTGACCTCGGCGCTGCGTACGCCTTTGCCCATTACCGCTTCCGGGAATTCACAGACGACCAGGGCGGCAACTATTCCGGAAACCGCCTCAGCGGCGCGCCCCCACACCAGCTCTCCGCTACCCTCGATCTCGAAGCCCCTTTCGGCCCTTACCTGCGCCTCAGCTACCAGTTTACCGATGCCTTTCCCATGCGCGACGACAACAGCGCTTTTTCTGAGGCCTGGGGCATCGCCCATGCCAAAGCCGGCTACGTACTGACCTTGCAAGCCTGGACACTCGAGGCCTGCGCCGGCGTTCAAAATTTCACCAATACCCGTTACGCCGCTATGATTCAAATCAATGCAACCGCTTTTGGCAGCCAGCTCCCGAGGTATTACTACCCCGGACTGCCCCGGAACGCATATATGGAATTACGGGTAAAACGCGCGTTTTAAGCGCGCGTTCGAGCGTTTTCTTCTACTTGTCCACCATATAGCTCCATTGGTCTATTTTTATAAAAACTATGGAAACTTAAAACCTTTTTTGCGTTTTCATAGTTTTACGGGTCTAATTTTGTAGCGACCAATCAATGGACAACCAGCAAATCATTCTTGAAAAAGCGGAGAGTTTATTCATGCGCTATGGCGTGAAAAGCGTCTCCATGGACGATGTAGCCCGGGAACTGGGCATTTCCAAAAAAACCCTGTACCAGTATTTTGCCACCAAAGAAGATTTGCTTATCCAGACCCTCCAACACAACCGGCGTTGTGAGCTGGCCCATATTGCCGATACCCTTGCCAAAGCCGGCAACGCCCTGGAGGAAATCGTGGAAATCGCCCGCATGGTCATCCGATCGCTGAAAAAAATCTCCCCCAGCCTCATTTTCGATTTGAAAAAATACCATCCCGAGGCGTTCAAAGTGCTTGAAGATACGACCCGCACGGATATCTACGAGCGCATCCGCGCCAACCTCGAAAAAGGAATCGCCCAGGGCCTGTACTTGCCCGACCTCGACATAGAAATCATGGCGCGCATCCACGTCAACAGCTTTAACCTAATCATGGACGAGCGCCTGTTCCCCGACAATATCCCCAAAGACCAGGTATTCCGCGAGTACATCATGCACTACCTGCGGGGCATTATATCGCCCCTGGGGCTTCAATACCTCGAAAAATACATGCAAATCTAAAGGTTCCACATCATGCAGACCCGAACATCCACACACTACTTTATCCGGCTTTCCAGCCTTGCGGGCACCCTGGTGCTCCTACTCGCCCTACCGTGGGCCATACAGGCCCAGCAGAGCGTATCGCTGAAGGAAAGCGTACAGTTTGCCTTGCAAAACAGCCCGCAAGTGCTGAAGAGCAAATTGGAAACGCGCAAAGCAGAAGCGCAGGTCGCCCAGCAAAAAAGCACCGGCCTGCCACAAGTCGAGATCAGCTCCAATATGATCTACAACGTGAAACTACCGACCCAGCTCATCCCCAACTTCTTCCAGGGCAAGCCGGACGAACTCGTGCCCGTGCAGTTTGGCACCGACCTAAATGCACTCTTTGGATTGGAAGTCAACCAATTACTATACAGCCAGACCTACTGGACCGGCCTGAAGGCCGTCCAGGAACTACGCGCCCTGTCGGCTGTCGTAGAATCCAAAACACAGGAAGAACTGGCTTACAATGTAGCGCGCACTTACTACCAGGCCAAGATGCTGGAGCAGCAAAAGACCCTGCTGCAAGTCAACCTCGCCCAGGTGCTCAGCTTGATCAAGGTCACAGAAAAACAGTTTGAGAACGGGTTCGCCCGGAAAGTGGACGTGGACCAGCTCCGCGTGAACCAAGTCAACCTGCAGACGCAGCTCCAGAACCTGGACCTCCAGTACGAACAAGCGGTACAAGCTCTGAAATTCGCCATGGCCATGCCGCAGGACCAGCCCATCGCCCTAAGCGATACGCTCCTGGCAGACCCCGCTTCCCTCGTAATGCCGGACGGGGGGGCGCCCGATTTCCAGCGCAAATCCGACCTTCTCATCCTCGATCGGCAAATCAACCTGAACAACCTCAACACGGAGGTGTACCGGGCCGGCTACTACCCCACCGTGCGCTTGTTTGGCGGCTACAACTTCCAGGGGCAGGCCAATACGCTCAAAGACTTCGGGGATGGGAACCGGTGGTTTGACTATTCGCAAATCGGCCTCAATATCCGCGTGCCCATTTTCGATGGCTTCCTGAAGCGCAGCCAGATCCAACAGTCGGATATCGAAGTCCTCAAACTCAACGAAGACCGCCGCCAACTGCTGCAATCCCTGCAATTCCAACACGGCAATGCCGTACGCCAGATGAAAACCACCTGGAATACCCTGCAATCCATCGCGCAGAACCAGAAAGTGGCCGAAGAGGTCTATGCCGTTTCCCAAAAACGCTTCGAGCAAGGGCTCGCATCGGTCACAGAACTCCTGGCCGCCGAACGCAGCATGCGCGAAGTACAGGCCTCCCGTCTCGTCACCCTGCTTCAATATAACCTGGCCCGGCTCGACCTGGAGTACGCCAACGGCCGCATCCTCCAACTCTTCAACTAAAAAAGTAGAAATCACCATGAAGAAGATTCTGAACATCCTTCTCACCCTTCTCGCAGTCGGCGCCATCCTCGCGGTTATCGTTTGGAAATTGCGCGACAACAAACAAGTTATCGAAGAACGCGCCCGCATCGCCCAGACGCGCAACGACGTCATCCCCGTGCGCAGCGCCCGCATCAGCCGCCAGACCTTGAACGAGGATTTTTCCGCAAGCGGCACCTTCCAGCCGTATAAGTCCATGGCACTGGTATCGGAATCACAGGGGAAAGTCACCCAACTGAACTATAAAAACGGCGATCAGGTCAGCGAAGGGGCCGTAGTGCTCTCCGTGGACAACGAAGCGCTCCAAATCCAATTGGACATCGCCCGAGTCAACCTCAAAAAAGCAGAAAGCGACCTGGCCCGCCTCAAAAACCTACTCGGCGAAGGGGGCGTCACCCAGCAACAAACCGACGATGCCCAAAACGGAATAGACAACCTCAAAGGCCAAATCCGCAGCCTCGAAAAACAAATGCGCAACACCCTCGTCAAAGCCCCGATCGGTGGTACCGTGACCGGAAAAACCGTGGAAAAAGGTGCTTTCATCGCACCCGCCATGAAATTGATGGATATCGTCAACATCAGCCGACTCAAAATGCAGGTCTTCCTAACCGAGGAGGAAGTGTTCCAGGTCAAAAAAGGCCAGACCATCGAAATCTCCCCGGACCTCTACCGCAACGATCGCCTCCGGGGCACGGTATCTTTCATTGACGTACAGGCCGATAATTCCAAGCGCTTTTTAGTGGAAATCGAGCTTGCCAACCCTGCGGGTAGCCCCCTCAAGGCAGGTATGAACGGAAGGGCTTTCTTTAGCACTGGCAAACAGGTCACCATTCTCGCCCTGCCGCGCGAAAGCATCGTCGGCAGCGTCCGCGACGCCCGCGTATTTGTGGTGCAAGGCGACAAGGCCGTACTCAAACCCGTGCGCCTGGGTCGCCTCTTCGGCGATGTCGCCGAAATCGCTGAGGGCTTGTCAGAGGGTGATCAGGTAGTCGTTTCCGGCCAAATCAACCTGGAAAACGGCACTAAAATCATGATCCGAAACGACGAATCGCCCGAAGGTAAATAAACCAAAGCTCTATCTAACAAACGCAGTGCTATGTCTATCACCGAAATTGCCATAAAGCGCCCCTCCCTGGTCATCGTGTTTTTCGCGGTGCTCTCCGTACTGGGTGCCATTTCATTCTCCAATCTGAGCTACGAGCTCATCCCCAAATTCGACGCGCCCGTCATGTTTATCTCCACCGTCTATCCGGGTGCTTCCCCGGCGGAAGTGGAAAACAACGTGACCAAGAAAGTGGAAGACGCCGTTTCGTCTATGGAAAACGTGACGAGCATCCGCTCCACCTCCTTCGAAAGCGTCTCTACGGTAACCCTCGAATTCAAACAGGAAACCGATATCAACCTGGCCCTGCAGGATGCGCAGCGCAAGCTCAGCGCCATCGAATCCAGCCTGCCCGAAGATGCAGATGCGCCTATCCTCTCCAAATTCAGCTCCTCGGAAGTACCCGTCATGCAACTCGGGGCTACCGGCGACCTACCTCCTACCGAGCTCTACGATTTGGTCAAACAGCGCATCAAACCGGCCTTGTCCCGGGTGGATGGCGTAGGGCAGGTGTCGCTCGTCGGCGGACAAGAGCGGGAAATCCGGGTGCTCGTCAACCGCGACCAGCTCGAAGGGCATGGACTGTCGCTGCTCCAGCTCGTCCAGGCCGTACAGCAGGCCAATCTGGAATTCCCGACCGGCAAAATCAAAAGTGAAAATGCCCAGATACAGGTGCGTCTCTCCGGCAAACTCCTCGACATGGAAGAAGTCCGCCAACTCGTCATCGCTACCAGCCCCCTCAGCGGCTCGCCGGTGCGCCTGCGCGATGTGGCCGAGATACGAGATCAGACCAAAGAGGTAACCGATATCAGCCGTATCAATGGCGAAGGAGCTATCGGCCTGATCGTCCAGAAGCAGTCCGATGCCAACGCCGTAGCCGTAGCCCAGGGCGTCCAGAAAGAACTCGACAACCTGGAAGCACAGTACAAAGGCAGCAACCTGAAGTTCAAAATCGCCAGCAACACCACCGACTTTACCCTGGAGGCGGTGGACGCAGTCGTACACGATATCGGCCTCGCTGTCGTCCTGGTAGCCCTGGTCATGCTGGTGTTCCTGCACAGCCTTCGCAACGCCGTCATCGTCATGGTAGCCATTCCCGCTTCGTTGGTGGCCACGTTCATAGGCATGTACCTGTTTGGCTTTACCCTCAATCTGATGACCCTGCTGGCTATGTCTTTGGTCATTGGTATCCTGGTGGACGATAGTATCGTGGTGCTCGAAAATATCTACCGACACCTGGAGATGAACAAAAGCCGAAGGCAGGCCGCCCTTGATGGGCGAGAGGAAATCGGTTTCACCGCCTTGTCCATCACCCTGGTGGACGTGGTCGTATTCGTCCCCATTGCCTTATCCGGGGGTATCATCGGCAACATCATGAGCCAGTTTGCCTGGGTCGTCGTTTTTTCCACCCTGATGAGCCTCCTGGTGTCGTTCACCGTGACCCCTATGCTCGCTTCGCGCTTTTCGCGGCTGGAAAACCTCAGCGAGAAAAATTTCATCGGTTTTTTCTTTATCGCGTTCGAACGGGCCCTAAGTGCACTGGGGCGGCGCTATGCCAAAATCCTGCGCTGGTCCATGGCGCATAAAGCCATCGTGCTCAGCGCTACCACCGTGATCTTCTTCGCCTCCTTCGGCCTCGTAGGCGGGGGCTTTATCGGTACGGCCTTCTTCTCGCAGAGCGACCGCGGCGAGTTCATCATCAAACTGGAGCTGCCTAAAGACGCCACGATCAAAGAAACCAACCTCGCCGCACAGCGCGCCGAACAACTCTTGGCCCAACAGCCTGAGGTAATCAACGTTTTTGCCACGATTGGCCGCAGTACGGGCTTTGTAGCGCAAAGCACGCCTTACATCGCCGAAATCAACGTAAAAATGGTGTCGGTGGAAGAGCGCAGCGAGCGGGCAGATGTCTATGCCCAGCGCATGCGCGATGTGCTGGAGCGCAGCCTGCCCGGTACCAAGGTCAGCACGGCACAGGTGAGCTTCTTTGGAGGGGCAGATGAGGCTCCCATCCAGGTTATCCTCAGCAGCGCCGAACTGGCAGACGCCATGGCCTATGCCAACGTCGTAGCAGATCAACTGCGCCAGATCCCCGGTGCGGTGGATGTGGAACTGGCCGTAGAAGAAGGAAACCCTGAGCTCAACGTGCGCATTGACCGCGACCGTATGGCCGAACTCGGTCTCAACCTGCAAATCGTGGGCGCTACCATGCAGACGGCCTTCAGCGGCAATACCAACGCCAAATTCCGGGACGGTGCCTACGAATACGATATCAATATTCTGTTGGACGATTTCGACCGCACCAATGTAGAAGATGTGGGCAATCTGAGCTTCACCAATACACTCGGACAAAAAATACGCCTCGGGCAGTTCGCCACCATCACCCAAACCACCGGACCTTCGGTGCTGGAACGCAAAGACCGCGTATCCGCCGTGACCGTGCGCTCCCAGGTGCTAGGACGGCCCACCGGAACTATTGGAGAAGAACTCAAAGCGCGTATCGCCCAAAACCCGCCCCCCGAAGGTGTGGACCTCGCATACGATGGCGAACTCAAGTTCCAGGCCGAAGGCTTCGGCGCCCTGGGAATCGCCTTCGGTGCCGCCCTCCTCTTCGTCTATCTCATCATGGTCGCCCTGTACGACAACTGGGTCTATCCTTTCGTGGTCTTGTTCTCTATCCCGGTAGCCATAGTGGGTGCCCTCCTCGCCATGGCCCTGGCGCTCCAAACCCTGGATATCTTCTCCATCGTAGGCATCATCATGCTGGTCGGCCTGGTGGCGAAAAACGCCATATTGATCGTCGACTTTGCCAATCAACTCAAAGAAGAGGGGAAAAGTGCGTTCGACGCCTTGCTGGAAGCAGGCGAGATTCGTCTGCGCCCCATCCTCATGACTACGATTGCCATGGTGTTCGGTATGCTGCCCATCGCACTCGCCACCGGAGCCGGCGCAGAATGGAAAAATGGCCTCGCCTGGGCACTTGTAGGCGGTCTCACCAGCTCAATGATCCTGACGCTCATCGTCGTCCCGGTCATTTACTACCTCATGGACCTGCTGGCCTTCTACTTGTCCAAATGGTTCGGAAAAGGCACTGCACTGCACCCCCGGCAATCCCCACTGCCCGCACCGGCCATGGAAGTGGAAAAAGCAGGACATAATGGCGCGTGAGCGCATACCCGGTGAGGAAACCGGAGTACATACTTGTCGCGAGGAAACCTTAGAGGAGTTAAGAATATGGGATAATGTATAATAATTAGTATAAAAAGTGGGTTTATTATGAGCAAACCCAGGAGAATCTGTCCAAGTCTGGAGTAGAAATCCAGGCTCTGCGATGTTCCGGCAGCCGGATTTGCGCAGTCTTCATTCGACTTATTTCGCGGGGTCGGCGAGGGAAAAGGCTCTTTTCCCTCGCCGACCCCGCGAAATAAGTCCATCTTTTATACACCCGGGGCGATGCTTTTGTATGGCCTGTTCCTACAAAAGCGGCTCGCTTCCTAAAACTCCCTGATTATGCTCCTTCAACTCCACCAGGTCACTGAAAGCGATACCTTGCACGGCATTGCGCGGCTCTACCATATCCCCGTGCGCCGCCTCAAGGTACTCAATGGGCTTTCTTCCGCAAAACTGAGCCCCGGCCAGACCCTGCTCATCGGGGTTTCCGATGCAGAAGAGGCCGTTCCCCGCGAATTCAACGCCCGCAGTTTGACGGGCGGCCCGGGCTACCACACGGTACAAGCCGGAGAGACCTTGTACCGCATCGCACAGCGCTACCAAATCAGCGTAGAGCAATTAAAGCGAGACAATGGGCTCACTTCCAATGCCATCAACCCGGGGCAACAACTGAGAATCGGATCGGCACCCGTACAGCAACCCACTCCGATACCCAATTCACAGGCTACCCTCCACACCGTACAAGCCGGGGAAACCCTGTACCGCATCGCCTTGCGCTACCAAACCACCGTGGCCGCCCTGAAAGCCTTGAATGGCTTAACCAGCGATACCCTCAGCGTAGGCATGCAACTGAAAGTCAGCGTCCGCGCCGGTGGGAATACCTGGCCGCAGAGTGGGACCTCTCCAACCAATCCCGGGCCCATCCAGCCTCAACCGGTACCCGATACAGGTACAGGCGTTTCTACGAATCCGGGCATCCGCCTGCGGGAGGATGCCTCTGCCGTATATCTCAGCCTGACACTGCTCGACGGAAAGCCCCTGGAAGCGAGACTCATCAAGCAGGAGGGAGGCTTTCGCTATGGAGGGAGTTCCTCTGTGCAATTGACCCTGGGGGAATTACAAACCGTGGGAGTGTCCCCGTCGGTGTACGAGGCCCTGCAGTTTTGCAAAAAAGTGGAAGGGCACTATGACGCTATCAATACCTACGACAAAGGCGTTTTCTCGTATGGATTCATCCAGTTTGCCGCGTCACAGAACAGCCTGGACAAACTGCTCGTCAGCATGGCTCAGTACGCGCCCCGGGCGTTCCAGCAGACCTTTGCGCGTGCAGGGATGGGCATATCCGGTGGGGTATTGTACCTGCAAACGCCCCAGGGTGGGCTCAGCGGCGGGAGCGCGTGGCAGTTCCTGCGCGATAAACCCACTTATTTAGTGCCATTTATCCAGGCTGGGTTCGAGCGTAGCCTGGTGCTGGAGCAATACCGCGTAGCCAATGAACTCTACGCCCTCCCAACCTTGAACGCCAACCTGCGGGTCGTCTTTGCCAACGGTGCCAGCGGCAATGTACCCGTTAGTACCGTATTTTATGAAGGCAAGAGCCAGTCGCTGGTCGTATCTATGGGGGTCAACCTGGGTGTAGTCGGTATGGGCAGGGTTGTATCCGATGTAGTCACCCGTCTGGCCGCCCAGTACGGATGCCAAAACGCCGCTGACCTCTCCCGGCTCGGCTGGAGGATATTGTGCGAGGCGCTGATTCAACAGGAAAACGAGCAGATTGCGATGGGGCGGGGCGACGACCGGAAAAGCCGGTTCACCATCGAGCGAGCCCAAAAACTACTGATGGCGTAGTCCGGACCAGCAGTATCGCTTCTATAGAGAAAGGCGGGGCCATACAGCACAGTTGTCTGCATGGCCCCGCCTTTCTCTATAGAAGATTCTGTCTAGCGCATCCCCGGCAAGCCAACGGGGGCGGGGCGCATATTTTCCACGGTTTTGGCCTTTTGCGGGCGCGGGGCGATTTCATCGAGGGTATTGCCGTCGTAGAGGCGCCCGTTTTTCATCACATAGCGGATGGTATTGGTATGGCGGATATTCTCGAGCGGGTTTTTATCCAGGACAAGTAAGTCGGCGAGCTTCCCGGGCTCTATGGAGCCGAGGTCTTTCCCCAATCCGATAGCCTGCGCCCCCAGGATGGTAGCTACTTTGAGCGCATCGTGGTTTTTCATCCCTCCGGAGGCTACGGACCAGAGTTCCCAGTGGTAGCCCAGACCCTGCAGTTGCCCGTGCGAGCCGATGCCTGCCAGACCGCCTGCTTCGACCACCGCTTTGACGCCCTGTGCATGGCGCTGGAAGATGTGCTCTTCCGGCATGAACCAGCCCGGGCGGCGGCGGGATTTTTCGTCGAGTTCCTCTTTGGGCGTGAAGCGATTCAGCTTGGCGTCGCCCTGTACATTTTCCGTTGCGTAGAAGTAATTTTCTGCCCAGGGGCCGCCGTAGGCTACCAGCAGGGTGGGCGTATAGGCCATTTTGCTCTGGGCGACCAGGCCGGTCACATCTTTGTACAGCGGGTATATCGGCAAGGCGTGTTCGTGGCCCGGGTAGCCATCGAGCATTTGGGTCATGTTGAGTTTGAAATCGAGCCCGCCCTCCGTCGTCGGCATGAGGCCCTGTTCTTTAGCGGCCTGGATAATCCACTGCCGGTGCTGGCGGTTGCCGGTGAGGTACATCTTGATCGTCTTGGTATGGTAGTATTCCGAATACTGGCGCAGCACTTTCCGGGCATGCTCCAGGCTCTCAATGCGGTACGCCCAGAAGCCGACCCCGGGGCCGGTGGAGTAAATGCGCGGCCCGGCCATGAGGCCTGCTTCCACCATATCGCCATACGTAAGTACGTCGGAGGTAGCCGTTTGCGGGTCGCGGGTCGTCGTGACGCCATAGGCCAGGTTCGCCTGATAGATCCAGATATCGTTTTTGTGGATGCCCCAGTTAGGCCACATGTGCGCGTGGGTATCCACAAAACCGGGCACGATGGTTTTGCCTGTGGCATCTATGATTTTAGTGCCTGCCGGCACTTTGAGAGTACCGCTCTTCCCAATGGCCTTGATGCGGTTATTTTCGATGAGGATGTCTCCTTTTTCGATGACCTCGCTGCCCTTCATGGAAATGATACGGGCTCCTTTCAGCAGGATGATTCCGCCGGGGATATCGCGGGGCACTTCCACTTTAATGCGCTGTTCGGCGGGTTGATAGGCTTTATCTTCGTCTTTTTTGCCAGCGTCGTCTTTTTTGTCTTCTGTTTTGCCCCCGTCCTGTTTAGCTTTCTCTTCTGCTTTTTTCTCCATTTTCAGCGTCTCCTCGCGCAACTGCGCTGCTTCGAGGTCGTACGAGAAATAAGCGTTGCCCAGCGACCAGTTGACTTTTTTCCCTTGCTGCGCCCAGTGCGGGAACTCCCCGCCCAGGAAGGTCAGTTTGCGGGCGGGGAAACTGGCATTTTCGGCTTTGGCTACGGAGATACTCGGCGTCGCGCCGCCGACCTGGGGCACCGTAACCGTATAGATCTCGTTATTGATATGAGCCAGCGCCTGGTCTCCTGCGGGGGCCATGACAATCAGGGAAGCGTTGGAAGCCCGTTGGGCGGGTTCCTGAGCGCTTTCTACCATCATGCAGTGCTGTTCGTCCACCAGGGCAGGGAAGGTCGTAATACCAGTGACCTTTAGGTGTTCTTTTTCATCTGTGCCATCCCAGCGGATGGAGAGCAGGCCTCTGCCGGCTTGAAACAGATAGATCCGGTCGTTGCCCTGCACAAAATGAGGATGTTCGCGCCCGTTGGCGGCGGCTATGCGCACGAGTTCACCGCCATCTGCCGATACCCAGCCCAGGTTTGCATCGGCGCCAAACGCATTGGGGCCAATAGCATCCTGATAGGCTTGCGCCGGCCCGTACACGACGACAATGCGATTGCTTCGGGCATCCCATACCGGCTGGTTGTAGATGCCGGGCTGTGCAACGAGGCGCCGGGGCGTACCCCCTTCTGCCGCGACCTTATACAGATAGCCCCCCGAGCCTTCCCAAGTGACATATGCCAACTGGCGGCTGTCGGGCGACCAGGAAGGCGTCGCTTCGGTGTGGTTCGCATCGGTTACCCGGCGGGGAGTGCCGTTGGGATAATCCATCACGTAGAGGCGGTTCAACACCGTAAACGCCAGCTTGCTGCCGTCGGGCGAAAGCCGGGGGTCGCGGATTTGCGTAGCGATCATCGTTTTATCATCCGAAACAGGATACTGGAATTCTACGCGGGGGCCGAAATCGAGTTCCACATCCACTTCAAAAGGAATGAGTGCTGCCGCACCCCCTTCGATGGGCAGCCTCCAGATTTTGCCGCCGTACGTACACACCAGCGACCTGCTGTCGGGTGTGAACGACATAGCGGGATACACGCCGAGCGGAGCGATGGATTCCTGCTCGTCGCGCTGTACCGGGTAGGCCAGCCAGGCCTCTTCACCGGTAGCGAGGTTGCGCTTCACCAGGCCGGTCTGGGTATTGTGGCGCGAACCATAGACCAGCCATTTCCCGTCCGGCGACAAGGTGGGCGCAAACGCGGAGCCGTAGCGGCTCGTGCGGGTTTCCGTAGTGCCCAGTTCACGGTCATAGACGCCGAGCTGGTACTGTGGGAGCTGGGCATTGTAGTTCCAGGCACCCGTACGCCAGGAATACCAGATATAGCGGCCGTCGGGGCCAAAGGCAGGCTCGACGGTTTTCATTGTCTCAGGTGCCTTGATGAGTTGGGTGCCGCCCCCTCCATTTTTGTGGTAGAGAAACAGCTTCAGGTTGCGCCCTCCTTTGGATACCACGAGGTAATTTCCGTCGGGCGTCCACTCTGCCGACTGGACGTGTTCTTCCGTTTCTTTCGTCACCTGTATGGTGTCCTGTTTTTCCAGGTCTATGTACCACACGTTTTCTGAGCCGGAGCGGTCGGACGTAAAGGCTATTTTCTTCCCGTCGGGGCTGAATTTCGGATGGGTATCGTAGGCCAGGCCTGAGGTCAGTGCGGTGGCCTTACCCCCTTCGATGGGCAGGGTGTAGAGATCGCCCATGAGGTCGAACGCGAGCGTTTTGCCGTCCGGACTAACATCGAGGGATATCCAGGTCCCTTCATCGGTGCGGAGCCGGATTTTCCTTTCCGGTGCCAGAGGGAGCGGCTTTTTGGAATCGGCCTTCACCGAATCCGCTTTGGGTGCTTTATCCTGGGCGAAAGCCCCGAACGGGAGGACGAGCAGGAGAAATGCCCCGCAGGCCAGGGCGGGCCGGTAGTCTATCTTCATGGCAACCTGTTTTAAAAATTTCGATAAAGGTAAGAGCGTGTTCCGGATTTTCAAGGGGTCGGCGAGGAGGAAAAAG
>VFQS010002114.1_pt1 | contig 16919 bp, 11 predicted proteins | sample 3512361 | NCBI WGS metagenome assembly VFQS01 (sample SAMN10412375, study PRJNA504923) | tailings metagenome | isolation source: Relicate 1 Philex TSF3 active mining | place: Philippines
GTGATAAACTTTAAGGGAAATGAAAGCAGATTTACGTCCGCTTGCTTGATTCCTTCTCCTTTATACGTTGCATGTTCCTTCGTAATAATTTTTCCTGATTCCTCGTCTTTCATTTGAAGGATTGGGATATTCTGAGCAACAAGAGACCAATCTGCATCGGGAACGATTCCAAGTAAAAGCGCCGCTTTGGTTGCTGCTTTCAAGTTGGTAATGGCTACCGCGTTGGTAAATGCATTATTATCGACATTTTCAGCCCATTCATCGGCGGCAACGACATTATTAATTTCATATTTTCCTGGCCCTTTCCGCTCTACCCTACTGGCCCAAAAATCAGCTGTTTCCTTTAACAGAGGCCAGCCAATGTTCCTCAACCACTCTTTATCTTGCGTCATCGCGTAATAATTCCAAGCAGCAAAACCGACACATCCGGTAATATGATTTTCAAAAGGGCCACTTAACGCCCAAACAGGCGTTTCTTCCACCCCAGTCCCAGCGCTTTCCCAGGGAAACATAGCTCCCTTATAACCATGATTAAAAGCATTACGTCGTGCGGCTTCCAAGCGATTAAACCTATATTGAATCATGGATTTTGCCATTTTGGGTTGCATAACCAATAGAGCGGGGTACATCCATAATTCAGAATCCCAGAAAATATGGCCGTTATAACCCAATCCAGAGAGCCCCATCGGAGAAATACTCATATTTGAACCTTCCCTCACAAAGGAATACAAATGATAGAGCATACTATGGACATCTTGCTGAGCCTGTTCATCGCCAACAATCTGAATGTCACTTTTCCATAGTTCCTTCCAGGCGGCCTTATGATTATTTATCAACCTGTCTTTCCCTTCCAGTTTCGAAAAAATGGTTAATCTTTCTGCTTCATTCAGCGGGTCATCATGATGAGCTGAAGTGATAGAACTCCCGGTAATCGCAAAAGAATACGTTTCCCCCGCATTTAATTTTTTTGAAAATTTCATGAGATGCATATTGTTATCCCACATTTCATGAATTACTCTGGGCTCATTTCCATGATGTTCTGAAAAAAGAAATGAAGTGGAAGCAGCCATTTCCAATTTTCCCGTTGGACTTTTTGCTAAAGAAGTAAGCAAACTGATGATTACATGAGGTCTGTCTATTTCATTATAATAATTTTGTACTTCCTTCAGTGCATCAGGAGCCTCCATGACACTCGACGCACCTATGGTAATATCCTTTTTAGCCGTAATTGACACATCCATCAGGACACAAAAAGGTAATTGTCTCAAAGCATAATAAGAATAGGTAATAAAGGCTTTGTCACCAAAATCAAGTTGAACACTAAAGCGACCATTTTTCATATCTAGTGTTTGCTTTAAATGTTGAATATTCCCCTTGTTAATCTGTTCACCGTCTATGCCCATCTGCATATTCAAAAGATTAAAACTTCTTAGAAAATTGCTGACCCTGCCTCTGCCATATAAATCATAAGCACCTGATAAAACGACATCTTTCACCTTAAAAGGTTCCTGAGAAGAAACAATGCCAATCATACCATTGGCCACCGTCACGCCGGCATATTTTTCCTTATCCCAATTTTCTGCTGCTATCACCCAGGGGTCAATACCTTGTGCATTTAGGTAGGCAAATGTTTGATTTATGTATAATAGGGTAAAAATGATAAAAATCCTCATATCAACTTTTTTTACAAATATAAACATTGTAAACCCTTTAAACCATTATATTTGACTATTGGAAATAATCAAAACAACATAGTTATGTCAAAAAAAGTATATCGCGAACTGATATTGTGGTTGTTTTTAATCATACCTTATGTTTACTTGTTTAAAATCTGGAACCAATTACCCGATATTGTACCCACCCATTTCAATTTGGCTGGTGAGGCAGATGGTTGGTCATCCAAACAATTCCTTATTTTTTTACCCGGCAGTTTAGGTGTAGGTATTTATTTTTTAATGTTGGTCCTTCCACAAATTGATCCTAAACACAACCTTTCCTTGGAGGATAATAAATATTATGCCATAAGATTTATGATGGCTGTTTTCTTTTCCATTCTCTGCACCTATATCTTACACACTAGTTTGTCAGGCAAAATTTCAAATCCTTCTCTACTTTTTGGATTTATCGGTGGTTTGTTTGCCGTGTTGGGTAATTATTTTAAAGACATGAAACCTAATTATTATATAGGCATCCGAACACCATGGACTTTAGAGGATGAACGCGTTTGGTATAATACCCACAGATTTGGTTCCAAAGTATGGATTTTTGGAGGTATAACACTGTTGTTCAGTTCTATTCTTATAAAAAACAAGGATATCTTTTTTCCTTTTTTTATTATATCAACTTTGCTTATCACATTTATTCCAATTATTTATTCATACATCGATTATAAACGAGGTAAATAGCGGTGAAAAAAATAGTTCCCTTTTTTTTCATGGTTCTTTTCATTGCCCCATTTTATGGCACCTATTTGTATTTAACTCTTCAACAAAAGATTATTCAAGAAGCCGTAAAACGTAAACTAGAAGAGAGAATACCTTCAAATGAATTGGTTAAGTTAACTTTTTATAAAAAAGAAATTCCTAAGTTATTAAAGTGGGAACATGATAAAGAATTTGAATTCAAGGGCCAAATGTATGATGTGGTAGAAGTCACCGATGTTGGGGATTCATTACAATACCTTTGTTGGTGGGATAAAGCTGAAACGGCAACTAAGAAAAATAAGCAAAAACTGCTACATGCCAGGATAGATACTTCGAACCCCGCAAAACATATTTCCTTCACATTTTCAGACTATTATAAATCAATTTATTTTATATTTAATCCGTTTAACGGGGGAGAAACCCCGGAAAATGGGCATAATAAACCTATTACAAGGAGCACATTTACTGACATCTTATTAGTACATTCTCTTAGTCCGCCTCCACGATTACGTTATTAAACCACTTGTACCATTTATCATTTTAGTAACATTTAAATCATTTCCATGAGGATAATCTTATCATGGTTTTTGGTTTTTGGCCTCATTCATATCGGACATGGTCAGACAGCCACCATATTAAGTAAAGAGGGAAAAGTACCGTTGGAATCGGTTTTTATCCACAGTGAAAATCCAAATATTCAAGGAATAACCAACAAAAATGGACAGGTAGATCTCTCCCCATTTATGTCCTCTGAAAAAATTGAAATCCGTTATATTGGATTCAAAACCATTATAGAAAGCAATCAATCTATAAAAGAAAAAGGATTCATCATTTATCTGGAAGAAGCAGGCATAACCTTAGATGAAATGGTGATTTCCGCCTCCCGATGGCAGGAATCATCAAAAGGCATTCCCTCAAAAATAAGAACCATGTCTAAAAGTGACATTCAATTATTACAACCCCAAACGGCTGCAGATTTATTGGGAATATCGGGAGAAGTTTCCATTCAAAAGAGTCAACAAGGGGGTGGAAGCCCTATGATTAGAGGATTTGCTACAAACAGATTGCTTTATGTTATTGATGGTGTCAGAATGAATACCGCCATTTTTCGGGCAGGAAACATTCAAAATGTTATATCTCTTGATCCCTACACCATTGAAAAGGCAGAAGTAATTTTTGGTCCAGGGTCTGTTATGTATGGCAGTGACGCTATTGGAGGGGTAATGAATTTTCAGACCTTAAAACCGCGGTTATCCATTGACAAAAAATGGGATATCCATTCCAACATAAGTTCGAGATATTCCTCTGCAAATAAAGAAGAAACTACGAATGGAACACTTCATATTGGGACAAAAAAGTTGGCATCCGTTACCAGTTATAGTTTTAACCGTTTTGGAGATTTAAAAATGGGTAAATATGGGCCAGTTAGTTATCTGAGGCCATTCTATGTGGATCAGATCGAAAATATGGATAAAATTATTCAAAATGCTAATCCACGAATACAAGTTCCTTCCGGCTATAATCAACAAAATGTAATGCAAAAATTTTTGTATAAACCTTCAGAAAGATGGGAAATTCAATATGGATTTCATCGTTCTGCTACCACTTCCTATCCACGATATGACAGGCTGATAGAGGTGAATACTGACGGAATGCCTGTTTCAGCTTTGTGGAATTATGGGCCACAGATTTGGCAAATGAATCATTTTTCGGTTCAGCATTTTGGGGATAATCTCTTGTATGACGCTTTAACATTTCGAATGGCCCATCAATATTTTGAAGAAAGCAGAATAGACAGAAATTTTTCGGGTAGCAACAGATATAGATTAAGGACGCAAGTTGAAAAGGTAAATGCCCTTTCCATCAATATCGATTTGAAAAAAACGTTTAAAAAAGGCATTCTTTATTATGGTTTGGAATCTGTTGGGAACAAAGTTAGTTCTCAGGCAATGGCTAAAAACATACAAACAGAAGCACCTATTTTAGTCGCCGACCGGTATCCTCAGGCACGGTGGAATAGCTACGCCATTTTTGGAAATTACCAATATCCTGTTTCAAAAAAATATACCGCACAACTGGGTATTCGATATAATTTATTTAATATGGAGGCTGATTTTTCACGGAATCTGGCCTTTTTCCCATTTGCATTTAAAACAACGAATATCCAGAGCGGAGCCTTTAGTGGTAATGCAGGACTTGTCATTTCACCTGATGATAAAACCAAAATAAGCCTCAATGCAGCAACAGGTTTTCGAGCACCCAATGTAGATGATATGGGTAAATTATTCGATTTTGTATCTGGTGAAGTGGTTGTTCCCAATAATGATTTAACGGCTGAAATAGCCTATAATAGTGAAATTAACCTTTCAAAATTAATTGGTAATTCGCTGAAAATAGATCTTACTGGATATTATACTTATCTCCAAAATGCGATGGTTCGCAGGGCAACTAAAGTGGAAGGAAAAGATAGCATCCTTTATAATGGCAAAATGAGTAAAGCCTACAGCATACAGAATGCCGCTTTTGCAGAAATTTATGGTTTTCATGCCGGTTTCGAAATCGATTTACCATTGGGTTTTTATCTCTCCAGCAGATATAATGTCCAGATAGGTAAAGAAGAACTGAACAATGGTGCAACAACTAATTCCCGACATGCAGCACCTGCTTTTGGATTGATTACGTTAGGATATAAAAAAGAAAAATTACATCTTCAATTTTATGCCGCTTATAGCGCCTCCGTCCCTTATGAAAATTTAAACGAGGAGGAGCGTCAAAAACCAGCCATTTATGCCAGAGATGAAAACGGAAAACCATATTCGCCCAGTTGGTACACCTTAAACATGAAAGGAATGTTTACCGTTTTTAAATCTAGCACACTAAATATTGGCCTTGAAAACTTAACGAATCAAAGGTATAGAACCTACAGTTCTGGCATTGTAGCACCTGGCTTTAATGCCATTTTTGGGTTTTCTGTTTTGATCTGAACGTTATTTTAAATAATCTTTGAAATAAAATATTTATATTTGTGTAATGAAAATTTTACCAACTAGTTTAATCATGCTTATCATGACTATGTCAGCAAGAAATTTGCTGACCTGGGCTAGTTTTAATTTTCATCAGGAATATATAGAAAATACTTATTGTGTCAATATAACAAACGCCACCCTCGATTGTGGTGGTGTTTGTTACTTTAATAATCAAATTAAAGAAAATACAGAAAAGGAGTCCTCTCCTATTTCTAATATGTCTTTAAATAAAATAACTCAAATCATATTTCTTATTCCTAAAATTGAAATAATTGATTATCAAAATTTTACTTCTACTACTTTAAAAATTCAAATTCCAGTCATACTTCTTATTGATAATCCTTTTATTAAAGGTGTTTTTCATCCTCCCTTAGTCTGATAACCTTTTTTATTGAGTTAATATTATTTATTTTCAAAGGTTATTGTTTTGAAACTAAGCATTGTATCAGGATTAATTATCTTGATATTATTCAATTCCTTCAGTAATACGGCTATTTTCATAAGGTTTAAATTCAATCAAGAGTTTATAGCCTCAACTATTTGTATTAATAAAGATATAGAGGAAACTTTATGCTTTGGAAATTGCCAGTTAAAGAAGGCCATTGAAGAAAATCAGGAAAACAATCAACAGATACCTATTCCAAAGGGACTAAGGGATATTAACTTCATATTCACTCTTAATACTTTAGCCATTATTATCTCCAATACTGACTTTCATAAACCTGAACTATCTTGTTTTCAAAAATCAGAACGGAGTTCTAATTGGATTTTGAACTTATTTAAACCACCTGAAAATATTCGTTTTATCAATTATTTGAATTTATTCCATTCTTTTAAAACGAAATTATAACACCAATGAATTTTAATAAGTTTATTATTGCCATACTATGCATGGCTGTCAATTATATGCATGGACAAACCGTTATTGACGGTAAAATTTACGATAAAGAAAATCAAGAACCGTTAGTAGGTGCAAACATTCAATTAGTTAGTGATTTGAATATTGGTACAATTACTAATTCCTCAGGCTATTTTGAATTGAAAACATCTGAAACAAATCCATCCATATTAATCAGTATGATGGGTTATACCACAAGGGAGGTTAAATACCAGGGAAAATCTTTATTGATAGATATGACAGGAAATGCACAGGAATTACAAGCGATTGTGGTTACTGGAAGTAGAGAAGCTGCTCTTAGAACGCAACTTCCTATGGCTATTTCACGACTTTCAGCAAAATTGATTGATGAAAGTAAAATTACTTCCGTTGTTGAAGTAATAAATAAGACGCCGGGGGTATTAATGCAAAATCTTAATAATGAGCAACATGGCATGTCCATAAGGCAACCCATGGGAACCAGTGCCTATTATTTGTATATGGAAGATGGATTACCTATCAGACCATTAGGTATTTTCAATCATAATGCATTATTAGAAATAAATCAATTTGCCATTAGCTCTATTGAAGTGGTAAAGGGACCCGTTTCTTCGATTTATGGTCCAGAGGCAGTAGGTGGTGCCATCAATTTCATTTCACAAAGACCTACTGCTATACCAACGGCAAAAGTTGGGGTACAATTCGATAACTGGGGATTCAGAAGGGTACAATTTGGAACAGGTGCGACCCTTGGCAAATTTGGATTTTATGTAGGAGGTTTAACCAGTAAACAAACCGATAGTTGGATTACTGGCTCCGATTATGATAAGACAACCATCAGTAGTCGTCTTGAATATAAGATATCTGCTCAAACTAAATTAGTTGGTACTTTTGTTTATGGGACCTATTATTCTCAGATGAGTGGAAGTATTGATAGCATTGCTTTCTTTAAAAGAGAATATATAAGCACCTCTGATTTTACCTATAGAAAATCTGATGCCTTCCGATCACGTATATCCCTTGAACATGATGGGAAAAATGGATCAAAATCATTCATTACCTTATTTCAAAGAAATAATAAGCATGGTCAAAATCCAAGTTATGCTATTCGCTGGAATCCAGTGGCCAATGCAACCAATAATCCTAAAACAGCCAGAGGTGAAATAAATTCCAATAATTTTGAAAGCTATGGTATCGTAGCTCAGCATAGTCAAAAATTTAAACTGTTGAACTCAAAATTAATTATTGGAGGATTGTATGATTATTCCCCGCAGGATTATTGGTCATATCTTGTAGAACTAAATGCAAACTTAAGACCTGACGGAAAGTCTGTTGAAAAATATATCATTTCAAAAGAAAGACCCGATGTTAAGATTGCCAATTATGATGCAATCATATTGAATTCGGCCATATATATGCAATATGATATGAAACCCACCGAAAAATTAAACATTTCTATGGGAGCCCGATTTGACAATATGTCATTCAACTATAACAATTATATTAATAATTCTTCAGGTGATAAAGGCTATAAACAATGGACACCAAAATTAGGCTTGACCTATTCCATAAGTGATAACAAAGGTCTATATATGAATTATTCACAAGGTTTTGCACCTCCGGGGTTAACCGCTGTGTTCAGACCAAGACCAAATACAAATCCTGTCGAATTTTACACAAATCTGGAACCAGCTACCTTTCAAAATTATGAGATAGGTGGATGGGCCTCCTTTTTTAATAATAAAATCTTTGTAGATATTGCTGTGTATCAAATGAATGGGAAAAATGAATTATTAAATATTAGACAGCAAGATAATTCCTTTGACTATCAATCTGCAGGAAAAACACTCCATAGAGGGGTTGAATTTGGATTAACTTATAAACCAGGTGAATCCCTTTTCTTCCGATTTGGTGGAAGTAATGCTTTGCACAGATTTGAGGATTTTCAAATAAGTACCAAAACAACGGATGCATTAAAAAATTTGGGAGGTTATGAAATGCCAAGTTCTCCTCGTTGGGTGTGGAATACAGAATTGTCCTATTATCCAACGTGGGCAAAAAATCTGAGAACATCTTTAGAATGGCAACATTTATCGGGTTGGTTTCAAAATCAAATTAATACAGTAAAGGCAGAAGGATATGATGTTTTCAATTTCAGGATAGGGTACCAATTTAAAGGCATTGAATTATTCACCAATATCATGAATTTAATGGATGAACTATATGCAACCGGTGCTTCACGGGGAAACAATCTGACGGATAGGACAAATTATACCCCAGCTGCCCCACGTACAATCGTTCTAGGTATCCAATATAATTTTATCAAGGAATAATCATATTCCATAATTCACCTTAAAATGAAAAAAGTAACTCAAAATATTTTTAGTAAAATCTATAAATGGCACAAATTTATTGGATTAATCACTGTTATTCCTGTTATATTCTGGACTTTATCAGGTTTTATGCATCCTTTTTTATCTCATTGGTTCAAACCAACTATTCCAAGGGAATTAATGATTCCTTCTGTCATTGATAAAAGTCAACTTAAAGTGTCTCTGCATCAGGTTTTAGTAAACAATGATATCGATGATTTTAAGAAGTTAAGGGTTGTCCAATTTAATGATAGTACCTTTTATCAAATTAAGCAATCAAATGATGAATTATCCTATTATAACACGTTTAGCGGGAAAATCCTTTCGGAAGGTGATAAAAAATATGCTGAATGGATGGCAAGGTTTTTCCTGGGCGATTCCATTAGCCCAATTCATAGCATCGAACAGGTAAAAGAATTTTCCCAACAATATAAATACATTAACAGATTGTTGCCTGTTTGGAAAGTAACTTTTCACAGACCCGACGCGATGGATGTTTATGTAGAAACAGCTTCGTCAAGACTAGGTACTTTTAATCCTACGTATAGAAAAGCATTTCTATGGATTTTTGATAATTTCCATAACTGGAATTTTCTAAACGCCATTAGTTCTAATAGTATTCGAATCATTGTCATGATTATCCTGTTGTCCATAGTTTTGATATCCTCCTTAAGCGGAATCATTATTTATGGTTTTTTATGGAAAAAGTTCCAAAAACCAAATGCTGATGATAAGGTAAGCCTTTTACGAAAATACCACAGACAAGTTGGTATTGCCGTTGCCTTTGTTTCATTTACTTTTGCTTTTAGCGGAGCCTATCACGCAACACAAAAGTGGGAACCCGATGTATTACCATATTTATCTTATGAACCCATCATTAAAGCTTCTGAGGTAAGCCATTCCTTTTTGAATTTTCCCATAGAATGGGATAGATTGGTAAATATTTCATTGGTTAAACCTGAAAATGGATTATTTTATCAAGCATTTTATCTTCCTAAAATGAATATTCAGTCAGAAATGTCTTGTCATGCTCCTTCCTCCCCAAAGGAGGAAAAGACGGTTGGTTCAAAAATGAAGTCAGAACCTGAGGTTATCTATTATAATATAGAGAATACCAATATCTGGAAAAATGGTGATGTAAAATATGCACAATTTATTGCGGAATTTCTTACGAAAAAGTTTAAACTTTTAAACCAGGAAAATCCAACTAAGGCAAGATTAATTGAAACTGCTAAATTACATAAATTTGAAAGCAGGGAATATGGCTTTGCATTTAAACGTTTACCCGTTATAAAGTTAGCTTTTGAAACACCACAAAAAACAAGTATTTTTATAGAAACCGCTACATCAAGAATAGCAGCAAAAATAGAAAATGCGGATCGTTTGGAAGGGTATTCTTTTGCTATATTCCATAAATTTCTACTAATGGATTGGGCTGGTAAAAATGTTCGGGACATAACTATGATGTTTTCTGCCATGGGACTTTTGTCCATTTCAATTTTAGGTTTGATTTTATTCATAAAAAAACCATAAATAATAAAGAGGCTATCCTGCAGGTCAGGGTAGCCTCTTTCTTTAATGGTTATTCTGTTAATAAGTTCCTATTTCACTCGATAAATATCCAATTCTCATGGCTATAAATTCTATCGTTTGGGTTGGCGTATTTATGGGTTCACTATAAACATTCCAACTTTTTTCCCCTTTATTTCTCCAGCCTATAGAGGCTGCCGCTGTTGGGCAAATAAGTTGTAGTTTTCCATTTTTCTTCGTCACCTTGGGTAATGTGGTGATGGGAGGCTTATTATCTCCATTCCACCATTCTTTTATCAGCTCCTTTTCAGGTATCCCACCCTTATCAGGGAATTTTTGTTGCCATTCATCCATTTGCTGACGCATTTTCTTGAGAATGCTTGCATATTTTGGGTCATCCGCCAAATTAACCAATTCAAAAGGATCCTTTTCCCAATCGTATAATTCTTCTTTAGGCTTAGTTTCTTCAAACCATAGATTCTGAAAACCTGTCAAGGTACCTTCGTCCCTCATTTTTAGGATATTCCGCATTAATGGTTGTTGTTTCCTGTATTCCAAATCCATATATCGGGGTAATTCAGGCAAATAATTTCTAACATATTGATATTTTGGGGCAAGCACCGTTCTCACCCTGTCGTAATGAGAATCCAGACGATCTCTGGCGGCAAAAACCATATCTCTTCCCTTTGTTTTAGCATATTTACCTAAAAACGGAATACCAGCCAAACCCTTTGGCGTTTTGATACCCGCCAGTGAAAGAACCGTTGGTGCAAAATCAATCGAACTGATCCAACGAGAATCTCTGACACCCCCTCCTTTTCCGTTGGGAAATCTAATAATTAGAGGGACATGTAAGCCTCTTCTGTAAATTTCTCTTTTATAGAAGGGTAAACCATCCCCATGGTCTGTCCAGAAAAAAATAATGGTATTATCAAGGAGCCCATCCTCTTCCAACTTTTTTAATAAAACACCTATTTCATCATCTAAAGTGGAAATATTAGAATAATGCCTGGCTACTTCTGTTCTGGCGACAAGATTATCAGGATAAAATGGAGGTAACAACACTTTTAAAGGATCAACCCGCAAAGGTTTGTCTGCATTGGCCCAAATCTGCGATTCGTGCGTAGTATTAAAATTAAATACACTAAAAAATGGCTTTCCATTTGGTCTGTTTCGCCAGGTAGCTTTGTTAGAAACCTCGTCCCACGCGGTTGGCGGCGCTTCAAACTGATAATCTGTTTTATTATTATTGGTTGTATAATATCCTTGCTGCCTTAAATATTCCGGAAAACAACGTATTTCAGCAGGCATGACTGCACTATACGATTTAGGAAGACCTGTTTGTTCCGGATAAGTATTATTTAAGGTTCGCATATTATGTCCCCCGTTATAAGTTTGGTAGGACCCCGTAATGATAGCATTTCGACTTGGCGCACATACCCCTGCGGTGGTATAAACATGATCATAAATGATACCTTCCTTTGCCAATCGGGAAATATGAGGTGTTTTGATGGTTGAATCGCCGTAAGCCGGTAATCTTGGGCTCATATCTTCTGCAGAAATCCAGATAATATTGGGTTTATCCTGCCCAAAAACCTTGGCTTCAAACGATAAAATCAAATAAAAGAGGCAAATATATCTACCGGAGAAAAGAGCAGTTTTGAAAATATTCATACTAAAGTTCTCTATAAGTTTTTATGAAAAAGGCAGTAAAAAGGAACTACCACAATCCTGACAAATAAGATACCCGACAATATTTCAAAAATAAAGCCATCTTCCAAGACACTTTTAACCATACCATTTCAATACAATGAAATACTATGAATTCAATAAACAGTGAGCCAACTATCTATGCAAAGAGAGATAAAAAAAATTTATTTAATGTGAATCTCTCGTTACCTTACTGCCTGAGCCTCCTTTTAGAAAATCAAGATCTGCTCCCAGGTGAGCTTGTTCAACGTGCGTTTGATGTAAACGAACGTATCCACGATCAACGATGCCGTTAAACTGAGGTGCTTTGGCCAAACGCTCATTAACCTCTTCCTGACTGATCAACAAATTTAGACTTCGCGCGGAAACGTCCAGTTCGATCCAATCGCCGTCTTGTACGATAGCTAAAGGACCTCCAACTGCTGATTCTGGTGACACGTGTAAAATGCAGGTACCAAATCCCGTTCCACTCATCCTTCCGTCAGAGATACGAACCATATCCCTTACCCCTTCAAGCAATAATTTGGGGGGGAGACCTAAATTTCCCACCTCTGGCATACCAGGATAACCTACTGGACCTACCTGTTTAAGTACAAGCACACTGTCAGCGGTTGCAGGCAACTCAGGGTCATTAATTCTGTTTTTATAATCGTCAATGTCTTCGAATACTATCGCCTGCCCCTTATGTTTCATCAATTCAGGACTTGCAGCGGAAAGTTTTAACACGGCACCATCGGGACATAAGTTACCTTTGAGCACCGCCACGCCAGAAACGGTATTTACGGGCTGATCTATAGGGCTGATAACTCGGTCATTGTATGATTTTGCCGAGCTAAAATTTTCTTTTATGGTATGACCATTAACGGTAATTACCTGTCCACGAAGATGATTATCCAATTCCTTCAAAACGGCAGGAAGTCCACCAGCATAGTAAAAATCCTCCATAAAATATTCTCCTGAAGGTTGCAAATTTAGCAATAACGGAATATCCTTTGCTAAATTATTCATATCATCTAAAGTCAAATTGACGCCTATACGGCCTGCAATAGCCAATAAATGCAGGACAAAATTAGTGGACCCACCAATGGCTGTATTCACAATAATCGCATTTTCGAAAGCCTCTCTGGTTAAAATTTTTGAAAGGGTCAGATTTTCCTTTACCATTTCAACAATACGCATACCAGAATGATGCGCCAAAACTCTTCTATTAGAGTCCACAGCCGGAATGGCAGCATTTCCTGGAAGGGTCAGACCCAAAGCCTCCACCATACAAGCCATCGTTGAGGCAGTGCCCATAACACCACAGTGACCTGCACTCCGGCACATGCCCGCTTCTACCTCCTGCATATCATTTTGGGTGATCTCTCCCATTCTCTGGGCTTCACTGAAACGCCATAAATCGGAAGTACTAATATTTGTCCCTTTATATTTTCCTGTTAGCATAGGACCTCCACTCACCACTATGGTTGGAATATCCACGCTGCAAGCGCCCATAACTAAAGATGGTGTCGTTTTATCACAGCCACAAAGTAAAACCACTCCATCTAAGGGATTTGCGCGAATACTTTCCTCCACGTCCATGCTCACCAGATTTCGATAAAGCATGGCGGTAGGTTTAATTAATGTTTCCCCTGTTGACATAACGGGAAACTCGACGGGAAAACCTCCGGCCTCGTAAATGCCATTTTTAACTTTTTGTGCCAATTCTCTGAAATGCGCATTGCAAGGCGTCAATTCGCTCCATGTATTACAAATACCAATGACTGGCTTACCTTCAAAATGATGTGCGGGTATCCCCTGGTTTTTCATCCATGCCCTATAGATGATGCCATCTTTACCTTCCCTGGCGAACCAGTTTCTACTTCTCAAATTATTTACTTCCACGGATATTATTTTTACTCAAAATAATCTTTTTCCGTCTTATTTACAATTTTTTTGGAGCAGGAATCAAAATTTTATTTAAAATATATGAAACAATCATGACTAAACTACATCCAATGAGGTTCAACCAGAGATAGCCAATATTTACCACCATTTCTTTCCCACCAAAGGAAATAGGTGTCCCCGTTTCATTCAGATAAAATAGAAGAAGGATGATTAATTCTGTGGCAATTGCTGCTATAAAAACAGCCTGACCCTTTACCGCTTTCATAAAAAAGCCTACTAAAAAAATGCCCAGAATGGTGCCATAAAAAAGGGAACCAACTATGTTCACGGCCTGAATCAGATTTTCAAATAATCGGGCTGAAAGGGCAAATAAAACGGCTAAGGCACCCCACAATAAGGTAAATGCCTTGGAGACAAAAAGATAATGTTGATCCGTTTGGTCTTTCACAAATGACCTTTTATAAATATCAATAACGGTGGTGGTTGCCAGAGAATTTAATTCTGAGGAGGTGGAGGACATGGACGCAGAAAAAATAACCGCTAAAAGCAGTCCGACAATACCTATGGGAAGAAAATCGCGTATAAAGGTGATAAAAACATAATCTGTATCCTTTATAGACGCTGCAGGCAATGCTTTTTTAATGAGGGTTCCAGCTTCCACTCTTAACTCCTTTTCCTCCTTCATCACCTGATTTACCTGCGCTTTTCCCACGGCAATCATTTTTTCGTCTCCCGTTTTTAAGTGGCTGATATATTGGTGAATCACCTCTTTTTTTCTTTCAAATAAGGTTTCGTGTTCTTTATTTAATGCCTCATACTGAAGGGAATAGCTTTCATTTTTCTTTATGGCATTGGTATTCCCCTCATTAAAATGTAAAGGACTTTTATTGAATTGAAAAAAGACAAAAACTAAAATACCTACAAATAATATCAAAAACTGCATGGGGACTTTCAGTAATCCGTTAAACATAAGCCCCAATCTACTTTCCGTCAGCGTTTTTCCCGATAAATATCGTTGCACCTGGGATTGGTCGGTACCAAAATAACTTAAAAACAAGAAAACACCTCCAATCATCCCTGACCAGAAAGTATATCTGTTGGAAAGATCCCATGAAAAATCAACCACTTGCAACTTGTTCATGGAACCGGCAAATCTCACGGCATCGGTAAAACCTACATTCTCAGGAAGTTTGTAAACAAGTACAATGGCAGCGATGAACATACCAGCCAAAATAATAACCATTTGGTGAAATTGGGTAACGCTGACTGCTTTTGTACCCCCAGAAACGGTATATAAAGTAACGCCTAAGCCCAAAACCAGTATAGTCAGGTTTAATTGCCATCCAAGTATGGTAGAAATGATTATAGCTGGCGCAAATATGGTAAGTCCTGCCGCTAATCCTCTTGAAATCAAAAATAAGATAGCTGTAAATGTTCTTGTGGCCAGATTGAAGCGTCCTTCCAGATATTCATAAGCGGTATAGACTTTTAACTTGTAATAAATTGGCAATACAAAAACAGATAAAATGACCATAGCTAGTGGCAAACCGAAATAAAATTGGGCGAAGCCCATGCCGTCTTCATAAGCCTGGCCAGGTGTTGATAAAAAAGTAATGGCACTTGCCTGAGTGGCCATAATGGATAGGCCAATAGACCACCATTTTAGATCGTGATCTCCCTGGAGATAACTCTGCGTCGTGTTGACATTTCTTGTTTTCCAGATACCATAAATGATAATGCCAGCGATTGTTCCTACCAATACAATCCAATCGATTAAAGCCATATTGACAATTTATTTAAGAAAAAGCTTTCGTGAATAAATAAAACAGAATGATGAGCAGGGCATGGAAAACCAATACAAACAGGTATAATTTATTCCACGTTCCCAGTATGGGTGGCACATCCTCGTTAAATTTTTCAGGAAGTGACGATTCATTTTCGGTATTCATCATGGTTTTATTTCTTTACCCATTGAAATCATATTTGCGAATAGGCGGAAAGCGCCTGGCACCCCGGCAGGTAATTCTCTGAAGAAGGAAAGACCGCTATATATGTAATAACCTTTTCCATATTTGGCGACTAAAAGCGCACCATCAATTGGTTTTTCACCGGGATCGTTAAACCTTAAAATGGGTGTAAAAGCTTGGTCCCATTTTCCAGGGAAGTATAAACCTCTTTCTTGTTCCCAACCTTTGAAATCGTTATCGCTTATTTTATTTGGAAAATTCAATATACTATGATTAGGGACCAACAACGTGGCGGGGGCATCTTCGTCTGTAATTCTTTCCCGGGATAGGGTCATGGGGAAAGGAGCTAATTCCTTTTCGGCTACCCTTAAATCGCCCGTTGTGTTATATTGAACAATCAGATTACCTCCATTTTCGACGTATTTGAATAGTGCTTTTTGTTTGAACTCAATACCTTCAACGGTATTATATGCTCTCACACCCAAGACCACGGCATCAAAAGATTTCAGATTTTCCTCCGTCAGATTATTTACATTTAACATCGTCACCTGAAAACCCATTTGAGAGAGGCTGGCGGGCACCACGTCACCTGCACCCATGAGATAGCCTATTTTATCTCCTGATTTTTCAAGGTCTATGCGCACTAACTTAGCATTGGACGAGAGCAAAACGGTTTGCGCAGGTATGTGAGCATGCTTAATAATCAGTATTTTTTTGTCGTACATCTCACCTTCCGCTTTCATCAAAACGCGTGCATTTCCTTCTGACTGAAAAGAAGGAGGAGTTACCCAAAAGGAAAGTACCTTCTCCTCTCCTTTTCTTCCAAATTGAATCTCTTGTTCTTTAGGTGAAAAAGTCCAGCCGTTTGGAACATCCAGCGTAACCACCCCTGAAAGGGTTGACTTGTTTGCCTTCACTACAACCTCTAATCGTTGACTATCTCTATTAGCAAATACATTGACAGATTCCTGAAAACTACCTGTTATGGCAGGAATAATTTCGAAAGGCTGATAGACTTCGCCTGCCACCGGATCATCTATTTTATACACAATATCAGATTCCAGTGAAAAAGGTATGCCCTCAATCAGATAATTTGCTTTTATTTTTAATGATTTTGGCGTTTAAGG
>VFQS010002115.1_pt1 | contig 16915 bp, 10 predicted proteins | sample 3512361 | NCBI WGS metagenome assembly VFQS01 (sample SAMN10412375, study PRJNA504923) | tailings metagenome | isolation source: Relicate 1 Philex TSF3 active mining | place: Philippines
CCGGCATTTGCATTTCGAGCGATGCCCGGCATTCAGGCAGTTGCGGCGGCTGACTGCATGGCAGTGCCACTAGCCACGACCGCCATGGCGTGCTGAAAATTGGTCTGGAGCCCAACCGAACAGCACGAGCCCGCCCATGTCCGACACGAAGCCCGACGTATCCAGCCAGATCGCGGCCACGATGGACCGCATCGAAAACCTCGACCCCAAACTCAATGCTTTCGTTTCGACCAGCCGGGATACGGCACAGGCCGAGGCGGCATTACTCGATGCACAGACGGCGGCAGGACGGCCGCTCGGTCAGCTCCACGGCTTGGCTATTGGCGTCAAGGACATCATAGATGTCGGTGGCGTGGTGTCCGGTTGCGGCTCGCTCACGACCCGGCAATCTCCGCCCGCCGATAAGGACGCACCCGTGGTGGCCCGCCTCCGCGAGGCCGGCGCAGTCATTCCCGGCAAGACCCACACCGTGGAATACGCTTTCGGGGGCTACGGCACCAACGTCACCGTCGGCACACCGAAGAATCCCTGGGATCTGAAAACGCATCGCGTGCCCGGCGGCTCATCCTCCGGCTCCGGCGTCGCCGTCGGGTCCGGCATGGTGCCTGGCGCGCTAGGAACCGACACCGGCGGCTCCGTGCGCATTCCCGCCGCGCTGTGCGGTTGCGTGGGTCTCAAGACCTCCATTGGACGCGTCGGCCGGTCGGGCGTGGCACCGTTGTCGCAAACCCTCGACTCCGTCGGCCCTCTGGCGGCGGACGTCACCCTGGCCGCCCGGATGTTTGCGGCCATGCAGGGCCACGACCCCCGCGATGCCACGACCGACGGCGTGAAGCCGGTCGATCCCTTCGCCGATCTGGAGCGCGGCATTCGTGGACTGCGGATCGGGCGCATCGCCGATGCCGACCTGCCGCTCGCCACACCAGAGGTGCGCGCCGACTTCGCAACCGCAGCCGGCCGTTTGAGCGAACTCGGCGCCAGCATCGAAAGCGTGGCGCTGCCCGACACGCTCGAAGCCTACGGTGCCAAATGCGGTTTCATCATAACTTCGGAGGCCTATACCAACTGGCGCAAGTACGCCGAAGACCCGAACTCAGGGCTGGCACCGCCGATCCGGGGGCGCATGCTCGGGGGTCGCTCGATAAACGTCGCGGACTACCTCGACGCGCTGGCCGCCCAGAAGAGAGCCATCGCCAAATTCCTGTCTGTGATGGACCGTCTGGATGCCATCGTTCTCCCGACCATTCCCTGCCCAGCCATCCCCGTCGCGGAGGTCGATGAAGGCATCGCGCTCATGGCCGCCCACACCCGGTGGGTGAACTACCTCGACATGTGCGCGCTATCGATCCCGACGACCGTCTCCGCCAGCGGTTTGCCGATGGCGCTGCAGATCGTCGTGCGCAAGTTCGACGATGCGTTGGCACTGCGCATCGGACGCGCCTTCGAAATCGCGCGTGGCACATTCGCGAAACCGGCCTTTTGAGAGCCCGATCGGGATCTGGCGTTGTTCGACGGCCCGCAATGCGGCTGTTGAGCAACGCTTTGGTCTTTATCGAAACCAGCCTTGCTTGACCCTCGCCTTGCAATGGCCATCTCGTTAAGCTCGAACGCTGTGTGCAGGTTTGTCTGACTGTCGTGTCTGTCGAGGGGAGTTGCGTAAATGGCGCGCCTTGCGCGAACGGCGTCGGGAGTGCGATCGGCTTACGACGCAATCGTCGTCGGCTCGGGGTACGGCGGGGGCGTTGCGGCATCACGACTGGCGCGCGCGGGCCTGAAGGTCGCCGTTCTCGAGCGGGGGCGCGAAATCCTACCCGGCGAGTTTCCGACCGGATTGCTCGCCGCGCAGAGGGACACCCAGATCACGGTCGCCGGCAAGCGTATCGGCAGCGCCTCGGCATTGTTCGATATTCGCGTCGGCCGCGACGTGCACGTGCTGCAGGGCTGTGGCGTCGGCGGCACGTCGCTCATCAATGCCAATGTCTGCCTCAATCCCACGCCGGTCGTCCTCGACGATCCCCGTTGGCCGCAGCAGATCCGCTTCGATCATTTCCTGAACATCGGCTTCCATCGCGCCCGCGCGATGTTGGCGCCCGAAACACTGCCGCCCGACAAATCGCCGCTGAAACTGAAAGCCCTGGAAAAGGCCGCCGCCGCCCTGGGCCGTCGTGTGGAGCGCGTGCCGCTGCACATCGCGTTCGAGGAGACATTCAATGCCGCCGGCGTACACCAGCCCGCATGCACCCTGTGCGGCGATTGCATGGGCGGCTGCAACGTCGGGGCCAAGACGACGGTCCATTGCACGTATCTCGCCGATGCCGTCCGCCACGGCGCCGAAGTCTTCGAGGACGCCGCCGTCCGCTTCATCGAGAAAACCGCCGACAAAGCCTGGCGCGTCGTTTTCCGGACGTCTGCCGTCTCTAACCGCACCGTGCCGCGCCGTGGCGTGATCGCACCGCTCGTCGTCCTCGCTGCGGGAACGCTCGGCTCCAATGAGATCCTGATGCGCTCCCGGGAGCGGGGCTTGGCGCTCTCGTCTCGCCTAGGCGAGCGGGTCTCGACGAACGCCGACGCCATCGCGCTCGGCTACAACAACGACGTACCCGTCAACGCCATCGGCATCGGCAACACTCATAAGCCGAAGGTGCCCCCGCCCGGACCGGGCGTCACGGGATTGATAGATCTTCGCCACCGTCGCGCGCCGGAACAGCGCTTGGCGATCGTCGAGGCATCCGTGCAGAGCGCGCTGGCCGCCATGTTGCCGCTCGCTCTACCCGCTTCCGCCGCCACGGCGCCGTCCGAGGACTTCACCGCCGCCCTTCGCAATCTGACCCGCAACTTGGCGGCCACCGGGGAAAGCCTGTTCCGAGGGGCCTATTCCGGCGCCACGCACCACACGCAGATCTTCCTCGCCGTGGGGCACGACTCGGGAACGGGACGCATCACGCTCGATGGCGACAACCTGGCAATCGACTGGCCGGATGCACTGAAGGAGCCGGTATTCGCCGCCATCGAAGAGACGCTGAAACAGCTCGTGACCGCGACGCGCGGGACATACGTGCCCAACCCCGCGACGAACAAGCTCCTGGGCGGCAATCTCTTCACCGTCCACCCGCTCGGCGGTTGCATCATGGGGGAGGATCGTGACGGCGGTGTCGTCGATCACAAGTGCCGGGTCTTCGATGCATCCCCCGGGTGCGCGAAGGATGCCGTTCACGACGGCCTCTACGTCTGCGACGCCTCCGTCATTCCGTGCGCCCTCGGCGTCCATCCTCTGCTGACCATCACCGCGGTCGCCGAACGCGCGATGCTGTTGCTGGCACGCGACCTCGGCCGATCCCTCGACGTCGAACCCGTCGTGGGGAGAGGCCGCGCCGTCCCCATGCCTGCCGTCGAGACGTCGCAAGCGACGATCGCCGGCGTGGCGTCGTCCGCGCCAGCCACTGCCACGTCCAACGCTTGACCGTTGCCACCGCAAGAGGCCTCGCCCCATGCGCCTGTCGCAAGACCTCGATCGCTTGAAGCCTCACTACGACGCCGTCGTGGTCGGCTCCGGCTATGGCGCGGGCATCGCGGCATCGCGGATTGCCCGCATGGGCCTCAGGGTGGCGGTGCTCGAACGCGGGCGCGAGATACCGGTGGGGGCTTATCCCGACACCGTCCCTGAGGCGATGACCGAATTCCAGTACGTTCTTGCGGGCGAACGGCACGGAGAACGCGACGGCCTGTTCGATCTCCATTTCGGGCGGGACATGCACGTGCTCGTCGGCTGCGGACTCGGCGGCACCTCGTTGATCAACGCCAACGTGTCGTTGCCGCCCGATCCGCGCGTCTGGGAGCATCCGAGCTGGCCATCGGAACTCTTCGCGGACGACAGCCTCAACGAGGGCTTCGACCGCGCCCGCGCGATGTTGCGCCCCACTCCCTACCCGAACACGACACGGCTGGCGAAGCTCGATCGCATGGACGAGGCGGCGAAGCGCCTCGCCGCGCAGACGAGTCGTCCTCCGATCAATGTTGCCTTCACGGACGGGCCGAACGCGGCAGGCGTGCATCAGCCGGCATGCACATTGTGCGGCGACTGCTGTTCCGGCTGCAACGTCGGAGCGAAGACGACCGTCCAGATGACCTATCTGCCCGACGCCGTGAACCATGGCGCGGAAATCTTCACCGGCGCCACCGTCCGCCACGTCGCGAACGAGGATGGCGTCTGGCGCATCTACTACGGTCCGACACGCCGCAAGCGCGACCACTTCCACGAGCCGGACCGCTCGATCACGGCAGCCGTCGTCGTCATCGGTGCGGGCAGTCTCGGTTCCACCGAGATCCTGCTGCGCTCCCGGGAGAACGGCCTCGCCATCTCCGACCGCGTCGGCCAGGGCTTCACCGGTAACGGCGACGTTCTGGCATTCGCCTACAACGGCGAACGCCCCGTCAATGCCGTCGGCGTCGGCGCCCCCCCGAAGTCGGGCGTGGCACCGCCCGGGCCTTGCATCACGGGCGCCATAGATCTGCGCGACTGCGAGCCCTATCGCGATGGCATCATCATCGAAGAAGGTGTCTTGCCGTCCGGCCTGTCGGAGTTACTGCCGGGGATCTTCAGCGTGGCCGATCGCTTGACCGGTATCGATACGAGCCCCGGTCTCGCCGACGAAGCCGCGGAAACGGCCCGCCGTGCCGATAGCGCATTGCTCGGCGCCTACCGTGGCGCGATGCACAACACGGCGACGTTTCTCGTCATGGCACATGATGACGCCGCAGGCCGTCTGCACCTTCGCGAGGATCGCATCGCGGTGGATTGGCCGGACGTCGCCCGCCAGAAGATTTTCGCCAGTATCGAGGAGACGCTGACACAGGCTGCGGCGGCAAATGGCGCGACCTTCATCCGCAATCCCATCCAGAACACGTTTCTTGGTCGAAACCTCATCAGCGTCCATCCGCTCGGCGGATGCGGCATGGGCGAGGATTCATCGTCAGGCGTCGTCGATCACAAGGGCCGCGTTTTCGATATCGGCAAAGGCGAGAAAACCGAAGCCGTGCACGAGGGCCTCTATGTCCTGGACGGCTCGATCATGCCGACGTCGCTGGGCGTCAACCCGCTGCTGACGATATCCGCCATCGCAGAGCGGGCCATGATCCATCTGGCCGCCGATCTGGGCCGCACCTTGGATGTCGAGACGTCCTCCGGCAAGCCGTTGATGCATCTGGCGCCCGATGCTAACCGGAATTTCGGCCTTGCGAGCGCGGTCCGGACACTCAAGCGCGGCATCGCCGTTGCGGACATGAGTACGGTGGCGGGCGCGGTCGGCACGGTTGCGGAACAGGCGAAGGCGCGCGCGCGCCAGCGCGCCGAGGAGATTGCACATCTGACGCAGCGTGCGATCGACGCGGCGACAATGGCCAACGCGGCGGGCCCGGCCAGTAGCATCGGCGCACCGCACGACGCAGATCCCGCCAACGGTGACCGCCCCACAGGTGTCGTGTTTACCGAGCGGATGGCGGGCTTCGTCGCGAGCAATCCCGACTATCGAGAGGCCGAAGCGGCCGGACGGGTCGCCGGCAACACCTTCGAGTTCACCGTCACGGTCCGCATCGCCGATGTCGACCGTTTCATGCTCGATCCCGAGCATCGCGGAACACTCTCGGGCACGGCGCTCTGCCGCAAACTGTCGGCGGAGCCGCTCGACATCAGCGACGGCGTCTTCCGACTGATGCGCAAATCGGCCGACGCCGCCGAAACGCGCCGTTTCGAATACGAAATGCGGCTGACGTCGCGCGAAGGCCGGCGTTTCCGTCTGCGTGGCTTCAAGATGGTCCACGACGACCACCGGCCCGGCGATCTCCTGCGGGACACGACGACCCTCTTCGTCGATCTCGGCGAGGAAGGCGGCGATGGAGCCGCACACGGCATCCTCGTCATTGAGCCATCGGATTTCGCCAAACAGGTCCGCACTATTCGCGGCGTCGGCGGACGCACGCCGCTGGAGCGCATCAACGCCGTCGCCAAGTTCGGTGCGGTGTTCGCCGGCACGCTCTACGATGTCTATGGTGACGTCTTTGCCCCCGTGAAGCGCTATAACCCCGGCCGGGTGCGCAAGAAGCGCGGGCTGCGTGGAGGCACACCGTCCGTGCATCATTTCACGACGGCCGACGGCAAGACGCTCCGGCTCATCCGCTACGACAGGGATGGCCAGAGCCGCAAAGGGCCCCTTCTGATCTCGCATGGTCTCGGCGTCTCGAGCCAGATCTTCACGATCGACACCATCGACACGAACCTCACGGAGTATCTGTGCGAGCGCGGGTTCGATTGCTGGCTCCTCGACTTCCGGGCCAGCATCGACCTGCCTTATGCGCGCGATCGCTGGACAGCCGACGACTGCGCCGAGTTCGACTATCAACCGGCCATCGACTTGATACGCCGCGAGACGGGCGCCGAAGACATTCAGGTGCTCGCACATTGCTTCGGATCGACGACCTTCGTCATGGGCGTCTTGGGCGGGCATATTACGGGCGTGCGATCGGCGGTCCTGTCACAGATCGCGACCGATGTACTGGTGCCATTCTATCCGCAGCGCCTCCTTGCCATGCTCAGGACACCGTCGTTACTCGACGCCCTGGGCATCGATCACGTCAATGCACGCGCCACGACAGAGGACGGCCTCGTCCAGCGGCTCGTCGACGGGTTCATCCGGCTGGCCGTGCCGTTTCAGCGTGAAGAACGTTCGCGCAACGCCACGTCCAATCGCATTACTGCTCTCTACGGTCAACTTTACGAAATCGACCAACTCAATGCCCTGACCTTCGACGCGGGACTGGCCGAAATGTTCGGCGAGGCCAACATCGATGCCTTCAAACATCTGGCCCGCATCGCGCGCGCCGAGACCATCGTCAGCGCCGCGGGCGAGGACGTGTACATGCCCTGCCTGGAGCGGATGGCGTTCCCCATCTGCTTCGTCCACGGTGCCGAGAACGCGTGCTTCAAGCCCGAAAGTACGGCCCGCACGATGGAACGGCTCTCGGCGCGAAACGGAAGCCATCTCTATGAGAGGCATGTGATCGCGAACTATGGCCACATCGATTGCATTTTCGGCAAGACCGCCGCGAGCGACGTCTACCCTCTGATGGCGGATCATCTCCTCAAGTTTGCGAAAACATGAGAATAAAGCAGAAAGATCATTCATTCAGTGAGATAAGTATTGACTGTATTATCGAACACGTGACCGCGCCCCACCCCGGCAACCCGCATTGGCACTTGACCGAAGCAGTGCAACGGCGCCAACTTCCCCAAGAAATCCTGCCCAATTATTCAATGCTCCGTAGAAAGCCCTGGCAATACGAATGAGCACTCACCGCCCTATGATCGATTTTGCGAACTTTGACTTGAATTTGTTGAAGATTTTCGATGTCATCATGCAAGAGCGGAACTTGACGCAAGCAGCTGACCGTCTCGGCAAGAGCGTTGCCGGTGTCAGCCACGCGCTGCGACGACTGCGCGAGGAGTTGGGCGACGAGCTGTTCGAAAGCCCGGGGCGTGGCATGGTGCCGACGCGGCGCGCCCTTGAAATTGCACCGGCGGTCCGTGAAGCCCTCGTCACGATCCGGCACGGCCTGACAACCGAGCCCGCGTTCGATCCGAAGACCGCTCGCCGGCGCTTCGTGATCGATCTGCCGATCGGCTCGGAGATGATCCTGGCGCCCTATCTCATGGCCTACATCGAGAAGCACGCGCCGAACGTCTCGATCCAGATCTTCAACAATCGCGCCAGCGTCGTTCGCAGCGAATTGCGCTATGGAGAGACCGAACTCGCCATCGACTACGAGGTGGTGGAGGGCGATGGCATGCGGCACGAACTGCTCTACGACGATCGCTGGGTTCTGCTCTCCCGCAAGGGACACAGCAAGTTGCAGCCAGGGAGCGAGGTATCCCTGGAAATGTATCAATCGCTCCGACATATCGGATCGAGTTGGACACGCAACAAGACGGAAGGGCCGCTATCGACGCGGCTCGAATCGCGTCGCATCGAGCGCGATGTCGCCTTCCATGTCCCCTCGATGGCCTCCATCCCCAGCGTCGTTGAGAGCACCGATCTCGTCTGCGCCATGTCCGAACGCGTCGCGCGGTATTTCACCCGCCGCTGGGAGTTGCAGTCGCATCCCCTCACCTTCGAGATGAGCCCGATCCCGATCTATCTCGCTTGGCACCAGCGCCACGATACGGATCCCGGCATCATGTGGCTCAGAGAGGCCATGAAGATCACGTGCGAGAACATCTAGTGCAGCTCGTCTATCGCATGGTCCACCCTCGCGGCTGATTTCGCAACAGGCCGTCACATGAGGTAATTTAAATAAAATCATAGAGTTGGTTGCGTTTCTTCGGTTTCCGAGATTCGCTCCAAAACAAGCGCCACGGGCCAGACCTACATCTGAACCCGAACACTGGCTTGCGACTGGCGGCGCGGTTGCCGATCGCGGCGGCTTCATACCGCATCGCGATCGGAGCACTAGGCAATAGGCTCAGACGTCCGTAGCATGTGGCTCTCCGGCCAGCCCGTGCGTAAGCGCGCGTTGGCGTGTTGCGAACGCTTCACCCGGCTTGCCTCGATGCGCTACTCGCTTTCAACACTGCTCAAGGCCGCGATCCGCGGCCATGCCTCCACATGGACTCGCGCCTGGCGTGATCCCGAGCCGAAGCAACGTTACGATGCGATCGTCATCGGCGGCGGTGGCCATGGGCTCGCGACCGCCTACTTCCTCGCCGCACGCTACGGCATCCGCAACGTCGCGCTCCTCGAGAAGGGTCACATCGGCTCCGGCAATGCCGGCCGCAATACGACGATCATCCGCTCCAACTACCTGCTGCCCGGTAATATCCCGCTCTATGAGCTGTCCATGAAACTCTGGGAGTCCATGGAGCAGGATCTCGATTACAACACCATGGTCAGCCAGCGTGGCGTGCTGAACCTCTACCACTCCGATGCACAACGCGACGCCTTCGCCCGGCGCGGCAACGCCATGCGCCTGCATGGTGTCGATGCCGAACTGCTCGACCGCGACGCAGTCGGCCGCCTCGTGCCCACACTGGACCTCGACAACGCCCGCTTCCCCATCAAGGGCGGCCTGCTCCAGCGGCGCGGCGGCACCGCGCGTCATGACGCCGTCGTGTGGGGCTTCGCACGCGCCGCCGACAGTCTGGGCGTGGACATCATTCAGAACTGCGAGGTGACGGGAATTCTGCGCGAGCGCGACCGTGTCGTCGGGGTCGAGACGGTGCGCGGTCCCATCATGGCCGATCGCGTCGGGCTTGCGGTCGCAGGCAATACGTCCCGCGTCGGCGCAATGGCGGGCCTGCGGTTACCCATCGAGAGCCACGTGTTGCAGGCTTTCGTCTCGGAAGGTCTCAAACCCATGGTGCCGAACGTCGTCACGTTCGGTGCCGGGCACTTCTACATCAGCCAGTCCGACAAGGGCGGCCTCGTTTTCGGCGGCAACATCGACGGCTACAATTCCTACGCCCAGCGCGGCAATCTCTTCACTGTCGAGGAGGTCATGGAAGAGGCCGTCGCCGTGATGCCCAGCGTCAGCCGCGTGCGCGTGCTGCGCCATTGGGGTGGCATCATGGATATGTCGATGGACGGCTCTCCGATCATCGACAAGACACACATCGACGGCCTCTACCTCAACTGCGGCTGGTGCTACGGCGGCTTCAAGGCGACGCCGGCCTCCGGCTTGACCTTCGCGCACCTGATAGCCACGGGCGAACCCCACGCCGCCGCAGCCGCGCTGACGCTCGGCCGCTTCCGCAGCGGCCATCTGATCGACGAAAAGGGCGCTGGCGCTCAGCCCAACCTGCACTGAAACCGTCCTGCCGAACGGCCTCACGAATCCCGAAGGAAAATCCGATGCGGCTGCAATGCCCCCACTGCGGAGAGCGCGATCAGAGCGAGTTCACCTACCTCGGCGACGCGACCGTGACGCGGCCTGCTCCCGAAGCCGGACAGGATGAGTTCTTCGAATACGTCTACATCCGCCACAACCCCGCGGGCGTGCATCGCGAGCGCTGGTTCCACGGACAGGGCTGCCGGAGCTGGCTCGACGTAACCCGAAACACACGCACGCACGACGTACTTTCCGTGGAGCCCGCAAGGCGGGCATCGCACAGCGAGACCGGCCGATGAGCAGCATCGATCAGCCTTTTCGTCTGAACGACGGCGGCCGCATCGACCGCGAACGGCCCGTATCATTCACCTTCGACGGCCGCGCGCTGTCGGGCTATGCCGGTGACACGTTGGCGTCCGCCCTGTTGGCTTCGGGCGTGCGCCTCGTCGGCCGCTCGTTCAAGTATCACCGGCCGCGTGGCATCCTGACCGCCGGCCCGGAAGAGCCGAACGGCCTCGTCGAGTTGCGCACCGGTGGCCGTCGCGAGCCCAACACGCGCGCAACCACCGCGGAGTTGTTCGACGGTCTGGTCGCCGAGAGCCAGAACCGCTGGCCGAGCCTTTCCCACGACGTCATGGCCGTCAACGGCCTGTTCGCACCGCTTTTCGCCGCCGGCTTCTATTATAAGACCTTCAAGTGGCCCGCCCGGTTCTGGGAGTTGGTCTACGAACCGCTCATCCGGCGTGCCGCCGGTCTCGGCCGTCCGCCGGAAGGCGAGGATCCCGACCGTTACGAACGCGCGACGGCTTTTTGCGATGTGTTGATCGTCGGCGGCGGCCCCGCAGGCCTCTCCGCGGCGCGCGCTGCCGGCCGTTCTGGCGCGCGCGTGATCCTGTGCGAGACGGATTTCGAGTTCGGCGGCCGGCTTCTCTCAGATGGCGGCGAGATCGATGGCAAGCCCGCCGCTGAATGGCTCTCGGAGGTCCTCTCCGAGCTGTCCGCGATGCGCGAAGTCCGGCTCATGCCGCGCACCAGCGTCTTCGGCACCTACGACGGCGGCACCTATGGCGCGCTGGAACGTGTGAACGATCACGTGGCCCAACCGCCGCCCCATCAACCGCGTCAGCGCTATTGGCGTATCGTGGCGAGGCGCGCGATCATCGCCGCCGGGGCGGCGGAAAGGCCGATCGTCCTCTCTGGCAATGACATTCCCGGCGTCATGCTCGCCTCGGCGGTGCGCACGTATGTCTCCCGCTACGCGGTGGCCCCAGGCAATCGATTTGCCATCTTCACCACCGACGACAGCGGCTGGCGGACGGCTGAAGCGTTGCACGCGGCCGGACGTGCCGTCGCCGCCGTGATCGACAGCCGAACGGAGCTGTCCGACGCACGCCAGGCCATGGCCGCGCGCATGGGCACACAGGTCTTCTGCGGCCATGTCACGGCAATCCACGGTGGGAAGCACGGGATCCGTCGGTTCGACGTCGCTCGCCACGACGGCGGCACCCAGTCGATCGATGCCGACTGTCTTGCCCTCGCGGGCGGCTGGAATCCCAATGTCATGCTCGCCTGTCACCACGGCGGCAAGCCACGCTGGCGCGAGGACATCGCCGCCTTCGTGCCGGATGCCCTGCCGCCGGGCATGCGCGTGACCGGTGCTGCGAATGGTGCACTCTCCCTTGGCGCGTGCCTGCGCGATGGCTTCGCTGCCGGCCGCGACGCCGCAAATGAGACCGGCCATGTCGGCACATGCGGCACGCACGCCGCCGCCGATGACGAGCCCGTCGCCAGCTCGCCCGTCTGGCATATCGGCGGCACCGGCAAGGCCTTCGTGGACTTCCAGCATGACGTGACGGCCGACGACATCGCACTGGCACACAAGGAAGGCTATGCCTCCGTCGAGCTGACGAAGCGGTACACCACGCTGGGCATGGCGACGGACCAGGGCAAGACGTCCAACGTCACGGGCCTCGCCATCCTCGCCGCCGTCGCGGGCCGCTCGATCCCGGAGACGGGAACGACGGTCTATCGCCCGCCGGTCGAGCCCTTCTCCTTCGGCGCGCTCGCCGGCCCGCACAAGGGCAAGCACTTGAAGCCCACGCGCATCACGCCGACGCACGACTGGTCCGCCGCCAATGGCGCATCGTTCGTCGAGAGCGGCCTGTGGCTGCGCGCCGAATGGTACACCCGGCCCGGCGAGCGCACGTGGCTGGAGAGCTGCAATCGCGAGGTGCTCGCGGTACGCGAGGCCGTGGGCGTCTGCGATGTTTCGACACTCGGCAAGATCGACATTCAAGGCCCGGATGCCGGAGCGTTCCTCGATCGCGTCTACGTCAACACGTTCTCGACGCTCGCGATCGGTCGCGCCCGCTATGGTGTCATGCTTCGGGAGGACGGCTTCGTCTTCGACGACGGCACCACCTCCCGCCTTGCCGAAGACCATTTCCTCATGACGACGACCACCGCCAACGCGGAGCGCGTCATGCAGCACCTGGAGTTTGCCCGGCAGGTCCTCTGGCCCGAACTCGACGTGCAGATCGCTTCGGTCTCCGAGCAGTGGGCGCAACTTGCCGTCGCCGGTCCGAAATCGCGCGAGGCCCTGCGGACGGTCGTCGATGCCGGCCACGACATATCCGATGCGTCGGTGCCGCACCTCGGCGTCAAGGCATTGACGGCTCTCGACGGCATCCCGGCTCGCCTCTTCCGCATTTCCTATTCGGGCGAGCACGCCTACGAACTGGCCGTTCCCGCCCGTTACGGCAATGCCCTCATGGCCGCGCTGATGCAGCGCGGCGCTGCGCTCGGCATCACGCCCTACGGCCTCGAAGCCATGAACGTCATGCGCATCGAAAAGGGACACGTGGCCGGCAACGAGATGAACGGCACGACGACGGCCCGCGATCTAGGCCTCGGCCGGATGGTCTCCAAACGCAAGGACTTCATCGGCCGTGTCATGGCCGAGCGCAACGCGCTCCTCGCACCGGGCCGCTGGCATATCGCCGGCTTCAAACCCGTCAACCGGAACCAATCGCTGCGCGCGGGTGCCCATTTCCTGGCGACCGGCGCTTCCGCCTCCGCAGAGAACGACCAGGGCTATATGACATCGGTCTGCTTCTCGCCGACGCTGGGCCATAGCATCGGCCTCGGTCTCATTTCACGCGGTCACCAGCGCATCGGCGATCGCGTTCGTGCTTACGATCCCGTGCGCAATGGCGACGTCGTCGTCGAAATCTGCGATCCGGTTTTCTATGATCCCCGGGGGGAGCGGCAACGTGGCTGAGAGCAGGACCATGAAGGACGACCTTGGCCGTTCGCCGCTCGCAGGACGCCGCGGTACAGACACTGTCGAAACGACGGGCGGCATTTGCGGTGTGGAATTGCGAGAGGTGTCGCAAACCGCAGCCGTTCTCGTCATCGCGCGTCGCGATCGGACGGACGCCGCGTCGGCCGCGCTCGCGACGGTCTTGGGCGCCGCACCACCGGCGACACCCGCGATCGTCCACGCCGACGATGCGCACGTTCTCTGGTCGGGCCCAGGCAAATGGCTGGTCATGCTGGATGGCACGACCGCCATCGCCCGCACCGCGGCCCTTAGCGCCGCGCTGAAGGACTGCGCCGCGGTCGTCGATCAGTCCGACATGCGCGTCGAAATGGCATGCGCCGGGCCCCGCGCGCGCGATGCGATGGCGAAGCTGGTCGGCATCGACGTGCACCCCACCGCATTCCCGCCGGGATCGGCGGCCATGACGGGCATCGCCCACATGAGTTGCTACGTGTGGCTCGCAGCAGCGCACGAAGCCACGCCGGAAACCTTCCACATTCTCGGCCCCCGCTCCTATGCAGAGAGCCTATGGCATCACGCTGTGATTGCTGCGGAGGAGTATGGTTTGCGCGCGGTCACGTTGTCGGACGGCGACCGCCTCGAGAATGCGGACGCCGCCGACTGAGACCTACTCGCCGACGAGAACGACGATCTCGCTCGAGCCGCTGCTCATCGGGCTGGCTTCCTTCGCCTGCACCGAGCTGAGGGCGGCGACAAGAAGCGCGGCGCATAGCACACCCGCCGTCAGGATCATTTTCATGATTGCCTCCACCATTCCGGGCGCACACCCGACGAAACGCATCGAGTGTGCTTTCTGTTCCTGAGATGGTGAGGGCTACCCCCGCTGCAAGCCGCCTCACGGCGACTTGACCGCCTTTGAACACACGGTGAAAACGCGTGTGTCGGGCTCAGGCATCGAGCCCGTAGAGTTCTTCCGCCGCCCCAGCCGAAATCTTACCTTCGGCGAGATCGCGTCTGACGTCCTCGCGCGAGCGCTGCTTGGGGTCGCCGTGCCCGCCGGCGCCCGGTGTCATCATAGACACGGCGGAGCCTTTATCGAGGCGTGCCGCGGCGCGCGTCGGTCCCTCGCCCGGAAGGTGATAGTCGAAATGCGCCATGGCGCCGGGCTTACCGCCCTCCAGCCCCCAGGGCGCGGTACGCGTCCGCGCACCGAAGATGTAGGTCCGGCACCCGTCATGCTCGGAACGGATGCGGCGATGGATACCCATGCCGCCACGATGGCATCCAGCCCCACCCGAATCCGAAATCAACTCGTAGCGCTCCACGGTCAGCGGATACTCCGTTTCGAGCGCCTCGATCGGCAGGTTGGACGTATTCGTCAGATGCACGTGGACGCCATCGAGGCCGTCCTTCGTCGCCCGCGCGCCGAACCCGCCACCGACCGTCTCCACGTAGGCATAGAAGCGGCCCGTCCGCGGATCGACGCCCGAGAAATCGGCATAGACGCACGCGCCGTTGTGCGCCGCGGTCACGCGCTCCGGGATCGCTTGCGCCAGCGCCCCGTGGACGAGATCGACGACCCGCTGGCCCGAATCCAGACGCGAATTGACAGCCGCGGGCGCCGTTGCATTGAGCACCGACCCCTTCGGCGCGGTCACGTGAATCGGCCGGAAGAAACCGGCGTTCGGCGGGATGTCCGGCCCGATCAGTGTTTTCAGCGCATAGTAGACGGTGGCGAGCAACCCCGTCTCCACCAGATTGAAACCGGCGCGCACCTGCGGTGGCGCGTCGAAGTCGAGATGGATCTCGTCTTCGGCGACCCGGACGCTCACCTTGAAGGTCAGGATCTCCGGCAACTCCTCCGAGTCGAACGTATCCTCGAATGTGTAGGTGCCGGACGGGATCGTACGGATCCCTGCGCGCGTCAGGCGTTCTGCATAGTCGAGCAGGGCCTCCGAGGCCGCCAGTACCGTTTCGCGCCCGTAGCGTTCGCACAACTCGCGGAAACGCCGGATACCCTGACCGTTCGCAGCCTGTTGCGCCCGCAGGTCCGCGAGCCGCTCGCGCGGCACCTGCAGGTTGAGAAGGATGACATCGAGGACATCCTGCTGCAGCACGCCCGCCCGGTAGAGCCGGATGGGCGGGATTCGGATGCCTTCCTGGAAGATGTGGGCATGGCCCCGATCGACGAAATCCGCGTGATGTGCCGTATTGGTCGCCCATCCCACCAGCGCGCCGTCGAAAAAGATGGGCTCGGCCAGCACGAGATCGGGAAGATGCGTGCCGCCGCCGGTGTAGGCGTCGTTGCCGATGAAGACGTCGCCTTCCCTGATTTCCGACAGCGGAACGCGCGCGTAGATCGTGGTGATGATGCCGATCAGCGACCCCAGGTGCATCGGGATGTGCATCGCCTGACACAGCGTGCGTCCTCGAGCGTCGAACAGGCACGTCGAGATGTCGCGCCGCTCCTTGATGTTCGTCGAGTAGGAGGCGCGCACCAGCGTCTCGCCCATCTCCTCGGCGATCGAGGAAAGTGCGTTCCCGATTACTTCCACGGTGATCGGATCGATCGTCCGGCTTGTTGCACGGCTCTCGGCATTCATCGGCTCGCTCATCCCCCGGCTTTGCTGGGCTCCGGCGTCCCGTTACGCAGCAGGAACGCCAACGGCACTGCGGCAGCGGCCGTCAGCGCCATCATGTAGAACGCGTTTACATACCCGATCATCGCCGCCTGGCGCATCAGTTCGTTGGACAGGCGCGCCAGACTACCTGCTGCGTCCGGCGTCCAGCCTCCCGGCAGCCATGGCGCGATCATCATCTCGCGATAGGGTGTGATGTACTCGGTCATGCGCGCGTAGTTGATCGACGTCGAACGCACCAGCACCATCACCGACAGCGAGATGAACAGGCTGGAGCCGAAATTTCGCATCAACGTGAAGACGCCCGAGGCTTCGGTGATCTGGTGGCGCGGCAATGTCGCGAACGCCATCACCGTCATCGGTGTGAAGGCGACGCTCTGGCCGAGCCCCATCAGGAAGTTAGTCCAGAAGACCCCCGCTTCCGTCAGGTTGATGTCGAACTGTGCCATCCAGAACCCGCTCGCCGCCTGGATGCCGAGACCCGCGCCGATGGCGAAGCGCGGGGCGATCCGCGTGAGCTGCGCGATGAAGAAAAAAGCGCACCAGTTGCCCATGCCGCGCGCCGCGATCAGCGTGCCGATGACGCTGTCGGGATAGCCTCGCAGGTCGTGCAGCAGGCTCGGAAACAGCACGAGGCTCGTGAAATTCAACGTACCCATGACGAAGGCGATCGCGGTGCCGACCGCGAAATTCCGGTCGAGCAGCAGCCGCGGATTGAGGAAGGGTTGCTCTGCCGTCAGGCAGTGCGCCAGGAATACCCAGAGTGCCAGCGCGCCGATGAAAGCGCACAGCACGATCTCCGTCGAATCGAACCAGTCCAGACGTTGACCGCGATCGAAGATGAGCTGCGCCGCGATGATCGCCGTCGAGAGCGCCAGGAAGCCGATCCAGTCGAACGCCACCTTACGCCGTTCGGTATATTCCGAGAGCGCGAACCAGATGCAGACCAGCGCCGCCAGGCCAGGCGGGACGATCATGAAGAACGCAGCCCGCCAGTTGTAGGCTTCCGTCGCCATGGCGCCCAGGATCGGTCCGACCACCGGTCCGAACACGGCACCGACGCCCGACATCACCAACGCGAAGGGTTGCAGGTGCTTGGGAAACGTCGCCAGCAAGACCG
>VFQS010002116.1_pt1 | contig 16912 bp, 6 predicted proteins | sample 3512361 | NCBI WGS metagenome assembly VFQS01 (sample SAMN10412375, study PRJNA504923) | tailings metagenome | isolation source: Relicate 1 Philex TSF3 active mining | place: Philippines
TACAACCTATCTAATCAATATATATAATATTGATTCTTTTAAGCTGTTTAAACTCCGAGTAGTCGCCAAGTAGTCGTCGAATTATAAACATAAAATAAAAACTATATTTTATTTGAAAAAACTATATTTTTTTTGAAAACAGGTGTAAATGACTTTCTATTTCCAGAAGTATTTTTACGATTTTGTCCGCGGTTATTCTTCTTGTTTTCTGCTAATTTATTCATTTGTTCTTCAATATTCTTTTTCATTTTCAAAAGCTTCTCTTTCTTTTCTTCATCGGGGCTTGAATTGAGAAGGGTTTGGACCTTTAATAACATTCCTTTCGCTTTTTCAAAATCGGGGTTTGATTGTTGTAAAATGGTCTTTATTTTGTCTCTTACTTGCTTTATTTTATTATAAACAATTGCTGAATAAAGTCCTAAACCATTTAATATATTTAACTTTGTTTCATTATCACTTTTTATAGTATCAGTTGTGAATGACCGAATGACTGTTTCAATTGAATATTTATCATAATATTCTTTATATGCTTCATACATCATTATATACATTTGTATAAAGGTTATATCTTTTTTCTCATTATTTTTTCTATTTCTATATTCATTTTTTGTTTTTATTTTATCATTGCTTCCTGTAAAAAAATCTTTAACTGTTTTAGTTAATGTATTAAAACTTTCTTCTCCACACTTGTATATCCTATATTTATATTGTTCAATTTTTGATTTTAATTTAGCATTTAAGATTTCAATAAATTTTTCTAAATCTTTTTTTATAACACTGTATTTAAGAGCTATCTCAATCTGTTCTTTTTCTTTTTGAGAAGTTGATAACTCTTTTTTTTCACTATCTGAACGTGTTTTTTCATCTTTTTGTTGTAATTCTGTTATTCTGTCTTTTAATTCACGAATCTTATCTTGTTTGGCTCTTTGATTTGATTCTCGTTTTGATAAATATTTTAAACTTGATAATGAATAACCTGAATTTTTTATTCCAATATGAGGTTTAATCTCTTTATCATATTTATCCTGAATATTGTCTATAAATTTATCAAAATTCGCAGCCATAAATTCTTTTTTAATTGAATTGTCTTCCTTTGTATCTTTTATATAATCAATTATTTTTTTACCAGTTAATAATAATTTTTCATTGTTTTTTAATGTAGTAGTTTTATTTTTTCCTTTATGTTTTTGTTGCTGATGGTGATGTCCCTTATGTTGGGAAACTCCCTTAGAATGTGAGGGTATTCCTCCTGTTTGATTATTATTTTCAGATGTATTATTATTAGGAATTTCAGTCTTATTCGAATTTTCATATGTATTTGGGCGCATATCTTGTAATTCTTTTGTAAATTCTTCACTAAAAAATAAATATTCAGTCATTTCTTTTCCTTTCTTTTGAACACTTTTTTCGATTTCAAACTGTTTATTTCCTGAATCAGTTGAACCAAGTTCATATTTCAATATTTTTTTTATTTTTCCGGATATATTTGTTTTTGAATTTCCTTGTGGTTTTTTATTTTTATTATTTTCCTTCCGATTATTTCTTCTTGGACCTCCAAATGGTGATTCATAACCTCCACGCAAAAATCCAAAAGGAGATTGTGAAGATGAAGAAGATGACCTATTAGAAGGAGATTCAATTCTTTCAGAAATCTTGTCAGTCTTTAAATCTTTTATATTTATACTTCCTTTATCAAATATATCAAACAGCTTTGAATAAATATCAATTTTAATTAATGGCTTAAATATTGGATTTTTAATATCAATATCTAATTTATCATTATCTCCTACTTTTTCTTTTGAGTAATCACTTATTTGTTCTTTTAATATATTTAAGCAAAACATTAATTTTTCATTTCCTTTTATATTAATTATTGGTGGTGGAACAAAACCCATCAATGATTGAACTACTATAAGTATTGTCATTCTATCTTCAGGATGTATATGTGCGATGTTTTTCCCCTTCAATCCAAATATATCCACAAATTCAATATGATTATCTTTTTCAATTACATTCTGTAATTCGTGAATCATAAATGTATTTTGAACAGGAGGCTGTCCATTTATTGGTTGAAATTGCGGCTGAACAGGAAGTGTCGTCTCCGTATAATCGAGTGTCTTCTTCAATTTTATGATTGTTTGTTCTGTTTTTGTAATATAATCGTTCATTTTATTTAATAACCGGCGCAAATCAGATAAGTATTCTTCCTGTCCTCGACGCTGTTTAATAGTTTCTAAAAAATCAAAATATTTCTTATAGTGCTGGTCTAATTTTATTGGCAAATGTTGTCTAATCACATCAAATTTGTATTTTGGATTTATTTGTTGAAATTTTATAATCGCCTGATCCAATTCAGGTATATTTATCATTTTTCCATTTGGGCCCATCAATTGAAGCTGTTGTTGTGGTAGGAATTGTTGTTGCTGGTATTGTTGCGCCGGTTGATATGATGGCGCTGGGGATGGTTCATTTGGAATTGTCTGTAAATAATTAAAATTACTATTGTTGCTCATATATAATATATACATGAATAAAATTATTGGGATTGGAAAAATTATCTCTGAATTGTATTCTGAATTCCGACGATTGAATATTCATAAAAGGAATAACCACTCCTTAAATCTATACCTCTGGTCGATTCGAACATATCCATTCTTTGTTGGACATTTTGCGCGAACTGGGGCTGACTAATAAATAGAGAACAACTACCGAAATCCTTCTTCAATAACTTTGAGCAGTATGATGTTAGAGCGCGGGATGTTTGCGAAACGGCGGGGATGGAATTGTTCATCATCGAAATCAGATAACCATTATTTGCGATGAGATTAAAAAAGTCGCTTCTACCCTGCGCCAACCTACGAAATTCTCCACTTCCATCGGTCTTCAACATTCGCGCGAAATGGCGGAAATCGACGGCCATCCAACGGTCCGGATTTGATAAATCTTCTGTAATCGCAGATAACATAAGATAGCCTGTTCTATTGAGTCTCGCGTAAATGGTCTTCTGATTTGGAGGATATAACTTGACTGCGATTAGTCTTGAGAGAATCATCGAATTTAGAACATCAATCATATAAAAGTTGTTGTCATTGAAAACAGTTGCTCCCTTGCTGGTTGAAATCTTAATCGCCGGTAAATAAAGGGTCTTCCCATTAAATGAGAGTTTTAAATCTTTCCAGAATTGGGTTGTTGAAACGCGAATCTTTTGCTCAGATGTTAGAAGACTCTTCTGGAATGGATGACTGCTTCCGGATGCGGGCCCGCCAATTATTCCCGATGGAATCCGAGAAGACCCTCTGCTTAGAGACGTATAAAGGGAATGGATTGATGATAAATATGTTGCGGGTGTTTTGGGAATGTCGGAGAACCGCAATAAATGAATATTGGTGGTGTGCTTCAATGCGTTCGCGCCATACTTTTGCACGATGTTGTTCGTCTTTCTCGCAATCAACTGGCGCAACTCTTTATCCATTTCATCATCAACTTTTTTTGCTTCCGCATTCAATGTATTAACAAAGACGGGTCCCAGAGCGCCGGTAGGGTTCTTATTAATAAAAAGTTGGTGCGTGAGTTTTGCTACTTCCAATTGAATAATTGCGTAAGTTCCCTGCTTCAACTTTTTCATAAAACGAGATTGTTCCTTTATAAAAGTGTTGAGGTCCGAGTTTTTGACGGAGTTTCGCGTCTTATATATCGCTTTATCATCTGTTAAGTTAAGCTCATCTCGGCGAAATCCTCTATATTTCGCTATAACTTCGTTAGCTAATTCAACGAGCTTAATATCTCTCAATTCTTTTTGGGATATCATATTTATGAGACCAAATTTTTTTAGTAGGTCGTCTCTGAGTTTTGAAACAGTCTTCGCGGAAACACTCGATTGGAAAATATTTAGCTTTAAGTCCATATAATTCAAAAATGTGTCCCTTGAATTTGCGACAGTTCCATAATACGCATCTAATACACGTGTTAAATTTTCAAGCATTTTTTCATTTTGTAAGGGAGCTCCTAATGATATAATATTGTTTTTAACTTTGGGCTCTTCCTCTTCGTCGCCAATTGATAGAAACTCATATAGACGTTTGAAAGTGGGGACATAATCAATTGCGTCGCAAGTTGAGTAATCTGAAAAAACAATCGGGTAATTATCTTTTAAAAAAGGAGTTTCATCCGAAACGATTTGACTTTCATAAATTGAAGAATCTTTGAATCCAATATAGATTGTTCCCGTTAATCCTTCTAATTTTACACGGGACATCGCAGCTAAAGTTTCCTTCGGGTCTAATTCTGTTCGATAACGCGGTGCTGCTCCGGTTGAATGGTCTGGTATTAAAATATCATCTTTTATTGCGACTGCATTTGCAGGAGTTGTTTTATCACGTACAGTAATTTCTTTTGTTGAAACAATTATTAAATCTTTCGAATCTTGATGGTTTAATCTAAATTTTTTGTTAATCATATAATTTACATAATCTAACAAACTATCTAACATCTTTTTATTTGCTAACATATATTTATCTTTTAAGTCTCCATCAAGTTTCAAATCTTTAATCATTTTATCGTATAAATTGTAAATATACATTCCATACATATAAAACATTGAATAAATAAGTATAATTGAACCAAAACGACATTTTCTTACAAGAACAGTATCTTGTTCATTACTAAACATATGAATTAATGCTTGTTTCATACCTGTATCACCTATCGCAAATGCGGCTGCTGCTTGACCGTAATAAAATATATTTTTATCAGTTAGTGGCTGCGGTGGCTGTGGCGCTGTATGTGATAAAATTAAAGTTGAATGAAGTGTAGAAGCTGGACGATTATTTGCTGTTATAAATGGTGCGGCTGCGGTCGGAGCAACAATATCTCCACCAACAACAGTATGTGCTCCAGTTGGTATAATCTCTGAAATTCCCGGACCGCATTTTAATACAATAAAGTTATGTCCGCCAGTAGGAATCACATTCGCACAGAAAAAATAACGGAATAAAGTCCTATCAAATTTATAAACGCCGTCATAAGGGGATTCCATATCGTGTTTGTTTCCATCCAATAAATAGCGCAATCCCTCACACTCCTTCCTCTTTTGAATAAATTTTTCGCCCGATATAGGCTGTGGATCCGGACTGTTCGTGAATCCGATTATAGCCGAAATCATCTGACACGGGCTTCCCAGCGACAAGTTCCCGAAGTTGGCAGAAGGCCACCCGATTATTCCACGAATACTCTGGTATAATATATGATTCTCTTTATCTGGTGAAACCATATTATTCTCCATTGAACCCATAATCGGCCACTTTCCACGACGCGCTACATCCCCGTGTATTATTGAAACGGCCTCGGTCTCCTTTGAATAATTATCTGGAAATAAGCCACCTCCATTAGAGCCAACTCCTTGAACTATTTTATAATTTCCGAGTCTGCTATATTCAAAATTCTTGTTTTTATAAAACAACGCATACTCCTTACGTGCTTTGTCTAAATTATTCGTGTAATTTTTTATAAGGATGAATTTTTTATATTGTGTATCAAATGTTTCAACTGTATTTAAATTTCTCTCCAACATTTCAATATCATACCGCGTCATTCTTTTGCGATTTATATTCGATATAAAACTGGTTGGGTCCTCTTGGGGAATAATATGAGATACAACATCTATCATACTTAATACACTAACCGCATTCGGAGATTTTAATAATTCTACTGGTATATAATTTGTCATCTATTATAATATAATATTTATTATTTTTTAGAAAATGAATCCAAAAAATAAATTTAATTAAGCGTATCGCCAAATACTAAACCGAGTGAAATTATCTGTTCGCGAGATATATATTTAGCTTGTGATTCAATACGCTTATTATTAATATTATTATTTAACAACATATGCGATGAATTGTTATTTACTTTTACTTTCGACTTAAAATTTACAACTGGTGTATCACTATTAATCCTTGAAATTTGTGCAAATGATGCATCAACTTGCGTTTTAGCAAGTTGTGGTATTGTATTTAATGATGTCTGAATATGTAATTTGAAATAACTGTCATCAACATCAATACGAGTTGGCATTGAAAATAATAAATTATATGCCCAAGAACGAAAAGCAGACGCATGTAATACGAAATGCTTTTGTATGCGATATAGTTGTAATGAAGTTTCTAATTTACTCGATTTAATAAATTGAGCTGGTCTTCCACTTTTTGATGGAATAAATCGATTATCATGAACAATGTGATTTAATTGGTCTTCCGTTGAACCTTGAATAAATAAGGGTTCCAACAACTTCTTTTTATTTTTAGTCCCATCCTTAGTATATTCATAATATAATTTTCCATTCAATAATTTTTTATAAAATGTATCTTTTGTAAAATCTGGAACAAGTTTAATTAACATATTATCTGGAGAATATATATCATGACCATGATGGTCCTTGTAAGTTTTAACATCTTTATTTAAAATTTCACTATATGATTTTACTGAATGAGTGCTTGTTGCCATTGAGAAAATATCAAGTAGAAATGCTTCATTGTCCATCAAAACAAAAGCAAATAATTTGAAATATTTACCATGTATTACTGCGGTTCGACTTCTAAATGTAGTCTCCATAACCTTCCACCATTCTTGTGTATGAGAATTTTGATCGACCAGCTGAACATCAAGCATCTTTTTAAATAATTCATCTGTTTTTTTATTATTTTGAGTCTTATTCTTTGATAAATCAAATCCGGATTCAGTCAATAACTTCTTTCTTTCATTTTCGTTTCCAATATAAAATGACCGATTCAAATAATAAAGACGATATACAAAATTACGAAGACGCGATATTGAATACATAAAAATATTGTAGTTTTTCATTGAACCATGATGACCAGATATTAATATATTATGAAGCAAATTAACTAAACAATCTACTTTATAACTATATTTTCGCATTTCTTGTTGGATTTCAATCTCTTTCGGTTCCAAAATACGACTACTTTCTGCTGCGGTTATACTACGTTTTTGAACAATATTTGTGATTGTTGTCTTTTTACGGATATTAACACTCTTTCTCTTCTTTTCCATTTCATCATGGTCTTGAATTATCATTTTAGCGACTTTATTTGAATCTTCAAAAAATGCCATGAAGATTTGTAGCAATACTTTATTCTTTGAACTTAAATCAATCTTTGGGTCTGCCAGTAAAGGACGAATGCGTTTATACGCATCTGTAACTTTCTGTTTAATTTCTAACTTATCTTTACTTGATATTTGGGATAATGACTGATTTATTTCTAAAAGTTTATCTTTTTCTAATTGTTCATTCGATTTCTCTCGAAAGTTTAATAAAAATCCGTATGTCATCCATGAAAATTGCGTAGCTCTTGTTTTAATAAATGTTAAAGGAATTCCTCCGAGGGAAACATTAGTTATACTATATTCTTTTTTGGGATATGCGACATGTGGAGCTGGTGTTGATTGAACTACAAACCCATTATTTAATACAATATTTCCACTTGATAATACACGGAGAGTTCTCTCAAATCTCATTGTGTTTATTTTACTAAAATGTTGTGTAGAATTTATTGAAAAAAAATCAATTAAATAATGATGGAATGTATAATACTCTATTGGATATGTTGTATTTGGAGTGGGATTAGTCGGGGTTGCTCCTCTATTTGCACTTTGATGACTTATATTTGCTCCAAAAAATAAATTCATTGCTATCTGCTGATTATCTGTTAAACACTCATTTGGGATGGCTCCGTGTCCAATTGGTTTCCCCAATCGCATTGTATTATTTTCCAAAAATTCAACTAATTTATTAATATTATCAATTAATTTATTACATCCATCAGTATATTTTTCAAAATAACTTGAATTGAATGACGATATTAATGTATTATTTACAGTTTTTAATGATTTATTTATTTGTGTTTTTATAACTTCAAGTTCTACTTTTATAAAATGATTAATACAACTTTTAATATTCTTAAAAAAATGTATCATTAATTTTATAGTGTTTGATATAACTGAACAAAATAAGAATATTTCACCTAATTCTTTAAATTCAATATTATCATCAGGTTCATTATTACCAATATTTCCACCAAAATTTAATATATCAGTTGGTCCATGATAAAAAATTCCCAAATGATTTATATTTAATAATTTATCTAAAATACTTGTTTGAATTTTAGCAGTTGGATCATTATTTCTAAATCTTTTTACATATTCTTTAATTGCTTTTCGGTAGTTTTCAAATATTTTTTTAGTTATTTTAAAATCTAATCTTGACGCATCTAATGAAGGAGATGTATTGATTGGGACAGTTGGATCAGCACTTCTTATATCAAATAATACAGCTGTTCCTACAACTGGAACATGCCCAGCAGCACCTCCTTTTTGTTTATTTTGTTTATGTTTTTTATGTTTTATTTTCAGTGTTTTTTTAATTCCACTTTTTGCTTTTAATGATTTAATATGTTTTGGTTTTCCTCCTTTTAGTAATGTTTTAAGTTCAATTACTTGAAAGCTATTTTTTGAAAATGATTCTCCTATTTCAGTATTAGGCATAATTACTATTGCTGCGTTAGCAGTGTATATTAATGGAGAACGACCAGGTCCTTGGGGAGCTCCTCCTCCATCACTTATATCATATACATTTCCTCCTGCTCCGTTATCAACATAATGAGCTCCTCCGGTTCTTACACCGCAAGTATATGCGTTTATTGTTTGAATTCCATCAATTCCACCAACAACAAGTCTGGTTCTGCTCGGAGCATTACCGTTATGTTCATTATGTGTTAAATGAAATCCAATGCTTTCAGAATTATATAATAGTTGAGCAACAATATTTATCGAAGCATTTGCGCCTTGTAAATCATTATTAACCTGATTATTAATACCATAATCAGTTCCTTCTCCATATGTTCCATTCGCCGGATTTGCGGTTTCAAAAAATGGTTTTAATGGTCTTACAGTCGGATTAGGAGTAAATACACGATTTGCTACTGCTCCTGCTGCTGGTTCAAACGTTCTATCTTTAATTGCGGCTTTATGAAACAAGCAACATAATTCTTTATCTTCATTTGTTACAATAAATGTTTGATTGGCTCGAGCATCATCAGCATAAGTATTATAAAATCCGGTAAGTGCGTTTTTCTTTGCCTCCGCTGCTTGAACTGCTGCGTCCCATGATACAGTACCTCCATTGCCGGTGTATTCATTTTTATTTCTTGGATCACGTGCGGGTCCTACCGTTTGAACTTGCTCCGCATGTTCCCATTTAACTGGTTGTTTAACTTTAAAGAAATGACCATATGAATCAAAATCTTTTGTCGCATCAGAATATTTAAACTTCGTTCCAGTAGTATCTTTATTTTCAAACCATAAATCCGGATTAAAATCATAAAATCCTTCGATATCTTTCTTAAAATCAGATGGTCCAGTTTTATATTTTGATACAAATCCTTCTACACAATGCCTGAAAAAGAATCCGTTTATAAAATCATTATAAAATTCATCTCCCTGAATTTCTAAACTATTTCCAGCCCCCGTATATTTACGACCTTTCGTCTCCTTTTCCTGATGGGGATTTTTCTCATCGACTTCTCCCATGTAATATTTTTGAAAAAGGTCCGCAATATGTTCAATGCTTCCTAAACCAACTGACTTCGGGTCGATTGATGGCCAATCGAACATTGACCCAACCGCGCTACTTAATATTTGATTAAGACAAACCTCATCAATATCATTCGCACGAACTGATTTATTCCCGTAATTTTCAAATATTTCATCCTTCAATTCTTTATAAGAGTCCGGAAACATTTTTCGAAAAACTCGAATATATAATTGATGTAATTGATTTGTTAAAGATGGGTCCAAATTTTCTAAACTGGCGTTAATATCTGGTTTTACGTTTCCACGACTTGGATTAGCGTCTCCTTCCTGCATTCCATATGGTAGAACATTTTGATATGGCTGTTGTCTCGCTGGGTCTGGTTTATCTTTAATAGCTTCCGCACACGCTTTAACAAATTTATCTCTCATCGGTTCAATCAGAAGTTTCAATGAATCAAATTGGGCCTGTATTGAAGTAGATAATTGATATGCCTGTTGTGGATTCATTGACATTATTTGTTCAAGTTCATTTGTTTCTCTTTGTCTTTCACTAAATAAGTCATCAACTGAACCGTCTGGACGAGTTATTAAATTCTCAAAATCTTTTAATCTACTATTCATAAAATTAATTGATATTTTATTTTTAGGTAAAAATAAAATATAAGTTGATTTAATAAATTAACATCAATTTAATAAGAGACTCTCTTGAAATAAAACCGGCTATCATCTCCGCTCCGAAATCAGCGGTGCTAAAATTAGGGTCTGGATATCTTATCTTTTGCTCTTGTATTGGATCAGGACTATGAGTTGGATGTTTCTTAGAATGATCCGTTGGGTTTCTAAAATTAGCCATTTTTTTACTCTTTGTAGTCGCATTTTCACTGGCGTTAGATGATTGTAAAACAATATAATCGTAAATATTATATATACGCGAACATTTACCAGATACATTTGATGAAAAAAACTTACCACTAAATGAAGAAATCATAGTTTTTTCAATAGAATCAAATGTATCTACTTCCGGTTTTGTTAATTTCATTTGTTTTTCAATGAATATTTGATATAACCACTGGCGATACTTTTTCAAATCTTTAATATAATCATCTGATATTTGATATATTCTATAATCAACAGTTGTACCTAATTTAAATTTTGTTCTAAAATCTTGAAACATATCGTTTTTTTGGCGATTTACTATATTTTTTAATACATCATTACGATTTGCTTGTAAAAATAACGGGATTAAAGTTTTTAAACTATTTGTAGATCTATCATAATATTTGAACTTTCCACAAATTAAATCACGAATATCTTCTTTAATCGCGATTCTGATTTGTATATTAATGTTTTTAGTTCTAAAAGGAGTTGTTATTCGTTCTTTTATTGTATTTCGTGTAGTTCCTGAACCAGCTCCTGTTAATTTAATAATAGTATTTGTATCTAAATAAATTTTATCACCATTTGCGTCTTTCGTTTTTCTTATATCAAGATGTGTTCTATCGCCGGTTGAAGAACACCAATATTTATCTGAACTTCGACCAGTGTTTAATGTAGCAAGACTAAAAGCATCAATAATATACATATCGCGCAATTTTCCAATAGAAGGGGGTGTCGTTGTGATAATGAATAGGCGATATACACAGTCATTCTGTGAAGGTCCATCAATTTTTTGAATATCCATGAATTTTCGTTCAATATTCGCCCACCATAAAGGGTCTGAATATCGCGGGTCTGTCAATGGAATTTCCGTCAATTTCTTATATGACTCTAATGCCTTATTTTTATCTGGACTGTATGATATATAGTCTTGTAATTTTTTAGCTATTTCAGGAGGTATATTATTTTCTCCAATTGTTAATAAATATGTATTCATATAAATTTGAAAATTACGAAAATGGGTGTCCATGTAATAAAAAAAATGTAATTCATTTTTAACTCCGCGTCTTTCAATTTCTTTTTTCATTTGAATTAAAATTTGGTCAATTATATAGTCAAATTCTGCGGATACTTGATACGTTGTTTTAATAAAATTAACTTCACTCTTTATAAGGTTTGCCTGTTGATTTGAATTTGTTGTCTTCCGAAATGTATAAATACTTGCTGGACCTCCACCAGTAAATAATCCTTTTTTAGAATTCTTTTTATTACCAACTTTTGCCGCTTTATTTATTTCCTGTTTGGCCTGATTAACTTGCGCAATTAGACGCCGCGATTCAATAAATAAAAAACGAAATATTGTATTGAACATCATATTTGCTTTATCAATAGTTGCTTGTGTTTTTAAAGATTCTGCTAATGTAGAAAAAGTAGCGGATGATAATGTATCTTGTATTCTTGTTCTAACGCCATCTTTTTTATCTTGGGCTAATTTTGAGAATTCTATTTCTTTTTCAATTCTATCATTCGCTTGTACATCTACACCAACCTCGAGACGAAGACCAAGTAATAGATAAAATGATTGCGTTAATAGAGAAAATATTGTTGGGTCCAGTGATACAAATGGAATTCCTCCGAAACAACCGTCTGGTTTGTCTTTCAAATATGGACGTATTTTTTCAAGATACGGATTATTTCCAGCGGTTAGCGCCATAGCGGGAGTTGTTTGATAGACTTGTAATGCTTGATTTACTGGATTATTACTATCAGTCAAAAATTTAAGTGTATTTCCAAAAGCGCCACTCGTTTCTGTACATCCAATAATTCTATTTAAAAATTGGAAGAATTCATCACCATGCCAGTTTATAATATTACCTCCTCCTGCATCTCCTCCATCATTTGTTGTAAATCGCATAACTACTGATTTATTTGGGGCATCATCATGACTAAAAAATACATTTGCTCCAAGGAATAAATTTTTAATGTAATGTTCATTATTTTGAAATTTTTGTGCTGGGTTTACTCTACCATCATCATTATTCAAACGCACAGATTGTTCCTGTAAATTTAATGTATTATATTTTAAAAAGTTTACGACTTTATCTATTTCTTTAATTAATTCTCTTAAACTTCCTTCAACTTTATCAGATTGTGTTCCACCAGTAATCTGTTTTGAGAAAGTATCATTTGCTACCTTCAAATCGGTCGTTATAAAATGGTTCAAACAGGCCTTTACATTCTTCAAGAAATGAATTAGTAGGGTTGTTGTAGTTGTATTCACGGAATTGAATAAAAATAGTTGAGCGACATCAGGAAATGAGAGGGGGATTGTATTTCCGGCTGGGGGAACAACGCCACAACCTCCTGATTCGGGAGCTGCTGCTCCTCCTCCTGCTGCTTGTCCATCATTTGTAAAAATATTCAATGTATCTTTATAACCATCAAAAAATAATGGTAAATGTGAAATCTGTGATATTTTATCGAATAGTGATTTAACTTTTGCGTAATCAGCTGTAAAACCGAGATCTTTGTATTTTTTAACTGCTAATTCATATTGAGATGCGTTAAAATTCATTAATTTGCGATTTGCGTATAATTTTGGAATTCCTTCTGGATTTCCAGCAACATTATTTGTTGTAAATAATCGGTCTGATGCACCACCTTTCTGGATTATTTTACTTTTCTTTCCACCTGTTTTAATTAAATTATTATGACTGCTTTTACGATTACCACCAACCATTATTGGGTTAATATCTTGGATAGCTTGTTTGAAATTTGTTAAATCGTTATATCCTCCTCCCTGTGCTCGGGCTTGTGTTAAAGTGACTAAGTTTGTATCTGCTGCTGCAGAATCCATATATAAATTATATTTATTTGCTAAATTATTTGCTACTGCGTGATGCTCATTCCAACATTTCCATATTAATCTATACATTAAATGTCTATAAACTTGAACTGATGGTTTATTATTACCTACTCTGAGAGCATCGCCGTTTAAAAAAAAATTCAAATTCCCAGCTGAAAAATTAAAGTTTCCTAGTGCTTGAGAAAACAGGTTAATTAGACCAGCCCCAATATAGCTTTGATGAAAAAATAATATATCAAAAGATGTTGGATTAACTGTAGCTCCGGCTCCCGCAGTGGGGTCTGGGTCTGGAATTGAAATCAAATTCGTAGCATCTATACTATTTATCATGTCTTTTAAATCTTTAATATAAGTAGATGTATAATTTGCCATGGAAATTCCAGACATATAATTATCAATTTTTCTTATCAATTTAGTTTTAACGTCATTTAATGAATCAGTCGCATGATCCATTATTGATTGTGGGCTTGCCGCCGGACTATTATAATCATCTAAATTTTCAGCACCACCACCACCAACAACAATAGCATTATCTGCATTAAAAATATTTATAGGCCTATTATATTGACCAACACCAACAGAAGGATCTCTTCTTATAATTGGATATATTTCTTCAAATATTTTTCTTAAAAACAGCATAACACCAATTTCTGGACGTCTTTGCGTTAAAATAATATCATTTTTACGTTTTACACATCTTGCTAATCCAGGTCTTGTTACACTTTCTAGAATACAAATTGCCGGAAATATACCAGCTTTTCTTGTATTAAATAAATATCCAGCTATATTTTCTATATCTACTATTTTTTCAATATCAGTTTCATCTCCTTCGTGTAAAAATAATGAACAATATTTTTTTTTGACTATTTTATTTTGTGGATATTTTGCTGTATCATTAATTTCAATATTATTCATAATAACAATATTACGGATATAAAAAATATGAGTTACTGCTGCTGGATCACTTATTGTCATATAAGTTCCATTTGCTTTTTTAAAATTATTACTTCTTATCTCATTATTTACAATCGTATATACTGCTTTTCTAAGTTTACCATTATAAAGTGGATTTTCAAGCTCTTGGTAAACAGATTGATATCTCTCTTTCGAAACAGGAAATCCATCTATATCAAAAAAAATACCATAAGAATCTTTCCCTGTTTTAGCAAATCCATTATATTCTGCTTCTTTTATTTCTTCATCGCTCGGAAACCATAAACTTGTATCAATATTATACACTTTAACCTCACTTGAAAAATTTTGAATACCAGTCGTATTTCTTTTTCCAGTAATCCCTCTTGAAAGCGCAAATATTTCACACGTATGTAATGAAGACATCAAATCCGAATAAAATTTAGATTCATCAATTTTTCCATTATATCTTTTGTAATGGTTCGCAAAAACATCGAACAATTTTGAGCATTTTCCAAACCCAGCCGATTTTGGATTAATTTGTGGCCATTCACTCAAAGAACCACACGTGCTATAAACCATATTTTCAATATCTTGTCCTTTAAGATGTGAATTCGCGGATGTCATCGCATTAAATGACGCTTTATATAATTGGTCTTGTTTTCCAACTTTTTGAAATATTTTTCCCATATCTTTTGAAAATTGTGCCCATACGTTTTCATTAACAGCATATAATTCTTCATTAACACCACCAGCAGCTGAAACACCATATGGAAGATTATTTTGATACTTAGTGAGTGGGTCATTTGCTCCTCCTGTTGGAGCGCTTATAATCTGAGCAGAACTTTTTTTTAATAGTTCATTTTCAGCTTCTTTAAACTTGTCTGTCATTGTATCCACTCCATTCGCCCCTTTAATATTATCATATCTTCTTTTTCGTGAATTTTTATTTGAACTGTTTTTAATACTTGATAATTTATTTCCTTCAACTGAAAACGCATCATGTAATATTCCACCTATACCACTAAATTCAAATTTTAGTTCGTCAAGAGTTTTATTTAATGTTGTCATATAATTAATGATTATATTTTTTTATTCACAAAAAAATATAATTTGTTCATTTTGTAAAATTGACAGGATTTCCTAAAAGCCATTTGTCATTGAAAATAATTAACACTAAAAAGGCCAAGATGACCGCAACTATAATAACGACCATATTCATATTTCCAAAATTCTCCTTCTTAACGAATATAATCATCATAATTATGAAAAGCAATCCAACTAAATACCACCGCGTTCTCATCCAGAAATTCCATAATTTAGATAATCGCTCAATCGACTTATCATCTGTCATTTATTATAACAGTATAAAATATATTTCTAAACTTAGTTATGGTTCATATAAAAATAATAAATGATAAGTATTCAAATCCTCACTTCGCCCTTTTACAAATAGTCGTCTTCGCCGGTTCAATCTTCGAAGCCCCCCACGAAAAAGGAATAACCCACTTTATTGAACACCTCATTTTTAAAGGGTCTAAATACACTGAGGCTATAAAAGTTTTAACGGACCGTCTAAATTCAAATGGAATGTCAATCAATGCCTACACCAATAATTATAATACAGTATTTCACATAACGACGCCCATCAAGTTCATTGAAAAAGGAATCGACAATCTTATCCAAATGGTATTCAATCCCCTTTTTCGGAAATTTGATATCGATACTGAGAGGAAAGTCGTCATTAATGAGCTATTACAACGCATGAATACTCCTCAAAAATACGCATCTATTTTAGAAAATGAAAAAATATTCTCCGAAAATAATCCCCTACATCATCCTGTAATAGGATACATCGAAACACTTAATAAAATGACGGCGTCCGATATCCAGAACTACTACGACAAATATTACAACCCGACCAATATGCTATTTCTTACAATAGTTAATACGAAGAATAAAGAAAGAATCCGGAATATCTGGAAAAAATCGTTCGCAAAATATGGACAAAAAAGCACTAGCACTTGTTCAACCAAGGGGCTATATGATAAGTTAAAACAAAATTTATGTTTGGTTAATGCGCCGAAGACCTATGTAATGAACCGGCTTTTCCCAAATAATACATCGTCTTATGTCCTCCTAACTTTTCTATTACCAACGCTAACAAATAAAGAATTTTGCGCATTCGAAATATTCTGTTATTATCTTGGTGGGTCAATGTCGTCAGTTCTCTTCAATGAATTGCGCGAAAAGAGCCAGCTGATTTATTCAATAAACGCCCAAATAACAAATTATTCGAATAACTTTTTGCTAACGATTGATTTTAATTGCAAGAAGGCGACATCGACAGTTAATACATGCGTTAAAAAAATAATGAATGTTCTCCGTCATTTTTATAAAAGCGGGATGACCTCGCACGAGTTTGACAAGTTCAAAATGAAAGTTATAACGGATTATATGTATAATGAGGATAAAACTGATATTGAAATTGAAAAATATATCCGGAAATATTACATGAGTTTACCAGATATCAATTACATGAAAAATTATAAACTTATAACGAACGCATTTTTAAAAAAGGCGGTTTCTAAAAACATGAAAAAATCCAAAAAATACATGATTGTTTTGTGAGTGGAATAATATTCCAGA
>VFQS010002117.1_pt1 | contig 16909 bp, 17 predicted proteins | sample 3512361 | NCBI WGS metagenome assembly VFQS01 (sample SAMN10412375, study PRJNA504923) | tailings metagenome | isolation source: Relicate 1 Philex TSF3 active mining | place: Philippines
TCCCATTTTTTCTAAAATTTGACAAACGTAACTTTTACCTGAACCTATTCCACCGGTGATTCCTATTTTCAACATTTTTTTCTTTTATTCAAAGATAGATATTACTTAAACTAATTCGTTTATATCGGTTAACTTCTGTACTTTTACATCCTATTTTTATCTAATGAATAAAGAACAAGATTGGTTTGTTTCCTGGTTTGATACAAATTATTATCATATTTTATATAAAAATCGTGATGATAATGAAGCTGCATTTTTTATCGAAAATTTATTTAATAAGCTGAAATTATCAAATGAGACAGTCTTAGACCTTGCCTGTGGTAAAGGTAGGCATTCTGTTTTTTTGAATTCATTAGGATTAAATGTTCTTGGTGTGGATTTATCTGAAAATAGTATTTCTATAGCTTCTACTTATGCAAATAATTCATTAGAATTTAAGGTGCATGATATGAGAAATGCGATTGAAAATAAATCATTTGATGTTGTTTTTAATCTGTTCACTAGTTTTGGTTATTTTGAAGATGATACTGATAATCATGCTGTTTTAAAAAGTGTTAATACAATGCTTAAAGAGAAAGGTAAGTTGGTGATTGATTTTATGAATGCTCATAAAGTGATTAAAAATCTTGTCACTTCTGAAGTGAAAAATATAGAAGGAATTCACTTTGATATAAAGCGAAATTACAATGGTAAGTTTATAACTAAAGATATTTGTATTTCAGAACTTAATAATAAACATACATATCAGGAAAAAGTACGTGCATTTTTTAAAGAAGATTTTATAGATCTATTAAATCAAAACGGTTTCGTGCTTGAAAATATTTTTGGAGATTTTGCATTAAATGATTTTGATAAAGAAAATTCAGATAGATTAATACTAATTGCATCTAAGAAATGATTGATATTTTCAATATTTTACTTCTTGTTTTATCTGTTGTTATAGGGGGAGGTATTGTATCATTAATGGATTCCCTAAAACAAAAAAAGTTAATAAAAATCATGCTTTCATTTAGTGGTGGTTTTTTATTAGCAATGGCTTTTGTTCATTTTTTACCAGAATTATATGAATCATCAAGTTCGGCTCGAATTGGTATGTTTGTTTTATTTGGATTTTTAGTTCAATTATTTTTAGAATATTTTTCTGGTGGAATAGAACATGGTCATATTCATGTTCATCACAATCAAAAGTTTCCTTGGGCTTTATTTATCTCATTATCTGTACATTCTTTTATTGAAGGTATTCCACTGGCGGGAGGCGATTTACATGTAGAAAATCACGGACATTTATCAGGACAATCTCTTCTTTTGGGTATTTTATTTCATCAAACTCCTGTAGCTATTGCTTTAATGACCTTGTTAAAAGCTTCTGGAATTACTTCAGTAAAATCTTGGTTGTATTTGATGACTTTTGGTATTATGACTCCTTTGGGTTTGGTTTTTGGGAGTATATTTAATATTCAAACAGATAATCAATATATGAGTTATTTATTAGCAGCTGTGGTTGGTATGTTTTTACATATATCTACGACAATTATTTTTGAATCTAGCGAAAATCATAAATTCAATTTTGTAAAATTATTGAGTATAATTCTAGGGGTAATATTAGCAGTTTCTATTGCTTAATTACAATTTCTCTCTAATTAATTCTTTTAGTCCTTCTATAAATAGAGGATGATCATTTGAACTAGGAACTAATTGTACTTTTTTACCGCCGTGTTCCTCAAATAATTCTTGGTATTCTTCTCCAATTTCTATTAAAGTTTCTAAGCAATCTGCAACAAAAGCTGGACTGAATACTAAAAGTTTTTTAGATCCTTTTTTTGCTTGCTCTATGATCACTTTATCAGCAAAAGGAGAAAGCCATTTTTTATCTAATCTTGATTGAAAACAAACAGTATAATTGTTTTCTGGAATTCCTAATTTTTCAGTAATTAAGCGAGTAGTTGCATAACATGTTGCTTTATAACAATATCTGTTAAATTCGTTAATTTCTGATTCACAAGGTTGATCTTCACATAATCCATCATTATAGACTTTATCTACATGTCTATCTGGTAATCCATGATAAGAAAATAGAATATGGTCATAGGTACTCAATTCAAATTGATTTGCTCTATCTACAATTGAGTTAATATAACCGTCATTTTCGTAGAATTGGTTGATTACTTTTATTTCTGGAATAACCCACCACTTTTGAATGATCTTAAGTGCTTTTTCTACTGCTGAACCAGTTGTTGCACTTGCATATTGTGGAAATAATGGAAGTATTATAATTTGATCATAATTTGCTTTATGCATTTTATCTAATACAATTTCCATCGAGGGATTTTGATAACGCATGGCAAATTCAATCGTAACATTTTCTTTTTCTAAATTTTGTTTTAAAATGTTGGCAACGGTTTCAGTATAAGAAAGTAGGGGGGAAACACCATTACTTAATTCCCATAATTCTTTATAAACTTTTGCTGATTTCGGAGCTCTAAAAGGAACAATAATTCCATTAACAAGTAATTTTCTTCCCAACCATGGAAGATCGATTACTCTTGGATCATTTAAAAATTCACTTAAATACCTCCTTACATCTTTTGTTGATGGACTATTTGGCGTTCCTAATTGGATTAATAAAACTCCTGTTTTTTTCATTTTTTTAAAACTAAAAAGGGTAAATTTTCACTTACCCCTTTTTATAACGATTATTATCTAAAATTGTTTAGATTAAATGTGTAATGGTCTTGATTCAGTTGCGTCAAGTGCAGCTTCTTTTACTCCTTCAGAATAAGTAGGATGTGGATGACAAATTCTTGAGATATCTTCCGCTGAAGCTCTATATTCCATTGCAACTACAGCTTCCATAATTAAGTCAGCTGCTCTTGGAGCAATCATATGTACACCCAAAACTTCATCTGTTTCTTTATCTGCTAAAATTTTAATAAATCCCGCAGTATCCATACTTGCTCTAGCTCTTCCTAATGCTTTAATAGGGAAGTTTCCTACTTTATAAGCAACATTTGAAGCTTTTAATTCTTCTTCTGTTTTACCTACAGCTGCAACTTCAGGCCATGTATAAACAACACCAGGGATTAAATTGTAGTTGATATGTGGTTTTTGTCCAGCTAATAATTCAGCTACGTAAACACCTTCCTCTTCTGCTTTGTGAGCTAACATAGCCCCTCTAATTACATCACCAATTGCGTATATGTTAGAAACAGAAGTTTGTAAATGATCATTTACTTCGATTTGACCTCTGTTATTAACCGATAAACCAGCTTTTTCTAAATTTAAACCTTCTGTAAACGGTTTTCTACCAACAGCGACTAAACAGTAATCAGCCTCTAATGATACTTCTTCTCCTTTTTTATTTAATGCTTTTAAAGTTACACTATTTCCATTATTTGTAACCGATTGAACTTTATGTTCTAGATGGAACTTAAAGCCTTCTTTTTTAAGAACCTTTGTAAATTCTTTACCCAAAGATTTATCCATGGTTGGTAAAATGGAGTCAGCAAACTCAACTACTTCAATTTCTGTACCCAATCTACCATAAACAGATCCCAATTCTAAACCAATTACTCCACCACCTATTACAAGCATTTTCTTAGGGATTTCATTCATTTTTAATGCTTCAGTAGAGGTAATGATTCTCTTTTTATCAGGTTCCATTCCTGGGAAATAATTTGGTTTTGAACCTGTAGCAATTATAATATTTTTTGCTTCAATCACTTCATTTGAACCATCTTCTTTAGCTACATTTATTTGTGTATTCGAAAGAAATGATCCTTTTCCGTGGATGACAGTAATTTTATTCTTATCCATCAAATATTTTATACCACTACACGTCTGGCTAATTACTTCCTCTTTTCTTTTAATCATTTGAGAAATATCAGCTTTTAAGTTATCTATATTGATACCGTGTGTAGCGAAATTATGTTTTGCATTATGAAAATGTTCTGAAGAATCTAACAATGCTTTTGATGGAATACAACCTACATTTAAACAAGTACCACCAAGTGTACTATATTTTTCAATTAAAACCGTTTTGAACCCTAGCTGTGCACATCGAATTGCTGAAACATATCCACCAGGTCCAGAACCTATAACTGCTATATCAAATGAACTCATTTTTGATAAATTTTAAAAAGTTTACAAAGGTAAAATTTTAATGATTTCTATTTGTTGATTTACAAAATAAATTAACACCTCTTTTTTAACGAGAATTAAAAATTTCGTATCAATACACAAGAAAGGTTTAAATTTTAAATTCTCAGAGAGTATTTTTCTTAAATATCACATTCAACTTATTGTAAATTAATTATATGTATTTAATTTTTGAAGGTTAAGTTTTTAACAAAAAAATCGGTAAAATTTTAATTTTTCGTTTATAGAGGTGTTTTATGTAGTTTTTAACAAGTTTTTAACTGTTTTTAGAGGTGATGATTGTTAAATATATGTTGATAAACTATTGGATTAAGTTTAGCTTTAATAAAAGTTTAGATAAATACAGTAAAATAACTAGTTATTAAAATTTTAATGTTAATAACCTAAAGTTAAATTTAGTTTTATGTATTTTATTTAAAATAAATGTTTTTCTGCGTGATAAGATGATCTAACTAATGGGCCACTTTCAACATATTTAAAGCCCATTTTTAATCCAATTTCACGGTATTCATCAAATCTTTCAGGTGTAATGAATTCAACAACCGGTAAATGCTTTGGTGTAGGTTGTAAATATTGACCTAATGTTAAAATGTCAACTTGCACACTTCTAAGGTCTTCCATCGTTTCTAATACCTCTTCATGACTTTCTCCAAGGCCTAACATCACCCCAGATTTGGTTCTCATACCACCTTTTTTTAGTCTAAAAAGTACTTCTAAGCTTCGGTCATATTTTGCTTGAATTCTAACTTGTTTTGTAAGTCTTCTAACGGTCTCTAAATTGTGGGAAACTATTTCCGGTGCAACATCAATGATTACTTGTAAATTCTCCCATTTTCCCATGAAATCTGGAATCAGAGTTTCCATAGTTGTTTCAGGTGATTGTGCTCTTACGGCTCTAACTGTTTGCGCCCAAATCTCTGCACCACCATCTTTTAAATCATCTCGATCTACTGAAGTAATTACAGCGTGTTTTACTCCCATTGTTTTAACACTATGGGCTACTCTTCCTGGTTCAAAAGGGTCTGCTTCCAATGGTTTTCCTGTTTGTACAGCACAAAAGCCACAGCTACGTGTACAAATATTTCCCAAAATCATAAATGTAGCAGTCCCTTCTCCCCAACATTCTCCCATGTTTGGACAAGAACCACTCTCACAAATGGTATGAAGTTTATGTTCATCAACAAGAGAACGAACCTTTTTGTAATTTTCTCCAGTAGGCAATTTTACGCGAAGCCATTTAGGCTTTTTAATGCGAATAGAGGATTCGTTTTTATTGATTTCTTCACTCATAGTAGGATAATCTGACTACAAATATAGAGTGAGATAAAATTTGATTTCTCAGATATTCTAACAGTTAATAAAAGTCAAATGTTAATATGTTGAAATTTAATTTTAATTGTAAGATAGTGAGTGAATTATTGTTTTGAAAATTCTTTGGCGTCAATGATCCATTGTTTCAGAATTTCCTTCATATTTGCGCCGATACTGTTTCCAAGAATAGTACTAATTCCCATTAAATTAATACTGAGGTTTATTATAGCCTCTAAATTAGAAAGTGAATTTATTTCTTCTTGTATTTTGTTTTCTAATAAAATAGCATGGTTTTGAATAAATAAACTTTCATCAAAACATCTTTGTATTTCAAAAGGATAAAGGAGATTTTTTTTCCATTCTTCATTTTGTAATTGTAGAATTTCGATTGGTGTTAATTTTGTCCATTTTTCCCAACCGTTTAATGTTTTTCCTTTATCTGAAATTTTAGCATCTGTTTCTAAGTATAAAGCAAATGCAGTGTCAGCTATGTTTTGTATAATTTCTAAATAATGGTCTTGAATGATTTCAAAACTTTCTGTTTTCTGTTCAGCTAGGTAGTCTTTTAATTTGATTTTTGGCAAATCAACTGCACTTGGACAGCGATCTGAACAAGGATGATTTTTTCCTTCGAAGAAGTAGGTAGTTTTATCAAATTGAATTTTCCTACCTATCGGAAAGAGTCTGCAAGCTAAAGGTCTGTGTTTATGAATTGAACAACCTTTAGTGTTGTCATATAGATTGCACGATTTTTTTGAATTTTTCTCAAATGATCCGTTAAATGCTAATTTAATTCCTCCATCGGTTGTGTGAAGATTGATAAAATCTTTTGGTTGCAAACATAATCCTAATGATAAATAATAAATTTCCCAAGGGTTAATATATACGTTATTTCCAAAACAACAAGTTCCTTTAAGGGTACAAGTTAAAGGTAGTTTATCCTCTAATTTAAGATTATTAAATATCATAGAATTCAAATTGGTTAAAGATAATGATTATAAGTTCTTAAGTTTGGATTTATTTTCAAGTACAATTGAACTTTAAGACTTACTTTTACATAAATTTTAGTTGTTATGATTACTTCAAAAGTTGAATATTTAGGAGGATTAAGAACAGAGTCAACTCATATTGCTTCAGGAAATAAAATAATCACAGATGCTCCGGTTGATAATTTTGGTAAAGGAGAAGCATTTTCTCCTACGGATTTATTAGCTACTTCTTACGCATCTTGTTTGTTGACAATTGTAGGTATTTACTGTCAAAATCATGGATTGAATTTTTCTAAAGGAAATGCGGAAGTGACTAAAATTATGAGTACTGACTCTCCCAGACGAGTACAAAAAATAATTCTGAAAATTGATTTGTCAGGAAACGGTTGGAATGAAGATGAGCAAAAAAGGGCAATTGCAGCTGGAAAAGCTTGTCCTGTTGCTAAAACATTAGGGGATAATGTTGAGGTTGAATTAGAAATATTAGTTTAAATGAACGATAACAGAAAGAGTAATTTTCGTAATAATCCGAAAGAAAATTATGTTAAAAAAGAAAAAGAGGATTTGATTTTTGGGATTCGAGCTGTGATCGAGGCAATTGCTGCTGGTCGTGAAATCAACAAAATTGTTATTCAAAAAGGTCTTCAAAAAGAATTGTTTTTTGAATTGAAGGAAGCAACTGCAGGTAAAAATTATTTTATTCAATTTGTTCCATCTGAAAAGTTAGATAGACTTACGGATAAAAATCACCAAGGAGTTGTTGCTTACCTTTCTCCTAAAGAATATGTTGATTTCGAACCTTTAGTAGATCAGTTTGTAGAAAATAATGAAAAAGCTTGTTTTTTGTTTTTGGATAGATTGACTGATGTAAGAAATTTTGGTGCTATAGCAAGAACAGCTGAATGTATGGGGGTAAATGCCATTGTTATTCCTGGTAAAGGTTCTGTTCAAGTTACGGCTGATGCAATTAAAACAAGTGCAGGTGCATTAAATCGCATTCCTGTATGTAAAGTTGGGAACTTAAAAGACAGTATTTTTTATCTACAGCAAAGTGGTTTTAGGATAATTGCTTGTACTGAAAAATCTTCTGTTCCATTGTATGAAGTAAATTTGAGAGGACAAGTTGGAATTGTGATGGGTTCTGAGGAAGATGGAATTACAAATGATATTTTGAAAATGGCTGATATTAAGGCTAAAATACCAATGTCTGGAAAAATTTCATCTTTGAATGTTGGTGTAGCAACAGGGATGATTCTTTATGAAAAAATAAGACAAGAATTATATTAAGTTTAAAGCTAATCGAAAGGTTAGCTTTTTTATTTGATCATAGTTAGTAACAATGGAAGCTCATTCAGATTACTAATCTTGTACAAGCCTGCAGATTTTCTATAACGGTTTGAAGGATCAAATAAAATAGCTTGCATTCCAATTTGAACTGCACCAATTATATCCGTATTATGATCATCTCCAATCATAACGCTCTCTGAAACTTTTGCATTTGCAAGTTGTAGTGAGAGTTCAAAAATTTCTCGATGAGGTTTCGTTTTTCCTACCATTTCAGAACATACAACAACATCAAAATAAGGCTTCAATCCTGATGATTCTAATTTTACAATTTGTGCTTCCGAAAATCCGTTTGTTATGATATGTAATTTGTATTTTTTAGCTAATTCTTGAATTGTTTCTAGTGTGTTTGGAAATAAGTTTTTTTCTTTTGGTGCAGTTGATATATAATCGTAATTAAGTGTGTTAGCAAGTTGTTTATCAAACACTTGAGCTTTTTCTAGGGTTTTTTCAAATCGAATAATCCGTAATTCATCTTTTGTGATTTTTCCTTTCCCATATTTTTTCCAAAGTTCATTATTGATATTTTGGTAAGACTTTTGAAAATGAATAAAATGCTCAAAATGTAAGTTTAAAGAGTATTTATCATATATTTTTTGAAGAGCAATTTTGGAATTTGTTTCAAAATCCCACAAGGTCCGATCAAGATCGAAAAATAAATGTTTGATAGTAATCATCTAAACTGCGGAAGCAATTAAATAAGATATTCCTGTTGTAATCAAACCGTTTAGTATAATTCCTAAAATAATTATGGGGTAAGTAAATTTATTTTTTCCATAGAATTTAGCTACGATAATAGTTCCTACAGGAATAGATAAAAACAATGGAGCTAAAAAAGAAACACCGAAAATCCCTAATTTATGTTTAATACGAATTAGAGATTTATTCATTTTAGTGAAAATCTTTTTTTTCACTAGTGGAACTCCTTCTTTTTCTGCTTTTAAGTGTGCTTCTCTTTTTTTATTTACACTTCTCTTCATAAAGAAATCTGCAAGAAAAAAGAAAAAAGTAGAACTAATTAGGGCGCCAATTATACAACTAAAATAAGTTTCAAAATAATTTAATTTCAAAGCAGGTCCACCAAATGGTGCAAACAAAAACTTGATAGTAGAAAGGGCTAATAAACCAAAATATATTGAATATTTCATAAATTAACATTTAACACCAAATGCCAAGTCTCCAGCATCACCGATTCCAGGAACTATATACGCTTGTGCTGTAAGTTCTTGATCAATAGAACCAACGAAGTAAAGTGTGTTTTCTGGCAGTTGTTTTTGTAAATTTCCGAGTGCTTCAGGCGCTGCAATCGCAGAAACTACAATTACTTTATTTGGTGTTCCTTGGTGTAATAATGTCTTATAAACACATTCCATTGAACTTCCAGTTGCTAACATTGGATCAATAATAATCAGTGTTTTATTTTCAAAAGTTGGTGATGCAACGTAATCAACTTGTATTTCGAAATCATCTTTATCTATGTGTTTTCTATAAGCTGAAATAAAAGCAGAATCTGCTTTATCAAAAACATTTAAAAAACCTTGATGCATTGGTAAACCTGCTCTTAAGATGGTTGCTAATATAGGTTGTTCTATTAATTGTTGTGTTTCTGCTTCACCCAATGGAGTTGTAACCACTACCGTTTTATAATCTAATTTTTTAGAAACTTCATAAGCAAGTAACTCACCTAAACGTTCTAAATTTTTTCTAAAACGCATACTATCTTTTTGAACTTGAACATCTCTTAATTCTGAAAGAATTTGTCCAATAATAGATTTTGATTCGCTGAAATTATAAATCATAAATGAAAGTCTTTTTGTAAAGTTAAAAAATAAAAGAGATTATTGAAATAGAATCGAGCGATATTAGTCAATGTCTATTAATTTTGTTGTATGGGTAAAGAGACAAAACTCGATTTTGGGATTTTTAGGCGTTTGATGATTTTTGTAAAAAATTACAAGAAACTAATTTTATTATCTTTCTTTTGTACGCTTGTCTTATCTCTTCTTACTCCATTTAGACCGAAACTAATCGGTATAATGGTAGATAAATATATAATTTCGGGTCAAAATGAACAGGAATTATTTAATTGGACATCTATCATACTTTTAGTGCTATTGTTTGAGGGTGTTTTTCAATTTTTAAATGCATATTTTTCAAATTTATTAGCCCAATCCATAATTAGAGATATTCGTCAGAGATTATTTAACCATATGCAATCTTTCAAAATGAAATATTTTGATGAAACGCCAATTGGATCTTTAGTCACTAGGCTTGTTTCTGATATTGAGGCAATTGCAGAAGTGTTTTCTTCGGGGTTTATCGATATTTTAGGAGATTTGTTAATGTTAATTGTAGTAGTGGTAATAATGGTTATAACCAATTGGAAATTAACTTTATTAACTTTAATTCCAATTCCTCTTTTGATAATTGCTACTAGAATTTTCGCTAATGCAATGAAAAAATCTTTTCAGCAGGAGCGTTTACAAGTGACTAGATTAAGCACCTTTGTTCAGGAACATATTACAGGAATGAATATTGTTCAATTATTTACACGTGAAAAGAAAGAACAAGAAATTTTTGATTCAATAAATAAAGATCATAGACAAGCGCATATTAATGCTGTATGGGCTTTTTCAATATTTTTTCCAGTAGTTGAATTGTTGAGTTCTCTTTCTATTGCGTTTTTACTTGTGTGGGGTTCATTTCAATTTATAGGGGAAACTAAAATTGACCCTAAAGTTATGTATGCTGAAATAGTGTCCTTTACTTTATGGATAAATATGTTATTTCGACCGATTAGACAATTAGCTGATAAGTTCAATATTCTTCAACGAGGGATAGTTAGAGCTGAACGGGTTTTCGAAATTTTAGATATGCAAACTCACAAACAAGATGTTGGTCAAGTAGTTGATGTGAATTTTCATTCAACTATCGAATTCAAAAATGTTTCATTTGCCTATTTAGAAAATCAACGGGTACTTAAAAATATCGACTTATCCATTGAAAAAGGGAAAACGATTGCTTTTGTTGGTGCAACAGGGGCAGGAAAGTCAACGATTGTAAATTTAATCGGTCGTTTTTATGAAAATCAACAAGGTGAAATTTTAATTGACAATAAAAACATTAAGGATATCAATTTAACTGTTTTACGCAAAAACATTGCAAATGTACTTCAAGATGTATTTTTATTTTCAGATAGTGTTTTAAATAATATCACATTAAGAGATCCTTCGATTACTTTTGAACAGGTGATTGAAGCTGCAAAAGTAGTTGGAGCACACGATTTTATTGAAAAATTACCTCAAGGTTATGATACTTTGGTTGGTGAAAGAGGAGGGATTTTATCTGTGGGTCAAAGACAATTACTCTCTTTTGTAAGAGCATATGTTTACAATCCATCGATATTAATTTTGGATGAAGCTACTTCAAGTGTAGACAATGAATCTGAATTAATGATACAAAAGGCAACAGAAAAACTTACTTTTGGAAGAACATCAATTGTAATTGCTCATCGTTTATCGACTATTCAAAATGCAGATAAAATTGTAGTGTTAGAAAAGGGAGAAATCGTTGAAATGGGTACACATAAAGAGTTGATAGCAAAAGATGGTGGGTATTACCAAAAGTTATATGAAATTCAATTTGTAGATAAAAAGTAATAAGGTATGATAATAGTAACAGGAGCAGCAGGATTTATCGGAAGTTGTTTAGTAAGTAAATTAAATCAATCAGGTAGAACAGATTTAATTTTAGTAGATGATTTTACGAAAACAGAAAAAGAAGCTAATCTAAAAGATAAGTCATTTAGTGCTAAAATTGAGCGTAATGTATTTAACGATTGGTTGAAAGAGAATGCAAATCAGGTTGAATTTATTTTTCATATTGGCGCAAGAACGGATACTACCGAATTCAATAAGGAGATTTTTGATGAATTAAATGTGAACTATACAAAAATGATTTGGAACTTTTGTGTAGAGAATAATGTTCCTCTTGTTTATGCTAGTTCAGCAGCAACTTACGGATTAGGTGAGTTTGGTTATGATGACAACCACGAGGTAATACCAAACTTAAAACCTTTAAATCCTTATGGAGATTCAAAAAATGATTTTGATATTTGGGCGTTACAGCAAAATAAAAAACCTCCTTTTTGGGCAGGTTTAAAATTCTTTAATGTATATGGTCCTAATGAATATCACAAAGGAAGAATGGCATCTGTTATTTTCCATACATTCAATCAAATAAATGATAATGGAGGAATGAAATTATTCCGTTCACATAATCCAAATTACAAAGATGGATGTCAATTAAGAGATTTCGTTTATGTAAAAGATGTTGTGAATGTTTGTTTGTTCTTGATGACTGATAAACCCAATTCAGGGATCTATAATTTAGGATCAGGAAAGGCAAGAACATTTTTAGATTTAGCAACAAATACGTTTAACGCATTAGAAAAACCTGTTACTATTGAATTTATTGATACTCCGATTGATATTCGTGATAAGTATCAATATTTTACAGAGGCAAATATGCAAAAGTTAATTGGTCAAGGTTATTCTATACCATTTTATACTTTAGAAGAAGGGGTTAAAGATTATGTTGAGAATTACTTAGTTCCACATAAGTATATGTAAATTACTAAACATCTTAATAATTTTATTGTTATAGCTTTAAAATTATTAAGATGTATCAATTAATCAAAAAACAAATAGTTCATACTGACATTGACACTTGTTGGGAATTTTTTTCTAATCCGTCTAATCTTAAAGTAATAACTCCAGACTATATGGGGTTTAACGTTAAGACTGAAGCTCCTAGTGAAATGTATGAAGGGCTTATAATAGGATATAGCGTCAGTCCTTTGTTAAACATTCCTATGGAATGGGTAACTGAAATTACTCATGTGAAAGATAAATCTTTTTTTGTCGATGAACAGAGAATAGGTCCTTACAAGTTGTGGCATCATGAACATCATTTTAAAGAAATTGATGGGGGAGTAGAAATGATTGATATTGTTTCGTATAAACCTCCATTTGGAGTTTTAGGGAAGATTGTTCAGCCATTCTTGATCAAGCCGAAGTTAGAACAAATTTTCGCTTATCGTTTTCAAAAAGTGGAAGACATTTTCAATAAAAAATGAAAAATATTAAAAAGTAAATATATCTTTAATCTTTATTATTTTCTGAATTCAAGACTAGAAATAGTTTTATTCTTAAATTGATGAAATTAATATTTCATTTTTTAAAGTTTAAATGATGGGTTTTGATGATGATAGAGATAGATTACATTTATTTTAACGATGAGCGATAATTATTACAAAGAAGAGATCACGAATAAGATTTCAACTATTTATAAAGATATACTTTCGGATTTAGGAGAAAACCCAGATAGAGAAGGTTTACTTAAAACACCTGAACGAGTTGCAAAAGCATTACAATTTTTAACCCATGGGTATGAAATTAAGCCAGCTGAAATTTTAAAAAGTGCCTTATTTAAAGAAGAATATTCTGAAATGGTAATAGTTAAAGATATTGAGGTTTATTCTATGTGTGAGCATCATATGTTACCGTTCTTTGGTAAAGCACATATTGCTTATATTCCTGATGGAACTATTGTTGGATTGAGTAAATTACCACGAGTAGTAGATGCTTTTTCTAGAAGATTACAAGTACAAGAAAGATTGACTATTGAAATCAGAGATTGTATTCAAGAAACATTGAAACCAAAAGGAGTTGCTGTCGTACTAGAATGTAGTCACATGTGTATGCAAATGAGAGGGGTTCAAAAACAAAATTCCGTAACAACTTCAAGTGCTTTCACAGGATTGTTTTTAACGAATGACTCAACTAGAAAAGAATTTATTAATTTAGTAAATGCTAAACTACACTAAAATTTAAGTAACTATGTTAGATAATTTTGTAAACCAAAACCAGTATGGGACATCAACAAAAGCTATGTCCTCTGACTTCTTTAGAAGTGTTTATTCCTATATGTTTATTGCATTAGCAATTTCTGGTGGGATTGCTTATTTATGTGGTAGGCCTGAATTTGTACTTCGTTATTTTGTTACACCACAAGGTGGGATATCAACTTTATTTTATATCGTTGCATTTGCTCCAGTTGGTTTAGGATGGTTGATACAATCTTCTTATAACCGCTTTTCAATGGGTGCTTTATTTTTATTATATGGAATATATGCAGCATTGTTAGGTTTAAGTTTAAGTACCATTTTTGTTGTATACGATATCGCTTCGATTGCCTCTACATTTTTTGTTTCTGCAGGTGCTTTTGCAGGAATGGCTATTTTAGGATATACAACTAAAACAGATTTGACAAAATTTGGTAGTTTGTTGTATATGGCTTTTATCGGGATTTTTATCGCGTCTATTGTAAATTTCTTTATGAAGAGTGATCAAATGAGTTTCATTATCGCTGTAATAGGAGTGTTTGTTTTTACAGGATTGACCGCTTATCAAATGCAACAGTTGAAACATATTAGCGAGCAACCGGGACTTCAAGGTGCTGATAGAAATAAGTTAGCTTTAATAGGAGGTATGCAATTATACATCCTATTCATCAACTTATTCCTTTCTTTGTTAAGAATTTTAGGAGGAAATAGAGATTAAAAAACAAATCTCACATAAACAAAAATCCCGTCATAGAACGGGATTTTTTGTTTTTTATAAATAGTTAATCTACAACCTCCAATTTAGCAAACTTTAAAAGTAAGGTTTTTGACCCTTCTTGTGGAAAGAATATGACTGCTTTCTTTTCAGCACCATCTCCTTCGATCTTGATGATCTTCCCTTTTCCAAATCGTTCGTGAAGGACATTGTAACCGACTTTTAATTGTTCGTTTCCTTTATTCAAATTATTTCCTCCTGAAGTTGCTTCGGAAATTGACCTTAAGTTTCTTGGTTGTTCGTAGCGTTTGTTTAATCCTCCTGAAAATCCATTTTCAGTTGTAGTTGTATTTCCACTTAACGACCTGCCTAAACTTCTTCCAGTATTGTAAGGATTTTCAAATGAAACATATTCTTTATTTATTTCAGAAATAAATCTACTTGGCTCACTTGATGTTAAGCTACCAAAAACAAATCTTGAAGCTGCATAGGAAATGGTACACGTTTTTTCAGCACGAGTTACAGCAACATAAAATAAACGACGTTCTTCTTCTAGTTCACTTCTTGTATTCAATGACATTTGAGAAGGAAATAAATTTTCTTCAACACCAACTAAATAAACGTGTGGAAATTCAAGCCCTTTACTAGAGTGTATTGTCATTAAAGTGATTTTGTTTTTATCTTCCTCTTTGTCGCTATCGGCATCTGTCAACAACGCAACATCAATCATAAATTCAGATAATGTTTTTAATTCATCAACATCTTGTTGCGCTGTAAATGCTTTGATACCGTTTAATAACTCTTCAATATTTTGATATCGTTCAACTTCTTCTGGTCCTTTGTCTTTTTCGTTGTATAAGTCTTTTAATACTCCTGATGATTTTGCAATATGATAAGCGAGGTCATACGCTTGCATTTTATTTAATTGCGCGTGAAAACTTTCAATCATTGTAGCAAATTCCTGCATTTTAGTTTTTGTAGGTCCATTTAAAGCAACAGGGTAGGCGTTGAAATCTTGAATGATATCAAACATACTCACTCCATATTTTGTGCTAGCAATAATTAAATTTTCAATCGATGTTTTTCCGATTCCTCTTTTTGGATAATTGATAACACGTTTTAAAGCTTCTTCATCTCTTGGGTTAGCAGTTAATCTGAAATAGGCAAGTAAGTCTTTAATTTCTTTCCGTTGATAGAATGAAATTCCACCATATATTTTATATGGAAGGTTTAACTTGCGTAAAGCCTCCTCAAAAGCACGTGATTGTCTATTCGTTCTATATAAAATTGCAAAATCACTATAATTTAATCCTTCAGATTTTTTAACGTCGTAGATTTTATTTGCGATTACTTTACCTTCTTCGTTATCTGTTAGTGTTCGAATAATTGTGATTGGATTACCTTCGTCATTAGCTGTCCAAACATTCTTTTGAATTTGGTCTTTATTCTTGCTTATAACACTGTTCGCAGCTTCAACAATAGATTTTGTACTACGGTAGTTTTGTTCTAGTTTAAAAATACGATAGTCGGGATAATCATTTTTGAAATTCAAAATGTTTTGAATGTTTGCACCTCTAAATGAATAGATACTTTGAGCATCGTCCCCAACAACACAAATGTTTTCATACACTGCAGCCAATTTTTTTACGATAAGATACTGAGCATAATTGGTGTCTTGGTACTCATCCACTAAAATGTATCTAAATTTATGTTGATAGTGTTGTAGTACATCAGGAAAATCTCTTAATAATACATTTGTTTGAAAAAGTAGGTCATCAAAATCCATTGCTCCCGCTTTTTGACATCTATTAGCATAGGTTGTATAAATTCGAGAAAGTTCAGGTCGACGACTTTGTTTATCTTCCAACATAATTTCAGCATTGTTAGCATAAGCCTCGGGAGAGATGAGGTTATTTTTAGCAGCTGAAATTCTTCCCAAAACCATTCCTGGTTTATAAGTTTTATCATCTAAGTTTAATTCTTTTATAATATCCTTTAAAAGACTCTTAGAATCTTGGGTGTCATAAATTGTAAAGTTTGTTGGATAACCTATAAGATCGGCATTAAATCGTAATACTCTTGAAAATACAGAGTGGAAAGTACCCATTGTAATATTTTTCGCTTCACTACCACCAACGATATTACTGATACGTTCCGTCATCTCCTTTGCTGCTTTATTTGTAAAGGTGAGGGCTAAAATGTTAAATGGGTCAACGCCACTTTTAATCATATGTGCAATTCTATAGGTGAGAACGCGTGTTTTACCTGAACCAGCTCCTGCAATTACCATAATTGGTCCTTCTGTTTGTTCAACAGCTTCTCGCTGGCTTGAATTTAATCCGTCTAAATAATCCATAAAGCAAAGTTACGAAATGGTAAATTGAATATTCTATTTTTTCAACCAAACAATTTTTTTGTGATAAACATTTATTTGTTAAAAACATCGCAAATTGTTGTTTTTATTTGTGTTGTTTTAAATTTTAAGTATAT
>VFQS010002119.1_pt1 | contig 16905 bp, 2 predicted proteins | sample 3512361 | NCBI WGS metagenome assembly VFQS01 (sample SAMN10412375, study PRJNA504923) | tailings metagenome | isolation source: Relicate 1 Philex TSF3 active mining | place: Philippines
TATGGGTGTTTTCGTTGAAGAAAGTCAGAATATCTCTAGAAGCTATACCAAACTCGTAAGCACCGTCTTTTTTAATAAAATTAATTCCTAAAGGAATATTATTTTTATACAAACCTCCTCCATAGAATCCAGCACTGATTTGTAACCACTTAATACGAAAATCACCTCCAAAAGAAATAACCGTATTTTGAATACTTCCAGGATTGTCTTTATTAAATGGAGCAACTAAATCCATACCGAAACTAAAACGTTTTTTATAGTGAAAACTAGCGCCTAATCGAAACAATGCTGCATTTGCCAATTTATATTTTTCTGTTCCTACGAGCGACAACAATCCACCTTTAGAAATTAATTGATTTACTGATTTGGTTAAATTTACTTCGCTCAATCCACTTAATTGCATGGATGTAACTAAAGTATCTTTCACACGATATACATTACGATCATAGGTTACTGATCCTAAATTAGTAACTGCCATTGCTATTCTAAATTTACCAAAAATCAAGGTACTTGCTGATAAATCCACTCCGTAACCTGATCCGACAGCAGGAGGTATCCCTCCACTGTAATTTAACAATGACTTTCCGTTCGTCAATATATCTTGATAATTAATTTTAAAAATAGGAGATAATGAAGAATACAAATTAATTTTCTCAGCGGTTGCATCTAATTCAAACATGGCCATGGATTTTATAAGTCTTCCTCCTATTCCTGCATAGATCTGTACCACACTGTCAATCCCGAAAATTTTACGACCATATCCTAAATTATAAGAACGATTCCACGACATTTTAATCGAAGAACCATTCAATAATCCACTTAAATTTAAAGGTACTGACATTGCACCCGAAACAACAGCATTCATAGAATCAAGTGAAAGGCTGCCTTGGTTTGCAACTTTCACATTGACACCATTTAAATTCAAAGTAAGTGAATCAAAAAGAGACGATAATTTACCATTTATAACTGCATCTGTAGTCTTTTGATTAAGCTTCGAGTAAAACTGATATTTTTCGTGAACGTTAAAGGCTATACCTCCAAAAATTTTTCCCTGAAAAGAAATTCCTCCCCAGTTGTAATCTGCAAAAACACTTACACCTGCAAGTGCGTAATCAGCTACCGCTGCTCTTTGTTTTTCCCAATTGAAATTAGCAGAAGTATCTCCTTTGACGGAAGACCATATGGCATTGGAAAAATTTTTCAACTTCTGACTAGTTAAAACATCTGAATACATTCCAAATGCAAATTCAGAGGAACCCATCGTCCACTTCTTTTTGTCATACCCACTACCCCAACCAAGTGCGGAAGGGTTAATACCCAAACAATGATAATCTGTCAAAAATGACGACGCTACACCTTTTCCTACAGCAGTGTAAGCAACTCCTTGTGTTTGTGCTCGTAAAACTGAAAGAGAGAAAAAAGCTAAAATAAAGAGTATTCCTGTTTTCATTTTATTCTAAGAAAAATACGATAGTACTAACAACTCTTGCCTTTCGAATGAATGGTTCTTTGGGAATTTCGCTATTCACACTTGCATCTTCACTATAGTATTCTTCCCCAGCAATCGATATTTGACCTTGAGAAGCAGTTTTAATTTTCCCAAGTTTAGCTTGAGAATCATTAGCAAATTGCTCACCAGATATACGCGCATTTTTGGTGCTCTCAGCAATCAACTTTGGTTTAATTGAATTTAATTCTGGAAACTCGTAACGTGTGGATACTTGTGATGTTAATTCTTTACTTACTAAATCAAGTGTAATTTGTGAGGCAATAGATTCAGTCTTATCTACCTGATCAAAATTGATTTCGATATTTTGAGTGATAGAATAACGGTCAATTTTTACACGTACTTCTTTTCCTTCTATCCATTGAGTTTCATAATACTTCTCAGCATCAACTACATTCAAACCAGATATTTGTATATCTTTCTTTGAATAACCTGACTTTACCAGATAAGATTGGATTAAATTTTTCTTTTTTTCAATGGATGCGATTACCTCTTTTAATTCATCACCAGAATAAGAGTAAGAAATTGTAATTACTGAAGACTTGGCTGTTAAATTCATTTCAGCTAAACCTTTTACAGTTACAACTCGATCTTTATCACTAAATGTCTTAAAACCTTTAAAAATAAAAAAACCGAGAATGGTCAATCCTAAAAATAATGATATTGAATAAATGATCGGTTTTTGATATGTATTATCTTGCATATGGATAAAATAAATTTAATTAGCTAAACAAATAATTGTTTAAAAGTAGTTTAAATTTTATTCTTCTCAAATTACCTACTAAACTTAAAATCTTCAGGACATTTAAACATACTCTTTTTATTTCTCTTTTCGTGAAACCTTTTTAATAAATACGTGTTGTCCAAGACATAAACTAACGAAATTTCGTGAGAACCAAAGGAAGCTGTTCTTAATTTTGATAATGTAAAATCAATGGCATAATTAAATCGAATGAAATATATTTTTTTGATCGGAACCAAAATCCCAATCGTAGAAATATAAGATTCAAAACGTTGACCATTCATCGTTTTACCGCTACGACTCCAAAATCCGAGATTTAATTTTTGTAATAATTGAAAGTCAAACCCCAAAGTTCTAGTTTCAAATTTATTCTGTTTCTCATATATACCTGAGAACGAATAAATGTACCTACCCAAAAGCAATTGATTCCTAGTATGAATTACAGTTTTAATTGGCACATAATCATTTCCTGAGAAATATGCATCTTTAGGCCTATTCAAGTGATTCATGGATGCGCCTATATTAAATAACATTTTTTTAAAAAATGCAGTAGTCTTTCGATCATAATAAAATTGATAAGCCATCCCTGATCCCAAATCCACATAATTATAACCATTGTTATTTGGAGGTATAAAATTGGAATTGTAAATCTTACCAAGTACCTCATCATATTGATCTGAAAATGCCAACCTTGACCAATCGATAGACTTATTCATAAAAGCACTTGACATTCCGAATTGAAAAATATGATTTTCATTTTGAATTGGACAATATGAATACGATAAAAGTCCTCCTGTCGTTCGTAAAAAACCTTCCCCTGCAACATCGCTCACAAAATTCATTCCCATTGCAAGACTATTTGAAATTTCTCCATCAAATGAAACCCCATAAGTATTAAACTTACCAGGAATTGGAAACCACTGATTTCGCATATTTGCTCTAAATGTCAACCCTCTATTTATCGCCGTCATGGCTGGATTATAATAAGTTGGATTATTATAAAACAAAGAAAAATTTGGATCTTGAGCTAAGACAGTAAAACCTAAAAAACAACTTATAAAACTAATTAGTATTCTTTGCATTTTTAATTCTTTATTTAATAACTGTAACAGTTCCTGATCTTTTATAAACTGTTGGTTGGTATTCTTTTCCTTGCCAAACAGAATCATCTTTAAAGATTGCGTCTACTTTCCAAACGTATGAATCTTGTTGAACATATTCACCATTATATTTACCATCCCACGCTTCACTAGGTCTTCCAAATTCATCAATCGCATTCGATCGCCAAATTAAATTACCCCAATCATCATAGATCGAAATTTCATACTGATAAAGTCCTACCCCTTTTGGTAAAAAATGAGATACTTCGTAGTCTTGATGTCCTATATACATTGCATTAGGAACATGTAGTCCTTTGAAAAAGTCAACATGAATATCCATCTCCATAGTATCAACACAATTAAACTGATTATAAGTGATCAAGGTCGTGTGATAATTACCCGAATTGTAATATTTATGTATTGGTGCTGTGGAAGTGGACGTATCGCCATCTCCAAAATCCCAAAAATATTTATTCGCATACCTAGATTTATTATCAAACTCTATCGTTCCATTTTTCTTACCGTCAATTAAGATATTGATCGCTTCGAAATCTGCTCTTGGGTCTTTCTTGATTTTTATTTTCTTATTTATTACTAATGTATCCTTACAACTTCCTTCTCCCTCAGCATATACCGTAATTGTGAAAATACCATCTTTGGTAAATGCATAATTAAATGATTGTCCTTCTTGTCTTACTCCATCTCCCATATCCCAGGTATATTTTGAAATATAATCTCCTTCTACTCGAAATCTTGACTGATCATACTGACATTCTTCATCACTAAATTGAGCAGATTTAATTTTTGGCGGATTATAACTTATTACAACCGCAGAAGTATCATCCTTACAACCAAATTCATTCTTGGCAATCAGAGAAAGCAAATGATTTCCACCTTCTGTGAATGATGTTGTTGGATGTGTTAAAGTAGATGTTTGACCATTAGTAAATTGCCAATCATACCCAATTGCACCTTGTGACTTATTAGTCATCTGTACAATCATAGGACTATAACAAGGGTCTGTATTTGTATAGCCAAAAGATGCGTGAGGTAGAGGATACACCGTAATGGTTTTATTAATTGTATCTGTACAACCCTCCACATTTTCAGAGATTAACCTTATAGTGAATATTCCTTCTTTTGTAAAAGTATGTTTACCATCGATGTCATTTGAAGAATTTGAATCTCCAAAATCCCATGAACTGTATTTAAATCCAGAACTTAAATTATAGAAATTGACATTCAAAGGCATACAACCATCTAAATAATCTGAATTGAAATTTGCTATAGGTATATTTTTCACAGTTACATTATCAGTCTTTTCAGCTGTACATTGATATTCATTTATTGCCTCTAAAGTAACCTTATATGTGCCAGAAGCTGTGTATTTTTCAACTGGATTTATCCAAGTAGATGAATTGCCATTTCCGAAATTCCATCTATATCCCGTTGCTCCGGTTGAAGTGTTTTTCATTGTAGCATTCATCGGAATATAACAAGGATCTGTTGTAGTAAAAGTAAAATCAGGTACAGGCAATGGATAAGTCGTGATTTTCTTGTAGACAGTATCTTTACACTTATCTGTACTTTCTGTAATTAATTGAATATTCATTTCTCCCACTTTTGTAAACACATGATTTGGTGAGATTTCAACGGATGTATTGCCATCATCAAAGCTCCAATAATTCAAAGTATTAAAAGCAGAATTGTTCGTGAAGTTTACACTTAATGGAATACAACCATTTAATTTATCCATAGCGAATTGCGCATCTGGTTTTTGAAGCATTTTAATCACTTTGGTTGCTGTATCATTACAATTAAATTTATTTGTGGTGATTAAATCAACTTTGTAAGCGTCAGCTTTTGTGTATGATACATTTGGATTTGTTAACGTTGAAGTGGTTCCATCGCCAAATCTCCATAAATATTTTTTACCATATTCAGAAAGGTTTTCAAAAGTTGACAACATAGGATTGAAACAAGGATCTGTAGTTGTGTACTTGAAAGCAGATTTAGGCAAAGGAAAGGTTGTGATTGTTTTTTCTATCGTATCCTTACATCCATTTTGACCTTCTACAACTAAATTTACTAGAAACTCTTTTTTCTCATCCACACCTGATGTTCTAAACATGTTTTTAGTATCCTTCTGACTGGTTATATTTCCATCGGCAAAATTCCAACTAAAATAATCTGCATATTCTGACTCGTTAGTAAAAGTAACAACCAATGGGATACACCCTTGATCAACATCAACTTTGAAATTTGCTTTTGGTTTTTGTAATAATGTAACTACTTTTTCTTTTACAATCGAACAGCTAAACTCATTCGTAGCTTTTAGAGAAACCACATAATTACCCGCATTAACAAACGTAGTCGATGGATTTGTAAATGAAGATACTAAGCCATTTTTAAAATCCCATTCATAGAAAAGAGCTCCTGTTGTTTTGTTTGTAAAATTCGTAATCATTGGACTATAACATGAATCCGTTGATTTAAAAATGAAATCAGTATTTGGTATTGGATGTGCTGTTACTGGTAGGATCATCGTATCCTTACATTTATCTGAATTTTCAACAATTAACCTTACATCGTACTTACCATCTTTGGAATATAAATAAGAAACATCTTTGGTGTTTTTAGCATCTCCGTTTCCAAAATCCCAATAATATTTTGATGCACCAACACTTGAATTTGTAAAATTGAAAGTAGCTGGAATACAAGCCGCATTTGTATCTATACTAAATCCTGCTTTTGGTTTAGGAAACTTAACTACTTCGTGTGTTACACTATCCTGACATCCAAACTCATTCGTACCAACTAATTTAACTTGATATTTACCCGCTAGTTCATATTGCATTCTAGGATTTAACTCTACGGATGTAATTCCATCATGGAAAAACCATTTATACGATAGAGCACCAATTGATTGATTTGTAAAATCAGCATACATTGGTGTGTAGCATTGATCTGATGGTGTATAACTGTATTTAATTATTGGTAATGGATAAACATGAACCTTGCTTGTAAAGGTATCCTTACATGATGAGGAGTTTTCTACAATCAATCTAACATTGTAAAGGGTATCTTTTAAACTTGTTTTAAAAGTATGCGTTACATCAGTACCATTTGACAATGTTCCATCTCCAAAATTCCATGCATTAAAGTTAGCGCCAATACTTTTATTCGTAAATTTTACTAAAATAGGTGAACACCCTTTTGTGGTATCCATGACAAAATTTGCCACTGGTCTAGGTTTCACATATACTTTGTAAGCCTTTTCAGCACCACAATAGTTGTCAACATTGGTTACTTTCAACTTAACCTCATATTCACCCGCAGCTTTATAGGAATGTTGCGTATTTTCTAAGATAGAACTATCACCGTCACCAAAATACCATTTATAACTTAACTGAGCAGATGGCAATTTAATACTATTAAATACAAACGTATTTTTTAAACATAGGCTGTCTTTCGATTTTGTAAAATCTATCGTTGGCGTTTTATACACTCTAATATTAGCCCGCATGGTATCTTTACTACAACCATTAGTCACAGCTAAATACACCGTGTAATCTCCTCCATTTTTATAGATATGAGTAGGATGTAAATCTTTACTTGTAGTCCCATCACCAAAATTCCAAACATGGAAAGTATGTCCCATTGAATACTGAGTGAATTTCACCCCTAAATCAGTACATCCTTCTATTTTATCAGGATTAAAATGTGCTTTTACTGTATTAGGATGTACTAAAATAGTAGTAGTTGCTGTATCTGAACCACATTCATTCACTGCTATCACTTTCACATTATAAGTGGTAGAAGATAAAGGTCCTGTAGTATAGTTTTTATAAATCAAAGAATCCTTAGTCTCAACAAAGTTACCATCACCGAAGAAATCCCATTTAAGTTCATCAGGTAAACCAACTGTTTTATTTGCATATACTGTCGGTAATACAGAACACCCTTCATTTAAATTAGGAGAAAAAACAATTTTAGGTACAGGTTTTACAACAATTGGTTTACTCATAGTATCGACACCACACATATTTTCAATTCTCAATCGAATTGTATAGGTTGTATCTTTTACAATTCCAGGCTTGTAAATTAAATCTGCTGGGTCACGTTGATCATATTTCACTCCATTCCCAAAATCCCATGCATAAGTTACACCAATTCCTGTTGAAGAATTGACAAAAGAAACTAAACCACATGTACTATCTGGTGTTCGGGTAAATTTAGCAACAGGCGCTTCTCTTACCTCAATCGTTTTAGATAATGAATCGATACATCCAAATGGTGATGTAGCAATTAATCTGATATCTACAAATCCAACACTATCAAACTTATGCGTTGGGTTTTTATCTACATATTTCCATTTAGGTGCTACCGTCCAATCAGAAGACTGTAAATATTTTGTATTATTTAGAATCGTATGTGTAGAGTTTAAACAAACGATTGAATCTATTTTGAATTGTACAACTGGCAATGGATGCACTTCTGCTATTAAAGTATCGTATTTAACACAACCTGTTACAGGATGGGTATAGGTAAATACTATTTCATGTTTACCCTCTCCCGCTACTCGCGCATGGAATGTACCTTTCGTTTTATCAATGATTCCTTTCCCTGTCCACTCACCATTAATTTGTGGTGTCTTCGGCTCGTAATTCTGATTTATAAAATCAAAAGGTTGATCTGAAAAACAAAATTCTTTATCTGGTCCAGCTGTAATAAAATAATCAGGGTGAACTAAGAAAGACATGGTATCTCTGTTCAAACAGGTACCCTTTCCTATCGTATAAACTAGATTAACCGTAGTGTCTTTTATTGGTTTGAAAATACCTTCTGTAGAAACATTAAAACCTGTCCATGTACCTGGTTTAGGCATTCCATTTAAAGTAACATCTGGATCATTAAAACACGCGATCAAATCAGGTCCTGCATCCGCCTTCGTAACATCTTTAACAGTCACTATAGTCGTATCAAAGTTTTCACAACCAGTAGGTAAAATATATTGATAAACAACATTAAATACTCCATTTTTAGTAGGCGTATAAATTCCATCAACCGTCAAATCTGAAGAACCACTCCAAAAACCTGGTTTAACAACTCCTTCTGCCATACCTACCATTGTATGTGGTATTGGCTGTCTACACAAAGTTGTATCTGGTCCAGCATATACTTTTGGTAAAGGATTCACAAAAACCGTTGTTTTAGTTGTATCCTTACAACCAAATCGGTTAATTCCGATTACAGTGTACTCAGTCGTACTTGTTGGACTTGCTACAGAACTTAAACAATCCGTGCAAGATAAACCTGTTGCTGGACTCCATAAATACTTAGCATTGGAAGCAGCTCCTTCTCCCTTAAGTGTAGCTTTCTTTCCTAAACAGATCGTAGCTGATTTAACATCGATGATTGGCTTCGGATACAATGTCATATGAATCGTATCCTTGGTTCCGTCACACGTTACACCTTGATGTGTATATTTAGGTTGAACATAAAACTCGATCTTTTTAGTTAAGGATGTATCTGGTTGATTGACTGTAAAAACTGGTATTTTATTCACTCCACGTGTTGGATTTAAACCAACAGCTGTTTCGTTCGTGAACCAATTATAGGATGTACCAGTACCTGGAATTACAATCTCAGTTGTGTTTAAACCATGACAAACTTTTTGTTCGACTACATCTTTTGCTTTTGCTACTGGATTCACTGTAATTGTATAAATTGAGTCAACTCCGTAACACGATTGTGTACCAGCAATGGTATATGCTTTTGCTTTAAAGTTTAAATCAATTGGTTTTGTTGAAGTATTTGTTAAAGTATAAATACCTATTTTATTACTTCCAGTTGTTACATTAACTCCGAACAAACTATCTGGTGTTGATACCGTTGTCCATTCAAAAAATGCATCTGGAGTAACGGTAGAAATAACAACTTCTTTGGTATTATCAGCATTACAAATTGTTTGTTTCTTTAAATCGAAAGTAACCTTTGGTGCTGGTTTGACCGTTAATTTAAATTCGATGGATTGCCCTGAACATCCTGCTCCACTGGTCGTGACATCATAATTTAATTCATAAAGCTTTGTTCCTGTATTCTCAATTGTTCTGGAAGGAAGCACATTAACACCACTTTTAACATAGCCAGTTATTGTAGGTGGTACTAATAGCGAATCTCTTAATTTCCAAGTGAAAATTGTATTACTTACATCTGAACTAAAAACAGGAGCAGTGTATGCACTTCCTCCACAAATCGTTTGAGCTGGAATCAATTTCACCTTTGGTCTTGGAAGCACTTTATAGGTATATAAAAATGTATCGCCAACACATCCATATGCTTTTGGTATAATACTAAATACTACCTCAGCAGTTCGCGAACTATCATTGATCATCGATATTGGAGGTAATGACCCTGTTCCTGATGTATTCGTTAATGCAACTTTGTATGGATTAGATTTTAAAATCCAATCATAGGTTGTAACAGTTCCAACTACATCTGATTTCCAATCTACAACTGCTGATTTTACACCAGAACAAATTTCTTGATTCGTTGGTACATCAATAATCCTTGCTTTAGGGTTAATTACAATTTTGTAATATCCTTTTTTACTAGGACAACCATCCGCAGTCGTTGTAACTTCTGCGATTGAAACTTGCTGAACATGCGATGAATTAGTTCCTTTTAAAGAATTAATAGGATTCGTTCCAGAAGCTCCCAAACCACTTGAAATTGTTGGAGTTGTATTTATCCAACTAAACGAAGAGTTAAGAATGTTTGAACTAAATTCTACACGTTTAGTATTTTGATCATAACAAAGGGTGTCAAAAGGAGGTATTGTTAAGAGTGGAGTTGGATTTACCTTAATAGTAAATTTAGCAGTATCGCCCTTACAACTTTTTAAATCTTCCGTGAAAACAGGCACTACTTTAACTTCTGAAATAACAGGTAATGCTGAGGCATTTATTGACTTAAACTTCTCAATATTTCCTGTCCCCTGAGCTGCTAATCCAATATTGATATTTTTATTGTACCAATCGTATGATGTAGCAGTTCCTGTAAAGGTAACTCTTGGAGTTAATGAATCATTACATAAAACAATATCAGCTGGTCTATTTATTACAGGTATTGGATTCACTTTAATTGTAAATGGCATGGTATCCCCTTTACATTCTTTCGCAAGATTAGTAAAAAATGGCACCACTTTTATTTTAGCAAGCGTTGATGCTGAAGTTGAAGTATTTGAGGCTTTAAAAGTTGGTATATCACCTACTCCATTTGCACCTAAATTTATACTTGTAAGGTTATTAGACCATTTGTAAACAACTCCTGTGGTTGTGCTTGTAAAAGCTGGAATAGATACATTTTCATTGTGACAAACGACAACATTGGATAAACTTGTAGCATTTGGTTTTGGATTCACGGTTATCAAGAAACTCTTTGGCGAACCTAAACAAGTAACAACATCTGTAAATTCAGGGACAACACTCACTGTACTTGCAACAGGTGCTACAGTAGCATTTATTCCGTTGAATGCTGGTATTCTTAATCCATTGCCAGCAGATAAACCAATTGCAGCATTGGTTACTGTCCATTTGTAATTCGTTCCGTTTCCGTTAAATACAACTTCTGGAGTTAATTCGTCTTTACATACAACAATATCACTTATATTACTTAATGCTGGGATTGGATTTATATGTAAATACAAAGTATCTTTTTTACCATCACATACTGCAAGTCCACTCGTTTTGGCAAAAGCTAGAATTTTAACGGTTTGCTTGGTTAACTTATCATGAGATATCGTATAACTTGGTATCGTATTGGTTGTACCATTCAACGTATTTACACCAGTAACATTTGTTGCGCCTGATACAACATCCCATTTAAAGGTAACTCCAAGAGTAGATGAAGCTAAATTAATAGCATTTGTATTTTGACCAGAACATATAGTTTGTACTGAAACTGGGTTTAAAATTGGCGAAGGATTCACCGTTATTTTCAACTCCTGTGATGCTCCACTACAACCAGAAGAACTATTTGTAGCAACATCATAGAGTAAATCAATTGGAGCTGAACCAGTATTTGTAATTAGTGATGCTGGAATGTTTCCTGTACCATTTGCAACTGTACTTCCTGCATAACCCGAAATTGTATTTGGTAATGATGCTTTATTGGTAAGTTGCCACCTAAAAGTAGTACCTACAACATCTGAAATAAATACGGATGCTGCAGTAGATGTTCCTCCACAGATTGTTTGATCAACAACCCCTTTTAAACCTGGTGCAGGATTGATATATAATGTATAAATAAAACTTGTATCGCCTAAACAATCAGAATACGTTGGGCTAACTCGATATTCTAAACTTCGTATCGTTTTAGCTTTATTCGTGATCTTTTTCTCAAAAAACTTACCTGTTCCTGTTAAATCATATCCGGAAACAGAATCCGGTGAATTAATCAACTTCCAAGTATAGGTTGTTCCCGCAGCTGTTATGTTAGTAATCCAATCTATCCCTTTCGAAAATTCACCAGAACAAATAGAATCTCTTCGATCAGGATTTGTAACACTAGCTGTTGGTTTTACAACATAATTTACATTTTTAGTTTCTCCATTACAAGCAACTGTATTATTCGTAAATGTTGGAGTAACTACAATATTTGCCGTCAAAGTAGCATCGGTGTTGTTAGTCGCTTGAAATAAAGGAATAGAACCAGTACCACTTTGAGCTAAACCTATTGCGATATTAGAATTCGTCCAAGAATAAGTTGCCGAAGGAATATTGCCAGTGAACGTTTGTTCTAAGAAATTTTGTCTATTACAATTTGACAAAGCCGTCAGATTATTTAATACTGGTCTAGGGTTGACCGTAATTTCATATTCATCTGAATTACCACTACACACAACGGTATTTAACGCATATTTAGGTGTTACCTTAATCGTGGTTTTTGTTGGCGTAGTTCCAGAATTAGAAGCAGTGAATTGAGGTACGGTAGCTTCTCCTGATGCGGGAGTCAATCCCAAAGTAGTGAGTGAATTTGTCCACTCAAATTTAGTTGATGTTCCAGTAAAAGTAACTGCGTTAACTTGATTTCCTGTACAAACTGTCAGATCATTCGTAGGTGTAACTGTAGGTGTTGGTATAACCGAAATTTTATAGGTTGAAGGTGTACCTGGACAAATCGCTCTACCTACTGTACTAGCTGTTGCAACAACTGAAATCTCTGCTGGTAAATTTGAACCATTTGTTAATCTATATGCCGGAATTTCATTTGTTCCTGTAAGACTTGTAAAACCTGTAATCGCTGTAGGAACTGTGGCATTCCATATTATTGTAGCATTTATTGGTTCTGGTTTTATTGTTATTCTCTGACTGGTAGCATCGTTACAAATTGTTTGGTCTGGTAATGAAAATCTGACTTTTGTGACAGGATTAACTGTTACCAAAAATTCTTTGGTTCCTCCATTACAAGTATAAGATGTTGGTGTAACTATATAGGTAACTGTTTGAGGAATTGAATCCGAATTTTCTACCCTTACTCCTGTTATAACTCCTGTTCCCGCTGCAGTATACCCTGTCAATTTTCCTGAAACTGGAGGGGTTGTTTTTAATGCCCAACTGTAATTTGTATTTCCAACTACAGTAGAAGTAAAAGTTGGTGTTGTAAATGAAGCACCACTACAGATTTCTTGAGACGCAATATCAGATAATACCGGAATAGGATTTACTGTTATTTTGATTGTATCTTTTCTACCATCACACACTGCAGCACCAGCAGTTTTAGCGAATGCAAGTATCTTGACAACTTGTATATTTGGAGTAGTATGTGATAAAGTATAAGCAGGTATGCTATTGGTTAAACCTGACATGGTGTTTAAACCAGTAAGATTTTCTGAACCACTAATAACATCCCATTTAAATGATACTCCAGCGGTAGAAGATGCTAAGGTAATAGCTGTTGTAGTTTGACCCGAACAAATTGTTTGTGCTGCAATAGGATTTAAAATAGGTGCAGGATTAACGGTAATCTTCAATTGTTGGGAAGATCCCCCACACCCCGTAGATCCATTCGTTGAAATATCATACAATAAATCTACTGGATTTGAACCAGCATTATTGATTACTGTAGCTGCAAGATTACCTGTTCCATTTGGAGTAGTGCTTCCTACATAACCAGTCACGGTTGAAGGCAACGAAGATTTATTTCTTAACACCCAATTAAAAACGGTTCCTGCTACATCGGATACGAACGTAGACTGAACAGTTGATGTTCCTCCACATATAGTTTGATCAACTACGCCGGATAATCCTGGTGCCGGATTGATATATAAAGTATATAGGAAACTGGTATCTCCTAAACAGCCAGAATAGGTTGGACTTACTTTATAGACCAAGCTTCTAATTGTTTTTGCTTTATTATATACCTTGGCATAAAATAAATTACCTGTTCCATTAAGCTGATGTCCTTCTACAGAGTCTGGTGTATTAATTAACTTCCAGGTATAGGTTGTTCCAGCAGCAGTGATATTTGTGCTCCATTGTACCGCTTTTGAAAATTCTCCAGAACATATAGAATCTTTTGTATCTAAATTGCTAACTCTAGCAGTTGGTTTTACTATGTAATTTACATTTTTAGTATCCCCATTACATGCAATCGTATTATTTGTAAATGTTGGGGTCACTACAACATTACCAGTTAAAGTAGCATTAGTTGAATTTGTAGCAACAAACGTTGGAATGGAAACGGTTCCATTTTGAGCTAAACCAATAGCAGTATTTGAATTTGTCCAGGTATAAGTTGTTGAAGGTATATTACTTGTGAAAGTTTGTTCAGTAAAATTCTCTCTATTACACCTAGTTAATTCAGTCAAATTATTTAAAACAGGTCTGGGATTTACAGTGATAACATACTCGTCTGGATTTCCTGTACATAAAACCGTATTTAATTCATATTTTGGCGTAACTCTAATGGTTGTGTTTGTAGGCGTTACTCCTGTATTTGATGCAGTAAACTGTGGAACACTCGCACTTCCTGAAGCTGCAGTAAGCCCTAAGGTGGTTGTTGAGTTTGTCCAATCAAATCTCGTTGCTGTTCCTGTGAATGTAACTGCATTTACCGTATTTCCTGTACAAACGGTTTGATCGTTAGTCGCTGTTACTACTGGTGTAGGAATCACTGTAATTTTATGTTCACGGGTGATCCCTGGACACACTGCTGTTCCAGTTGTACTCGCTCTGGCTTGTATTGTTATTTCTGATGGCGAAGTTGAATTACTTGTTAAAACAGATGCTGGAATAGCACCAGTACCTGTAATAGTGGTAAAACCTGAAATTGAAGCAGGTACAGTCGCATTCCATGAATACGTTGCATCTGATGGTATAGGGGTGATATTTACAGCTTGCGTAGTTGTCGTATTACAAATCGTTTGATTTGGAATTGAAAAGGTTACCATTGGAGTTGGATTAACTTGTATGGTAAAATCTTTAGTCTGTCCCGCACAAGTATATGCCGTAGGAGTAATTGTATATACTAGATTTTGGGGTGAATTATCTGCATTTGTGAGTACAACCCCAGTAATAGGTCCAGACCCACTTGGTGTATATCCTGTCAAATTCGTAGAAATTGGCGGTGTCGTTTTAACAGCCCAAGTATAGGTTGTATTTGGTGTAATGTTTGATGTGAAAGTTGGTGTTGTAAATGAAGATCCGCTACAAATAACTTGCGAGGCAACATCCGATAACACAGGTCTAGGATTTACAGTAAGTGTATAATCTGTTGGTGTGCTTTCACATGATGCAACGGTAGCTGTTACCGTAAATTTTACTGAAATTGGACTTGTACCAGTATTCACAAACTGATAAGAATCGGGTATATTTCCAGTTCCTGTTGCAGGGGTAATTGTTAATCCAGAAGTTAGCGGGGAACTTGTCCAACTATACGTTGGTGCAGGAGAAGTTACACTACTTGTCCATACTACGGGTCTATTTTTATCACCACTACACACTTCTTGCGATAATGGAGTATTGGTTATACGAGGTTTTGGCTTTACGTTTATCCTAAAACTTATTGCTGGACCTGGACAAGTACTCGCAGTCGGTGTAACTTGTATGGTAGCTGTTTTAATAACATCAGCTGTATTAACAGAAGTAAATGCTGGAAGATTTCCACTACCAGAAGTACCACTCAATCCTACTGGATCACCTGTACTACTCCATGCGTAAGTAGTTCCAGCTACTGGACTTGTAAATGGAATCGCAGCTTGATTAAACCCTGGACAAATAGATATATCAGCAACGGGATTTACTGTTGGAATTGGATTGACTTTTATACTAAAAGTTTTATTATCACCATTACAGGTTTTTCCAGAATTTGTAAAACTCGGACTAGCTGTGAAATTTGATGTTATAGGTGCTGTTGTAGCATTTGTAAGTGTTGATGCTGGAATATTTCCTATACCTGAAGTAGGTATTCCAATATTTAAGTCATTTTGCCAATTGAGAACAACACCTGTCGCAGGTACCGTTGTAAAAGTAACAACATCATTTTGCGTATTCGAACATTTCTCTTGACTCGTAATCGGATTTAAAACCGGTTTTGGTAGTACACTAATAGTAAAAGGTAAACCTGACCCTGCACATGCTTTACCCTCAAATGTAAACGTTGGTGTAATTGTATAAGTTCCAATTTTGATGGTAGAACCTGAATTTTCAGCAACAACACTCGATATAGTACCTGTTCCACTCATAGCCGAAGAGGCATTCGGCTTTTCTCCTGTTAATGCCCAACTATACGTACTTCCTGTTGCTGGATTGATTACAGGAGTTACTGCATCCGTATTCTCTGCTGGACATTTTACTTGACTAGTAATTGCATTTACTTCCGGAGTTGGAAGTACTTTAATGACTGCATCGCTTGGTACACCATTACAGGTTTTATTGGCTGTACTATAAACAGGAGTAACAGTTATCGTGGCAACCTTAACATCTTTGGTGCCGTTTGTTGCAGCAAACGACGCAATGTTACCTGTTCCACTCGCTGCCAAACCGATGCTTGTATTCGAGTTTACCCAACTGTAACTCATATTTAAATTCGTAGTACTCGAAAAATTAACCGCCGTCGTATTTTGGGTATTACAAATTAACTGACTAACTGTACTCGGTGCAACAATCGGCTTTGGATTAACCGTGATCGTATGGGTTCTTGTTTGTCCAGGACAAGTAGCTGCTCCAGATGTAGCTGCCTTTACTATTACATCAACTGATATTGGATTCGCGGTTCCATTTGTAAAAGGAAAGGATGGTATCGAAAATGAAGTTGCTCCAGTAATAGAGTCTGCCAATTTTGATGGTACACTTAAACCAGTTGGAATGGTCGAAAACTTCCAAATGTATTTTACGTTCGCTGTTAAAGAAGAGAAAGGAATGGCTTCAGTACTTGTTTCTGAACAAATTTCTTGTGAAGATTTACTAAGCGGTTGAATGGATGGTGCTGGAAATATTGTAAAAGAAAAAGTACTAGGAGTTCCATCGCATGAATTGGCGCTTGATTTAACC
>VFQS010002120.1_pt1 | contig 16903 bp, 13 predicted proteins | sample 3512361 | NCBI WGS metagenome assembly VFQS01 (sample SAMN10412375, study PRJNA504923) | tailings metagenome | isolation source: Relicate 1 Philex TSF3 active mining | place: Philippines
CCCCAAACTGCTGGGGCAGTTGGCCGCCGCAGCCATCCTCATCACCAGTGGTGTCCACATCCAACTTTTCCCCCAATTCTGGCTCAATGCAGCCATCACCGCGGTGTGGGTGGTCGGCATCACCAACGCCCTCAACCTGCTCGACAACATGGACGGCCTCTCGAGTGGTGTGGCCAGCGTGACCGCCGCCTTCTTTTTGTTGCTCGCTGCCCAGAGCGGTCAAATCCTGGTCAGTGCCCTGGCCGCCGCCCTGATTGGTTCATGCATCGGCTTCCTGCGCTACAACCTCAACCCCGCCACCATCTTCATGGGCGATACGGGTTCACTGTTCATTGGACTCATGCTGGCCGTCATCGGCATCAAACTGCGCTTCCCCACCAATAGCATCGTCGTCACCTGGATGGTGCCCGTCTGCGTGCTGGCCTTCCCCATCGCCGATACCCTGCTCGTGACCATCTCACGCCTGCGCCGCCACAAAAACCCCCTCACCCACGGCGGCAAAGACCACGTCTCGCATCGCCTCGTACAACTCGGCCTCACCCGCCGCGAAGCCGTGCTCACCTGCTACTTGCTCGCCGGCAGCGGCGGCATGGTCGCTTCCTTCGTCGCCACCGCCCAACGCACCGAGGCCTACGCCGCAGCCGCCCTGCTGGCACTCTGCATCGTGGCAGGCATCGCCTACCTCGAATATCGCGCCCCCATCACCGATACCCCCTGACCATTTCCTGTTTCAAGGCATTACCATGCCTTTTTCATTAAATGTCCGAACATTCGTACATTTGTGGTATACTGGCGCCAAAGTCCATAATCGGGGCAGAGAGAGGGGGGGATGACCAATGATTTACCAACAACGCATCCGCCATCAGCGCACTGCTGACGTGCTGGTCATCGGGTCAGGATCAGCGGGAGCCACGGCGGCAATTACTGCGGCACTCCAGGGGCGGCGGGTACTCCTCATCGAGCGCTACGGCTTCATGGGGGGGACAAGCACCCAGGTCCTCGATACGTTTTATGGGGTATACACGCCAGGTACCACGCCACACAAGGTGGTCGGCGGAGTCCCCGACCGCATCATTGCGGCGTTGTTTGCAGCTGGTAGCGCCATCTACCGGCCCAATTCCTACGGAGCCGGCCAGGGCATCACCTACGACCCGCAGGTCCTCAAAAGCATCTGGGAACAACAGGCCCAAGCAGCAGGCGTGGAGGTGCTCTACCACACCACGGTCATCGACGCCATCACGACAGATGGGCGGGTCGGAGGGGTCATCGCCGCCAACAAGGCTGGGCTATGGGAGGTCCGTGCGCCCATCATCATCGATGCTTCAGGTGATGCCGATGTCGTGGCGGCAGCCGGCGGAGCACACCACGGCGCAGATGCCGGTGGTGCAGTGCAGGCCTTGACCACCACATTTGCCATGATCAACGTCGACACCATGCAGGCCCACGCCGTCAGCACGGCCCAACTGCACGCACTGATGGCCGAGGCCATTGCCGCCGGACATCCGTTGCCACGGCGTGAGGGCAGCATTCACCAGACCCCGCTCCCTGGCGTAATGGTCACCAATATGACACGGGTGGTCGACATCAACCCACTCGACATCGAGTCGCTCAGTCTGGCCGAAATCGCCGGGCGCCAGCAAGCCTTGGCGTATGCCCGCTTTTTGATTGATTATGTGCCCGGCTATGCCCAATCATTCATGGGGCAACTCAGTCATCAGATTGGCATTCGCGAAAGTCGGCGGATTGTCGGGGCATACCAACTCAGCCGAGAAGATGTCCTCGCCGCGCGCGACTTCACCGACAGCATTGCCCGCTGCGGTGCCCCCATCGAAGACCATCACGCCGGTGCCGACACGCGCTGGCACTACTTACCAGCGGGCAGCACCTACGGCATCCCCTGGCGCTGCCTGTTGCCGCGTGACCTCGACGGCATCATCGTGGCCGGGCGTTGCCTCTCGGCAGACCACGACGCCCACGCCTCTGTACGTAGTATGGGGCAATGCATGGCCATGGGGCAGGCGGCAGGCCTGGCCGCACATGTGTGCCTCGCGCAGCACATCACGCCGCAGACACTCGATCCGCAGCACTTACGACAGGCTCTGCTGACCCAAGGTGGCATCGTATGATCCGCACCATTCTCGGCGACATCGCTCCAGCGACGCTGGGCACATGCCTGATGCACGAGCACCTACTCGGCACACCACCTCAGCCCTACGCCACGCACGACCCCGATTTGGTCCTCGACGATACAGCCGCCGCCCTGATTGATCTCCATCAACTGGCGCAGGCCGGTGGACAAGCCATTGTCGAGATGACTCCCATCGACTACGGCCGCAACCCGGTCGGATTAGCCACACTGGCCCGCCAGAGTGGTCTGCATATTATTGCCGTCACCGGCTTCCTCAAAGAGCAGTTTTGTGGCGCACTCGTGGCCGCCCTCAGCGACAGACAACTCGTACAGCGCTTGCTGACTGATGTAACCGTCGGCATGGACGACACGCCCTACCGTGCCGGAGTCATCAAGGCGGGCAGTAGTCTGGGAATCATCACCCCCAGCGAACACCGTGTGTTCATGGCAGCAGCACTCGCACACCATCAGAGTGGAGCATTGATTTCAACCCACACCGAAGCCGGCACCATGGGGATCGAACAAGTCGATTTGCTCACGCAGGCCGGTGTGCGCCCCGAACGCATCCTCATCGGGCATTGCGATCGCAATCACGACCGCGACTACCATCTACGGTTGCTTGATCGCGGTGTGACTATTGGATTCGACCAAATCGGCAAGTCCAAATACGGCACCGACCAGCAGCGGGCGCGCGCCATTGCCGACTACGTGGCACGAGGTCATGCCAGTCAAATCACGCTGTCGTGCGACATCGCCCGCCGCTCCAATCTGCGTGGGTATACGGCAGATGCCCCAGGATTTGCGCATCTGCTGAGGGAATTCCTTGATGAACTACATGCTGCCGGAGTATCGGACAACACGTTTTATCAACTCACGGTCGAAAACCCCCGCCGATGTTTGGCATTCTCGGTATAATGGAGGCATGGAATCACATGCCGTCGCTATTCATACTCTGGGCATTCGCCCGGTCGATACACACAGCCCACTCCCCCTCTACCATCAGGTAGAGGCACATCTGCGTGAACTCATCATGTCGGGCACGCTCAAGGCCATGGATGTGCTGCCCCCCGAGCTCGAATTATGCCAGCACTATCAGGTCGGGCGCCACACCATGCGCACAGCGCTCAGCAACTTGGCCAATAGCCAACTCATCCAACGCCGGGCCGGACTGGGCACGTACGTGCTACCACAGCGCCAGCGGTCAGAGTTTTATCTCGATCGCAGCTTCACCAATCAGGTGCGCGCCCTGGGGATGCAGCCCAGTTCACAAGTACTGGTGCTGAGTCGCGGCATCATCGACCACCACGCTCCTACAGTGTTGGCCGGGCACATTGGTGCCGAATGCTGGTATGTGGCACGCCTGCGCCTCGGTGACGACACCCCCATGAGCCTGCAGTACACCACCGTCATCGCCGGGTTTTGTCCCGACCTCGATACCTACGATCTGCAACACGAATCGCTGTACCGTGTCCTCATTGACCGGCACGGTGTCAACATCGCCCAAATCCGCCACAGTATCAACGCCGTGGTGGCCGACGAAGAGCAGGCGCATCTGCTGAGAGTCGACGAGGGTACACCGTTGCTCCTCGTCAAAACCTCGAGTTTTACGCAGACCCCACAGGTCGTCGAGCACACCATTAGTTATTACCGAACCGATCGCTACGAATACCACACCGTACACGAATTCACGCCACCTCCCACCGCGTGATAGTGTGGCTACGATATACTGACCCAAGCGACACTTGGTATTTGCTCAAAGGAACAACAGTGACTCCCATCTACACAGCCGCCGATATTGCCGCCATGCGCAAGGCTGGCCAGTTGGTCGCCCAGACATTTGCCCATATTCGACCACTCGTCAAACCTGGTGTCACCACAGCTGCACTCGACGCAGCCGCCGAGGCCTTTATTCGTGATCATGGCGCCGTCCCCGCCTACAAGGGCTATCACGGATTCCCGGCCACGTTGTGCATTTCGCCCAATCAGGTGATTTGTCACGGCATCCCTGGGTCGTATGCCCTGCAAGAGGGCGACATTGTGGGCATCGACGCCGGGCTCAACCTCGACGGCTGGTACGGCGATGCCTGCATCACAGTGCCCGTGGGTGCGATTAGCGCCGAGGCCCAGCAGTTACTTGATGTGGCCTACGAGGCATTACAACGCGGGATTGCCGCCGCTACTGTGGGGAACCACCTCGGCGACATTGGCGCTGCCATTCAGCAGTACGTGGCGCCCTACAAATACGGCATCGTACGCGAATATGTGGGGCATGGCGTGGGGCGCAAGCTCCATCAAGATCCCACCGTGCATCATGTGGGCACACCGGGTACGGGCCTCAAGCTCCAACCGGGTATGATTTTCACCATCGAGCCGATGATCAACCAGGGTACCCACAAGACCATTCTCGACAAAAAAGACAAGTGGACGGTACGTACCGCTGACGGCAAATTATCCGCCCAATTCGAGCACTCGATTGCCATCAGCGCCGATGGTCCAATTATTTTGACCCTGCCATAAACCAGAAAGACAGCACATCCATGCGTATCGCCACTTCTGCGGCCGTTGCCGACGCCCTAGCCCAACAGCACCCCTTGGTTGCCCTCGAAAGCACCGTGATTGCCCATGGCCTGCCGTATCCCCAAAACGTCACTATTGCCCGCCAAATGGAAGACCTGGTGCGTCAAGGTGGGGCAGTACCTGCCACCATCGGGGTAGTAGCCGGCACCGCCACCGTCGGGCTCGACGATAGCACACTCGAACGTTTTGCCCAGGCCAGTGACGTACGCAAATTAGCCCGCCGCGACATCCCGCTGGCTATTGCTGACGGCGCCTTCGGCGCCACCACCGTATCTGCCACCATGGCACTGGCGCATGCCGCCGGGATTTCGGTGTTTGCCACAGGTGGTATTGGTGGTGTACATCGCGGTGCGCAGACCAGTTTTGATATTTCGGCAGACCTGACCGAGCTCGCCAAAACTCCCGTGATTGTGGTGTGTGCTGGCGCCAAATCCATCTTGGATCTGCCTGCCACACTCGAATACCTCGAGACGGTCGGCGTGCCCGTCTACGGCTATCAGACGGCCGAGTTTCCGGCGTTTTATAGTGCCCACAGCGGTCTCAAAGTCAACCACGCCGCCGACATTGCCACCATCGCTCGCGCTTGGCAGGCACATCGAGCCCTCGGGGGCGGCGGCATGATTGTGGCAGTACCACCACCAGCAGAATTTGCCCTCCCAGCCGCCCACATCGAAGTCGCCATTCAGCGCGCCCTTGATCAGGCCACTGCAGCCGGGATTTCGGGCCAAGCCGTCACACCCTTTTTGCTGAGTGCTGTCGCTGCCGAAACCAGTGGCGAAAGCATGCGTACCAACATGGCCCTGCTCGCCAACAATGCCACCATCGCAGCCGCCTTGGCTGTCGAACTCACCAATGCGTAGTACATACGCCTAGTTAAGGTGCTCATATGAGCAACAAAAAAGCCCGCCGCGGGACTCCGCGCAACACAAATGCCAGTACCCCCCCACCAGCAGCGCCCGCTCCGGCCACCCGCCGCAATCGCCCCAACCAGAACGTGATTATCGGTGTCGTCGTCGTCGCGCTGCTCATTGGTGTCTACGTGTGGCGCAATGCCAGTAGTGGCTTGCCTGCCGAAGCTCAAAAGATCGCAGACATGGGCCAAGGGTTGCATCTCGACACGGTCGACGACGCCCTGCCAGTCGCCTTTAACTCAAATCCCCCCACATCGGGCTGGCACGTTGGCAATGCACTGGCGCCGTGGGGCATCCAGATGCAACCAGTGGACGACAAAATCAGCGTACACAACATTGAACACGGCGGCATCATCATCCACTATCGCGCATCACTCGATACTGCGTCTGTGCAAACGCTCGACAAACTGGCCCGCGACCTGCAACGGCGCAACCCGTGTGTCATCTTGTTGCCACGCCCTGACGAACTCATCGACACTCCCGTGGTCGTCACCTCGTGGAACTACCTGATGCCCCTGGCAGAGGTCGATACCGCCAAAATCACCAGCTTCTTCGAAGCTCGCATTGGCCGCGGTCCCGAGGCCGTCTGCACCACCGCATCCTAGCACCAACACACCACACCCCCCACTGCCATATGGCAGTGGGGGGTGTTTGTTTTGACGTGGTCATGCATGCGATTTATTCGCCCGTGCTGACCCCACGCCACAGTCGATTGAGGGGGCGCAAATCAGCGAGCACCGTGCGCGCCGTGTTGTAGCCACTAGCCGCAAACACACCACCACCGGGGTGCATGCTAGCACCGGTCATGTACAGGCCCTTGATGGGCGTGCGATAATCGGCCAACTCAGCAATCGGTCGATAAAAGAACATCTGGTCGAGCGACATTTCGACGTGCATCACATTGCCACGCACCAGCCCATGCAGGTTTTCGAGGTCGAGTGGCGTCTGGATGTAACGATCGATGATTTTGCCGCGCATGTTGGGGGCATATTTGTAGAGCACTTCCAAAATGCTGTCGGCCACGCGCTCACGCTCGTTGGCCCAGTCCATGCCGTTCGCTAGGGTATATGGGAAGTACTGCGCCCACAAGAAGACCGTGTGCTTGCCTGGAGGTGCCACCACCGGGTCAATCGCCGAAAACGTCATGGCGATGACGGCTGGGTCTTTGGAGGGGTAGCCCAGCGAGTAGTCGGCGTAGGCGCGTCGCACATGATCCATCGACGGTGCCAGCAACTGCAGGCCGTGATGGCTTTCGTGGGGCTGGCCGCCCGATGGTGCCGCAATGTAGTCGGGCAATTCGTCGGCAGCACAGCGCACGGTCATGCCAAAGCCGTTGCCGACACGAATGTTACGGATTTTGTGCGCCAAATCGGTCGAAATATGATCTTCGCCGACCATGCCCAGCATGGTGGTCTGGATGTGCGCGTTCGAGATGACGATCGGGGCCGTGTAGCGCATGCCGTCGGTGGTTTCGACACCTTCGACGCGATTGCCTTTGATCAAAATCTGCTTGACGGGCGAATTCAACACCACGGTGCCACCTGCCGCCGTAAACGAATTGGACATGGCCTGCGTGAGCATGCCACTGCCCCCTTTGGGGTGCATGGCACCACTGGTGTGCATCATGGCGTGCCAGCCAAAGAAATCCCCAGCGCCGATTTCGTCGGGTGGTGGCCCCGACTGCGCAGCGAGCCAGGTCAGGGCAGCCCGCATGGCCTCCGACTCAAAGGTTTCGGTGATGAGTTGGCCATATGAGGTAAACAGGCGGCGCACCGTCTCGAGCGTACTCGTAATATTGCGCACCTTGGCTTGGGCCTTGGCCATCGAGCCAAACAAGCCCATGACACTCGGTGGATTGAGGAAAACGTCGAACACGGCTTCGTTGATAGGCCCCCAATATGCCAAAAACTTGCGGTATGCTTCGGCATCTCGTTCTGAGACACTAGCAATGGAGTTGAAGGTTTTTTCTTTGTCACGATAAAACGCAATTGAACCAGAGCCATCAGGCACCGGATAAAAGGCGTAGGGGTCCATGTCAATGTACTCGAGGCCGTGCTTTTCGAGTTCGAGGTCGCGGACCACCGGGGTAAGATGAATCATAATGTGCGCCGACGAGCCCACATCAATTTTGTAACCGGGGATGACTTCTTCGGTACAGACTGCACCACCCACAATGGGGCGCCGTTCGAGTACCAAAACGCGCAACCCGGCACGTGCCAAATAACCAGCAGTGGTCAAACCATTGTGACCACTGCCGACAATAATTACATCATAATCGTATTGTGCCATTACCTTGCTCCGCTGTCTCATTGACTACTGTGCATACGTACCACGTCGTCGTTTGTATGTATGCACCTGACTAGTGGTTCCCAGTCCAACACCGCTATTCTGCGGTTTGTCCCTTGATCATTTGGGCATAGATTTGAGTTGTTGACAGCGAAGCATGCCCCAAGAGTAATTGAACGCGCCGCAAATCCACCCCACTACTAATCATGTGGGCGGCAAACGAGTGACGCAACATGTGTGGCGTCAAATCACTGATTCCCAGTTCATCGGCGTACTGCTTGAGAATCAGCCAAAATCCTTGGCGCGTCAAGCGACCGCCACGATGATTGACAAACAACGTATCTGCGGCCAGAGCCTGATCGGTGACCAGTTGGCTACGGGCAATGTCGAGGTATTCTTCGACTGCCGTCACCGCCGATTCACTCATCGGGATGATGCGCACCTTCTTGGCTTTGCCCACGCAATGCACGTTCTTGTCATCGAGGTTCACATCGCCAATGTTGAGGCCCACCAATTCACTGACGCGCATCCCGGTAGCGTACAAGAGTTCGATCATGGCCCGGTCACGCATCCGTTCCGGTGTACGGTGACGGAGCGGCAATTCCATCAGTTCATCGACCTGTACAGGGGTCAACGATTTGGGGACTTCACGCTCGACACGCGGTGACTCCACGGAATGGGTAGGGTCAGTTTTCACTGCCCCTACCGACGTCAAATATCCATAAAACGACTTCACAGCCGCAGTTCGGCGCGCCACGGTAGCGTTCGAGTACTGACGTTCACGCAAATACAGCATAAACGCCAGGATGTCATCACGACTCACCACGGCAACTTCAGAAATGCCACGACCACTCACAAACTTCAAAAACTGGTCTAGGTCTGTACGATACGCCGAAACCGTATTGGCCGTCAGTTCACGTTCTTGCATCAAATATGCAATGAACTCATTGACGTGCTCATTCATGCGGCTCCTCCTCTCACGCTTGCCCGAAGGCAGCGTCTTCTTCGGCGCGTTCGCGCGCCGACCCAATCGAGAAATACTTGGCTTCGGGGTGATGTACCACGATAGCGGCCGTACTCTGTTCAGGGATTAATTGATATGCATCCGTCAACGTTACATCGATTGCCTCTGTCGGCAATACACCAAACAACTTCACATGCTCTTCGAGGTCAGGGCACGCCGGGTAGCCCCACGAATAGCGTCGCCCCTGCTCACTGGCCAACCCCAGGCTCTGGCGCACCAACCGGTTGGTGTATTCGGCCAAGGCCTCGGCCATCGATACGCCCAACCCGTGGATGAAGTACGAACGGCTGAAATCGCCCTGTTGCTGTAGCTCTTCGGTCAAATCATCGACCTTGGTACCCATCGTGACCACCTGCAACGCCACTACATCGTACTCACCCGATTCTACCGAGCGGAAGTAGTCGGCCAAACACAAGCGCTCGCGCTCGGGCTGCCGTGGGAAGGTGAAACGGGTCAGCTCACGTGCACGATTGGCCGGATCATACACAATCAGATCGTGACCACTTGATTGACACGGGTAGTAGCCATAAACCACTTTGGGCTCCAGCCAACCATCACGCTCGGCTTCACGCATCAAATCACGCACCTTGATGTCGAAATCGGCCTTGAGCGCATCCCATTCAGGGCCTTTGGCGTTTTTGGCACCCCACTGCAGACGATACAACGCATTGCGGTCAAGACACTGCAACACGTCATCAAGGCGAATGCGCTTGGCCACCTGCGCCCCCCAGAACGGAGGCGTGGGTACAGGCACGTCGGTACGCACATCAGACCGAATATGCGCAGTCGCTTCTGATGCACGCCCTTTGTCTGCCAATGTCTGCCGACCACGCGCTTTTTCGTGCTTGGCGGCTTCAGCTTCGGCATGCATCTGTGCCATAAACCCTGCGCGCCGAGTAGGATCGGTCAGACGGTCCATGGTTTCGAGACCTTCAAAGGCGTCTTTACAGTAGTACACGCCGGCTGCATATTGTTCTTCGTCATTGACAAAGGTAATACGCTGGCCATATTGACGATTGATGGCGGCCCCACCCACCAATACGGGGATGTTGAGGCCACGTTTGTGAAGCTCTTGTACACAAATGGGCATCTGCTTGGAGGTGCTCACCAACAAGGCCGACAAGCCAATGGCATCAGCTCCGACTTCGAGGGCCTTTTCGATGATGGTGTTGACGGGCACTTGCTTGCCTAGGTCGTACACGGTATAGCCGTTGTTCGACAAAATCGTATTGACTAGGTTTTTGCCGATATCGTGCACGTCACCGTATACCGTGGCCAGCACCACTTTGCCCTTGCTAGTGCCCTCGAGGCGATCGAGGTACGATTCGAGCTTGGCCACGGCCTTTTTCATGACCTCGGCGCTCTGCAACACAAACGGCAGAATCAACTGCCCAGCCCCAAACAAATCACCGACCTGCTTCATGGCAGGCAACAGCACATTGTTGAGCACTTCGACCGCTTCGATACCTTGTGGCGAAACGCCATCGGCGTTTTTGGTGGCGGCCACTGCATCGCCCAACGTCAATCCATGCACCGTCAGGCGTTGTTGCACGGCTTCGTCGATGTCGGCTTCGACACCTTCCTTCTTGCGATGCAAAATCTTCCAGTACAACCGCTCGTCGACGCCCATACCAGCAGTGGGGTCAGCCACTTCACGGCTTTCGCTCTCGGCGTTTTCTTCGTAGTACTGGATGAAGCGGGCCAGTGCGTCTTCGCGGCGAGCAAAAATCAAGTCTTCGCACAATTCACGCTGCTCGGTCGGGATTTCGGCATAGGGCGAAACATGGGCGGGATTGATGATGGCGGTGTCGAGGCCTGCCTCACGCGCATGATACAAAAAGACCGAATTGAGAGCGGCTCGGGCATGGGGGGCCACACCAAAGCTCAGATTACTGACACCCAAGGTGGTGAAACAACCCGGGATGTGTTGCTTGACCATGCGAATGCCGTTGAGGGTCTCGACAGCGGCCATGCGTAGTTCTTCTTGGCCAGTCGTAATGGGGAAGGTGAGCACGTCGAAGATGAGGGCCTCGGGCGATACGCCGAATTCTTGCAACGCAATATCGGCAATACGCTGAGCAATTTCGAGTTTGCGCTCAGCAGTATGCGCCATGCCTTCTTCGTCGATGGTCATGGCCACTGTGGCCGCACCATAGCGCGCCACCAAGGGCATCACCTTGTCGATTTTTTCGCCACGACCACCTTCGAGTGACACCGAATTCACGATGGCGCGCCCGGGATAATTGCTCAGCGCAGCATCGAGCACGTCTGTTTCGGTGGTGTCAATCACCAGGGGTAATTCGACGTTCATGGTCAGTTTTTTCAACAAATTGACCATCTGATCACGCTCATCGGGGCGTTCGGTCATGGCCACACACACATCGAGCATGTGCGAACCGCTGTCGACCTGCTCACGGGCGACTTCGAGCACACCGTCGTAGTCGTCGTTGAGGAGCAAGCGCTTGACCTTGCGCGAACCCAGCGTATTAACGCGCTCGCCGATCATGGTCAGCGTGCCGTCTTGTTGTAGAGCAGCCGAACGAATCCCCGACGACACACTGGGAATGTACTCAATGGCACGCTCGAGTGGTGCTGGTGTCGTACCGATGTGTTCACGGAGCTTGGCGATATGTGCCGGACGTGTGCCACAGCAACCACCGATGACGTTGACGCCATACTTGGTGACGAATTCACCGAGCGTGTCGGCAAATGGGGCCGGCTCCATGGGGAACACCGTGGCGCCGTCGACCTCGATGGGCAGACCAGCGTTGGGGATACACGAAATCGGCTTGCGTGAGTGGGCCGTCAAATACTGGATGGCCTCACGCATGTGTTCGGGGCCCGTGCTGCAATTCAAGCCGATGACATCGACCGGCATGGCTTCCATGGTGGCAATGTAGGCCGGGATGTCGGTGCCCAGCAACATGCGCCCACTCATATCGAGGAAGATTTGGGCCTGCACAGCCACATCGGGGCGGTTGAGGTCTTTTTTGGCACGGCGGATACCATCGAGAGCCGCTTTGACTTCGAGGATGTCGACGCTGGTCTCGACCAGCAACACATCGACCCCACCCTGCATCAGGGCCGTGGCTTGCTCGTAGAAAATCGCGCTCAGTTCATCAAACGTGATATCACTCAACGCCGGATCATTGGACGAGGGGAGTTTGCCGGTGGGACCAATCGAACCTGCCACATAGCGTGGCCGACCATCGGCTTTTTCGAACTCGTCGACCACACTGCGGGCCAAACGAGCAGCAGCCATGTTGATTTCGGCCACACGCTCGCCGAGCCCCCATTCTTCGAGGCGCGGGCGCGTGCTCTGGAAGGTGCAGGTCTCGACGACATCAGCGCCTGCCAACATAAACGAGCGATGAATGTTGCCAATCACGTCTGGGCGCGTAATCACTAAATAGTCACGACTCCCGAACGTCTGCTCGCCGCCGTAGTCCTCGGCAGTCAAATCGTAATCGTCAATACTGGTGCCCATGGCACCGTCATAAATGAGCACCCGGGTTTTGAGTGCTTCTAAGTAGGTTGGTCGCATTGTCATCGTGTGTCTATCACCTTACTGTGTTTCAACGCTGTGCTCTGTCGTGCTGAGTGTCATGATGCGTATCACATTATGTCATTGACACTTCTGTATAGCACGTCTAGCGCACCTCTGTCAATTATTTCGCCGATATTGTGTGACAACCATCAGCAAAAACCGCGGATTCGGTAATCGTACAGGCGGCAGAGGCCATCAGGGTCACATCGCCTTGGCAACTCACCGGTGCTGCAAACGTGATATCCCCCTGAATCGTCAAGGACTCACACTGCATCAAATCGGGTACTTCGCCTGGGAAGCGTGCCTCGAAGTCTGCCACCACCCGGTAATACGCCTGATCGAGTGCGATACTGGGCAATGGGCGACTATCACACGGCACCACGTGATAGTGCTCATTGACCACAAAGCGGTTCGAACGAAGCAACAGCAGATCTTGGCAGTTTTTCACGGGCATGAAACGCTGGCGGGGCACGGCAATCGCCCCTGCGCCTGGCATCAGACCGATGGCCGCTCCCATGGCGCTTTCGAGCTGAATGACGCTCGGCGATGTCGTGTCGCGCACATCGACGGTTTTGCGATTCACAATAATCGGCAAGGGCAAGAACCCACCATGCTGCGCCAACAACTCACGCAGTGGGCGCAGAGCCAACCAGACATTGTTGGTGTTGAAATACTGGTGGTAGTCGATGTCTTGGAAGGTCGGCATGTCGGCAGCCGGGCATTGCGCACTCTCGCGCAGGATCAAACGCCCGTCTTGGGCCTGAGCCAGGTGACCGCCCTTGCGGTCAGCATCAGTGCGGCGAGTCACTTCCATCACAAACGGGAGCCGTTCTTGGTCCATGTAGCCCACGATGGCCGGATCCAGCGTCGCACCCAGATTATCGATGTTGGCCGAAAACACGTATTCATAGCCGGCGGCAATCAGCTCATCAAGCACCCCACTGCTCCACAGCACGCGGTACAACTCGCCGTGGCCGGGCGGGCACCATTCGAGCTCGGGGTTGGCAGGCCACGACACCGGCAGCATCGTAGCAGCATCCACCTTGGGGACTTTGCCCTGGAGCATGTAGCGCACCGGAATATCTGCATATTTGTGCAAATGTGACTGAGTATCAGCATCCGTCGCAAAACTATTCATGAAGACCAATGGGACTTCTGTTTGCGCCTGTCGCAGCAAATCACGGTGTTGTTTGGCGACAATATCGAGAAACGTATCACCATCGCGCACACGGAGCAATGATTTGGCCTGGGCTAGCCCCATCCCAGTGCCGAGGCCACCATTGAGGCGCAACACCACGGTTTTGGCGAGCAATGTCTGGCCGTGTGCACGCAGATGCGCAATATCGTCGAGTCGGGGCAGATTGATGACAGGGGAAATCGTTGATTCGGGGATAAATCCTGTTGCGCCGTCGACAAGTTGTTGATACGCGTCCACAAACGCTGCAATTGCTGCGGGGTGGACCTGTTCAGCCTGCATCCGGGCAACGAAGTGTTGAGTGGCTTGAGTCATACATTCCTCAGGTGTACTTCGTTGTGTTCAAGTATACCATTCTCATCGCGCTTCTACACCTCCTACATGCCTGATAGTCAACTTATGGCATCACGTCATCACACCACATCCACCCGTACACGGCAGACGATTTTTCGGGTATGCTTACGTACGAGTCATCCCCTTTTGTGCAACATGGTAAGGAGCGGGTAAGTTATGCAACAGTCGCCCCGGCTTGGGTATGCAATGTGTACCATTGCGGCGATTATTTGGGCATGGACCGGGCCAGGAATCAAATGGTTGCTCGATGCACAGGCATCTGGGCTGGCCATCGCCCTGTGGCGCGATGTCTTGTTGACAGTCTTTTTGGGGGGCGTGTTGGTCCTGTTTCGCCGCGATTTGCTACGCATCTCAGCCCGTGATTTTTGGCCACTAGCTGGTCTCGGCGTGATTTCCATTGGCATCTATCACGCATTGTGGATCTGGTCGGTCGACCTCAACGGCGCATCTGTGGCAGTCATCCTCATTTACCTGTTCCCCACCTTTGCCACCATTGGGGCACGTTTCGTCTTCGGCGAACAGCTCCGCCCCGTGCACATCGTCGGCCTGTTTTTGTCGCTGTTTGGGCTGATTTTGCTGGTCGAAATCTACGACACCAGCAATGTGAATATTAACTGGCTGGGCATTGGGGTCGGACTCACGACGGCCGTACTGCAAGCCGGATACGCCCTCTATAGCCAGCACGCCGTACGCACGGTCAATCCGTGGACAGCGCTGCTGGTGACCATGGGCAGTGGCTCAATCACGCTCGCCATCATGTTTGCCCTGGCTCCCCTCGTCGTCGGTGCCGCAAACGCCCCACATCTCTTCCAAATCGGCGACACCACTGCCTGGCTCATCCTGGCACTTATCGCCATCGGACCTACGCTCGGTGGCTATGCGCTGTTTAATTTGGCCCTGCGACACATCCCGGCCAGCATTGGCAGCCTGATTCTCGTGCTCGAAGCCCCCACTGCCAGCATTATTGCCATGGTATTCCTCAAGGAATTCTTGAACAGCTGGCAGTTGGTCGGTATGGCCTTGATTTTGATTGCAATCGTGCTCCCGACACTGTGGCGTGAACGCCAACCCGCAGTGGTCGTTAGCTAACGTGGAGGAATCCCCATGCACATTCGCGACATGAATTGGATGCAGGTCGAGGAATTTTTACGCCACGACAATCGCGCCGTACTTCCCCTCGGTAGTACCGAGCAACATGCGTATTTGAGCCTGAGTGTGGATAGTATTTTGGCCGAAAAGGTGGCCGTGGATGCGGCCGAACCCCTCGGTGTGCCCGTCTTCCCGGTGGTGAGCTACGGCTTGGCACCATACTTCAAGGCCTACCCGGGGACGGTCACGTTGCGCATCGACACGTATATCAGCCTAATTCGCGATATTTTGAACTCCATGTACCGGAGCGGCTTCCGCCGCATCGTCATCGCCAACGGACATGGCGGCAACAGCCCGGTCGATGGGCTGGTGACCGAGTGGATGGCCGATCACGAGGATGCGCAGGTCAAATTCCACAACTGGTGGCGCGCACCACAGACCTGGGCCACAGTCAAGGCCATTGATCCGCTGAGCAGTCATGCTTCATGGATGGAAAACTTCCCCTGGACGCGCCTGGCGGGCGTGGCCATGCCCGACCATCAAGTCAATCTGCCCGACCGCACCGGGCGCGCCACGTTGGTAGGCACGCGTTTGCGGGAGTTTTATCAAGAAGGCAACTTTGAGGGCTACTTCCAACGCCCGGATGCCGACATGCACGCCATCTGGGATGTGGCAGTGGCCGAAACACGGGCTCTCATCGAACACGGCTGGGAATAAGCAACGGAGACTACCATGCATATCACCTTCCCCAATCAAACCGTCATCGTCACCGGTGCGGCACACGGTTTCGGTCGTGCCATTGCCCTAGCGTTCGCCAGCCAGGGCGCCATCGTGTGGGCCTGTGATCTCGAAACCGCCGAGCTGGCCGAAACCGCCCAACTATGTAGCAACGCCGGCGGGACCTGCCACGTGCGCACCGTGGATGTCACCGACGAGCATGCGGTCAACGCGCTGGTCGCCGAGGCACTGGCACAAGCCCCCAGCGGCCAAATCGACGTGCTGGTCAACAACGCGGGCGGCGTGCGCGGCCAGGTGGGGCGCCCCCTCGAAGATATTCCACTGGCCGATTGGCACGCCATCATGGATATCAACCTGACGGCGGCGTTCATTTGTAGCCGCGCCGTAGTGCCGTCAATGAAAGCCGCGCGGCAGGGGCGCATCATCAACATTTCCAGCGGGGCCGGGCTGGGGCCAAGTCTAACGGGCATTCAAGCGTATGCGTCGGCCAAGGCCGGCCAAATCAACTTTACGCGGCAGCTCTGCCACGAACTGGGGCCGTTCAACATCACGGCCAACAACATTGCCCCCGGGTTCGTGCTTTCCAACGCCAACACCCAACGCCAGTGGGAGGCATACGGCGCAGCCGGACAACAGGCGCTGGTGGCCAGCATTGCCCTGCAACGCCTCGGGTCACCCGACGATATTGCGCATGCGGTGGTGTTTTTGGCGTCTGCGTACGCCGGGTGGATCAGCGGCCAGGTGTTGGCGGTCGACGGCGGGCGGTGACGGGGACCTCTTCCCCCGGGATGTAGATGGGTGCACAGCTGTGCACCCATCTACATCCCACCCCAAACCTCTTTGGTCACCGCCCGCCTCAACGCGTTCTCTCCCACCTCCAACCTCTTTGGTCACCGCACACCTCAACGCGTTCGCTCCCACCTCCGTCCTCTTTGGTCACCGCCCACCTCCAACCTCTTTGGTCACCGCACACCTCAACGCGTTCGCTCCCACCTCCGTCCTCTTTGGTCACCGCACACCTCAACGCGTTCGCTCCCACCTCCGTCCTCTTTGG
>VFQS010002121.1_pt1 | contig 16902 bp, 27 predicted proteins | sample 3512361 | NCBI WGS metagenome assembly VFQS01 (sample SAMN10412375, study PRJNA504923) | tailings metagenome | isolation source: Relicate 1 Philex TSF3 active mining | place: Philippines
TAATCATGTATATAAGTTGGTAATGCATCAGTATCTATGCCTTTTGATGCCCGAAGCCATTTGCAAAAGCACAAACCGACAGAGATGTCTGGAACCCATCCATCTGGTATCTCAAATCCAATATTGTGAAGGGGGCCAAATAAGTTAAGGCCTGTTTCTTGTAGTACAGAAAAATATCCTGGTGGAACTTTTCCATCATTGGCTAAGTAACGAGCGAGGTGAGTTGGAAGCTTTGCAGGTGCTGGTGTTGACCTTCCGCCCATCCAGTCAAATACCCATTCAGATACTTGGACTGCAAAATCGGCAGATAACCATTGTGCTAGATTAACAGCCACTTGAGGGTGTACCCAAGTGCTTTTAACGCCATTTCTATCGATAACTTCTTGATTTAACTCCGAAACGCTAATTCGCGTTTTGGTGGAAAGGGCTCTAAGAAAGTGCCCAGTTGTTTCATTTCTTAGATAGTTGTGCCAACGTTTATCTGCAACTCTACATAGTTCGGTTGCATTTATGTATCCATCGGTACTACGTTGGTTAATCACCGAGCCATTGGCTTCCCTGTGAATTAATGTGAGGCTATATTGATGTTGCACTGGCATTTTAGGGTCTCCTGTTGCCATGCAGCGTCACTATAATTAAAACCATACAAAGAATAGAGCAATGCTTTACATAAGTGCGTGGTTTGTCATATAGTTCGGTCTGCATCAAATTAACGGAAGCGTCAGTATGGATTTTTGAACGGATCTACTGGCGCTTTTGATTGCTTAAAATGAATCAGCTCTCATTGGCGTGGGGGCTGATTTTTTTTAAGTGAGATGATTTTAGCACTCTATTTAGTCAAGTGCCAGAATAAAGTGGTTTGTATATACAAAAAAAGCCCCGAAGGGCTTTTTTTGTTACTTTTATCAGTTAGGCTGCTCGTTTATTGTCTTGATCTGCAGTCTTTTTGATAACTATTCTTTTCTCTTTAGTCCTTTCTTTTTCTGCCTTTTGGTTTGCAACTTCAGTCACAATTCGTTTAAATTCAGATGATGCAAAACGCGTAAGTGCATCTCTAATTAATGGCTGATAGCCTACGTCATGGAACTGCGCAACAATCTTTAGTTCTTTTAAAAGTTCTTTTGGTAAGCGAATGGAAATCAATTGCAAGCCCAATGAGTCGTCAATTTCGGCTTCTACTTCTTTAGATGCACGACGAACATAATTTTCATCGTTGCCGAGGAGCCCCGAATCCCAGGCTTCATCGGTGCCCTCAATTTTAGAATTTACTCCATTATTCATAATATATACTCCTTAAAATACTAAATCCCATATTTTTCGTAGATCCTGATGATTTCATCAGTTGCCTCATAGGCAGATTTTATAAAAATGTTTGAATCCCGAAGCACAAACATTATTTTTAATTTGCGCCCACAATTCGTTTCCGAGACAAACCAATGGGTTGGGGGATCAGTTCTATGTTCTTCTCTCGGATCATCTAAGTACCCTCCAGAAATATTATCAAAGCATTGTTTAATTTCTCGTTCACTAATTTGTCTGTTAGTAATTTTTTCGAGAATCTTATCGGATATGATAATCGTCAATTAATCCACCTTTGTATATACAGAGTATAAGTATAAGACCGTTAAATATCAATTGGTAAAAGCGTAAAAAGTGATGAAAAGTTAGAATAAGTGATCAAAAACGAGGCTTTTCGCGCGCACGAAACTCCCATGGCGCGCTTGGGTCGCCGTCAATCCACAATCCTAACCTACTTGCGCGCGCGGCTTTTTCAATCGCCGGCAGCATTGGGTCTTTGTTGTACTTGGGATAAACCCAAGCCATACCTTTTCGCACTTGTTCAGTATTGGCCTCGACGCCATTGCAAGTAACAACAGCCACTGTGCGTCCGTATCGATCTATTGTTTGCGTCTCGTAAGTCGCATCGGTATTCCAACAAATATCAGACAGTGACTCTTTCGACTTTTGTCCGAATGGTTGTTTCTTCTCTGGTGCGTCGATGTTGGCTAAACGAATTTTCAGCGGTTTGTTATCGACTAGCAGCGTCATTGTGTCACCATCGCTGATGCCGATTACTTTGTGGGCAAACGCATAATTCCCTAAAAGTAGAAAGGCAATTATTGGTAACTTCTTCAAATTCATAGAAACCGACGCGCTATTTTGACGGCCATCTACTATCAGTTTTGAATTTATACTGACATTTTTCAGAAGGTGAGAATTGACCGGTTTGCACTCCTCTACACATCCATACAAGTTGCCTGTATTCGTTATAAAACTCATCCCAATCCCATTCGTAGTCCTGAGCAACCGATGTTGGCGCATATCCTCCGCTACTTCTTCTGGATGAGGCTGCAATAGCTAAAACACTTGCAATCGCGACAGATGCCGCAACTATATTTTGTTTTTTGATTTTTTCTTTGCAGCTGTTCAAATCATAGCCACGATTGCCAGCTTCATCTGTCGCAGATTGGTAAAACGCACTGCCATTGCCATTCAGCGATTGTTCGTGCGAGTAAATGAGTGTTTTGCATACTTCCGTATCGTTAAGGCTAGCACGTCTTTCTGAAAAATCTTGATGCGAGGTGACCGCAGCACATCCAGAAAGCAGAACGTAGGTGAGCGTTAATCCGATTTTTTTCATTTTTCTCGCCTTATCTATGTGCAAATTACACGTTTATTTTTGAATATGCGGGAGGCAGCTAAAGGCAAACTGATTAGAGTATTTTGTGTGCTAGAAGATTAGAGCGAGATAGCTAATTTGCATTAACGCTTAAATCAGATCCGCAATGCTTGCACTTGATGGCTTCAAATCTAATCTTCTCAGCACAATACGGGCAGACTTTAAGTTGCTCAGCTTGTTCAGACGTAGGTGGGTCTGCTGGAGTAGTTCCTTCAAGCACTTCTGTCCATCCTTCTCGAAGTAATTTGTTTGCTTTTAATGAGGATGCAGAAAGTACATAAACTATGTAAAACAGTAAATGAATGATGACAGCAAACCCAGGATGCACTGCGGCCGCTATCGCAACCATCAGAATCCATATTAAAGCGTGCTTAATTAAGCCGATAATCAGTAATCCTATCGGGCCAAGAAGGAAAACCAAGATTGGTACAGATGCCCCGACTGTTTCATTAAACGTTTTTTGTTGGTTTAAAAATACTCGGGCCATGCTGTCCTTTATGGAAATAATGAATCTGTACTGAGATTAAATGACGTCGCTCTCTTTACGCACAACTCTACCAATAATGATGCAGTCGCCAGCCCTACAGAGCTTTCTGTGATAGCGCGCTTGATCTGGATTGTCGGATACTAACCACCATTCACCGGCATCACGAGATAAACGCTTAACAACTGCTTCGCCTTCGTAGTTCACAGCAAAAACAATGCCATCTTCCGGTTTCGTGTCCGCTGTATTAATAACTACAGTATCGCCATGGTGAAGCTTTGGAACCATGCTGTCGCCTTTAACGCGAATTGCAATAAGGTTCTCTTTAAACAGACCGCGTGCATCGAGCCATGATTTTTCAATGTTATACGTACCTGCCGGCTCGTGTTCTGCGTCGATTGAAAAACCTGTAATCCCAGCGGAAAGTTTTAAATTAACTCTTTGAATGTGAACTATTTTTTCTGATTCTTCAGGAGGATGATTTACGTCTACTCGCTTTTCCCCCTTACCAGTAGTAATCCACACCGCATTGAAGCCTGTCGCCTTTTGAATACCGATAGCGTATTCGAGTTTCATTGATTGAATCATCCCAGTCAGCCATTGCTTTGGGGTTCCTCTAGTCACACCAGCGGCACGATACAAGTCCGCTTGCGTGTAGCCAGCATCAATTATTTCTTGGATTCGGTCAGATAGTAAATTATTCATGTTCAGGATTCTAAACACTTATTTGTTTAGTGTGCTTGACATGGTTTAGTTTAGCGTACTATACTTTGAGCGTATAAAACTAAACTTTTTATTATGAAAAAGAAAACACCATTAGCGAGAGCTTGTGCCTACGTAGGCTCCGCATCCGCGCTAGCAAAAGCACTAGGCATAACAAGAGGCGCCGTATCTCAGTGGAATCATGAAATCCCTGCTGAACACTGCCCAACCATTGAGCGGTTAACGAATGGGAAGGTGAAGTGCGAAGAGATGAACACAAAGACTGATTGGTCTTATTTGCGGTCTTCGAAAATTTCTTAGTCATAAAAGTAATCAAGTAGTTTTGAACACGAAATCAGAATAAGACAGAAGAAAGAGGAAGTCATGCAGATTAATACGCATAGCAATATTTCAATTTTAAAAAGCTACTTGGAAGCTTGGCGCAAGAGCAATCACTTTAGCCGCGAGACTGTTGCTCAATTGATCGTTGAAGCGCATGAGCGTCTTGGGTTTGATATTGAATCTGGCGTTCGCTTTGAGCCTCACACGCAGGATGCTTATGACCGTCAACGCGTCAATGCTGATCGTATTTTCCGCTGGTTAGATGACTCCAGCAAAGAAAGTAATTTGTTGAGCTTCAATATGTTCACTTCGATTCTGTCCGTGTTGCCAAAAGACATGGCGGCGGGGTGCATGAACGAGATTTTAGGAAAAATCGGCTTCTCTATTCATCGCAGTGACGTTGAATCTGTTGAAGTTCTTGAAGTGAATCAAGGATTAATTGAGATTGCTAAAGAAAGCTCGGAAGCAATTCAAGCTGTCGCGCGATTGAATGTATCGGCTAACCGCGATGCGTTATCTAAAGCAGAGAAAGAACTAGCAGACGCAGCGGAATCAATGGGGCATTTGCGCTCGATGATTGCTGGTGCACTGGCTAAGCTCAAAGGCAAGCAGGTTTAGCATGAGCCAAATCGTACTAGCGAAAAAATCCGACTTAGATCTAACAGAGATTCAGCGCCAAGTCTTGCGCGAATGCCTGTTTGAAATGGTTGATGGTCAAGCGGAAGAAGACCAAAAAGCTTGGCGTCGTTTCTGGAATGGTGTCTGGAAGATGGGAAGTGGTGAGTTCTTCTCAATCGAAACATTAATTCCTCGCATGGGCGTAGTGCACCGCAAGCAAATGAAGCTTGAAGGCGAAGTATTTAAGAACCAAGAACGCTTCAAAGATCGCGAAATGTTCCGTCTCTGGCTCAAAGTTGGTTCTGGCTGGGTTGTATGGTGCAGCGGTCCTAAAGGCGGTGTCTTTCCTGTGCCCAAATCAGTCAGCTACAAGGAATGCGACGAAGGCGAGTTTCAAATCTACTGCGATGGTGTGCGCGAGTTCTTCCGTACTACGCACGCTCAAAAATATCTCTGGCCACACTTGACGCCGTTCATTGCTGAGCAGTGCATGGAATCCATATTGTCCAAGTTTGAAAGCCGTTCGGATGCGCGGAGGGCTGCATGACTGATTCGTTTAAATGGACTGAAACAAATATCGCGCGTGTTCTAAACGCTCAGTTCTTCCAACGCAAGCACCTAATGGTTGTGCCCAACTGCAATTGGACTGGTCATGAATGCGATCTTCTTGTTATTACAGAAAATCTTCGAATTATTGATATCGAGATAAAAATTAGCCGGGCAGATTTAAAGGCTGATATGAAGAAGGACAAGTGGTTCCACAGTTACGACTGGAAAACTGATGGGCCTTATACAGAGTTCAAAAACGCTGAAAGGCGTCGACGTGAGTGGCCTCGCAAGGTCTGGAAACATTACTACGTGATGCCCCAAGACATTTGGAAAGAAGAACTGCTTGAGTTCATTCCAGAGGCTTCTGGTGTTTTGTTGCTGCGCCGCGATCATGAGCTCATTCTGATCAAGGAAAAGCGCCGTGCTAAGCCAAATCGGGAAGCTGAACATATTTCAGCAGTGCAAGCCATCGATATAGCAAGGCTAGCAAGTCTTCGTATGTGGGACGCTTACTCAAAGGTGGCTGCATGATCGCACACGAATCACCAGCTTGCAAATCAGTCGAATGGTACACGCCAGAATGGATATTCAACGCTCTTGGATTGACATTCGATCTGGATCCGTCAAGCCCACACGATATGGAAACTGCGGTACCTGCAACAACAAAATACACGGTTTTCGATGACGGCCTATCAAAAGAATGGTTTGGCCGTGTTTGGCTAAATCCTCCTTATTCCAAATGGACTAAATACTGGATGCGCCGAATGAGTGCACATCGCAACGGCATAGCACTTTGTTTTTCTCGTACTGACGCGGAATGGTTTCACGAAACTGTTTCAACTGCTGATGCCGTTCTATTCCTCAAAGGTCGGATTGAGTTTGTTCCTGGTCACGAAAACAAGCATAAAAAGAGCAGGGCTGGCGCTGGTACCGTGATGTTTGCATGGGGCGCTGAATCTGTTGCTGCTTTGAGTAAGTTAAGTGATCGCGGCTATTTTGTTGAACCCAATAGCACAAAGGCGGCTGCATGAAACGCTCACCAATGAAGCGCAGCGCAAAGCCAATGCGCAAGAGTCGCCCGAAGATGACGCCAATTCGTAGAGCTGCGCGCAATCAAGAATGCACCTTGCGTTTTCCGGTCTGCAATTTCGACACAAGCACAACAGTTCTTTGTCATCCAAACGAATTAGCAGCGGGTAAGGGCATGGGCTTGAAGGCTCCTGATACTACTGCTGCGTTTGGCTGTTCAGCTTGCCACGACGTTTTGGATGGTCGTGCGCCACGTCCTGAAGGCTTCACCTATGAATTGATGATCGCAATGTTTAGAGAAGCGGTAGCGCAGACGCATCGTGTTTTGAAGCGCATGGGAGTAATGAAAAATGACTAGGCGCAAAATTTTGACGAATGACCAAGTGCGCTTTGCTCGGGCGCAATACAAGCCGAATAAGCGGGGGCATGGTTACGGTGCGATCGCCAAGAAGCTTGGTGTTGGCGAATCAACAGTTCGCGATTGTGTGAAGTTTTATACGTATGCAGGGGTTAGATAGTGCGTGACTACGGAAAAATAAGCCCTCAGTTTTGGATTGGCAAAACTGGCAAGGCAATTCGCAAACAAGGAATCGAGGCGCAATTAGTCGCTTTGTATTTAATGACCTGCCCACAAGCGAATATGCTTGGTTTGTACTACACATCAATTAACCAGATCGGATATGAAACTGGCTTAGATATGGAAGGGGCTTCAAAGGGGCTTCGAGGGGCTATTGATGCTGGTTTTTGCCAGTATGACGAGGATTCCGAAGTAGTTTGGGTGATTGAAATGGCTCATTACCAGATTGCTCAATCACTATCCCCAAATGATAACCAGTGCAAAGGCATTCAAAGGGAATACAACTCACTCGTTGAAAGCCCGTTTCTCCCTCTATTTTTTGATAAATACAAGGATGATTTCCACCTTACTCAAAAGCGTGGTGCGACTGTTCAAATAAAAGCCCCTTCGAACCCCCTTCGAAGCCAAGAACAGGAGCAGGAACAAGAACATGATCAGGAACAAGAACAAAACACACCACCTATAACCGATAACCTAAATCAATCGGTGGTCGACAAAAACGATGTCGGACGTGGTGCGCTGTTGCCTCATGTTGCTCTATCCATCGAATTTCGCAAGCACGGCATTCAAACGCAACCGGCGAACCCGAAGCTGCTTGCTCTTGCAAACCAAGGGGTCAGCGTTGAAACCGTTGGTGCCGCATGCATGGAAGCCAAGACTTCGAAGCCAGGTGAGCAAATCAGCTTGAACTACGTGATCGCGATCATTGAGCGCTGGAGCGCGGAGGCGGCAAAGATCAAGGCTAAAGGCGCGGTGCCTAAGTCTCGTGACTCGCCACACGCAACCTCACGACACTCAGGCTTTGACAAGTTGGACTACAGCGAAGGAATTGAAAATGGACGAATTGCCTAATTTTGGTGCCAAAGTTGGCACCGAGACGCGAAGCGGTAACTGTGCTGAACACGGTGATTTTGTGAGTACCGGTTTCAAGTTTGGTGATCGCGTGATGCACTGGTCCATTTGCCCACAATGCGCTGCGCTTGAGAAGGCAAATGCAGAAGTCGAAGCCAAGAAGCGGGAGTCAGAAGAGCGTCAGAAGCGTTTGGAGACAAAGTTAAACCAGACGGGAATACCGCTTCGCTATCGCGCTAAAAACTTCATGACCTATGTCGCTGACACGGACGAGAAAGAGCATGCATTGGCAGTTGCAACCGAGTTTGCAAGCAACTTTGCCAAGCATCGCGCAGATGGAACCTTCTTGGTCTTTTCTGGATTGCCTGGCACTGGAAAGAGTCACTTGGCAATCTCAATCGCGCAAGAAGTCATGGGACGCTATACCGCTTTGTACACGTCCGCAATCGACGCAGTTAGAACGATTCGTGACACATGGCGCAGAGATAGTCAGCATACAGAAAGCCAAGTTCTCAAGACGTTTGCGAGCATCGACTTGCTGGTTTTGGACGAGGTTGGTGTGCAGTACGGTACCGAGGCAGAGCAAGTTAACTTGTTCGACATCATTGACAAGCGATACCGCGACTCTATGCCAACGATTTTGATAACGAATCAAAACCGCACGGGGCTGAAGAACTTTCTTGGTGATCGCAGCTTTGATCGGCTTCGTGAAAACGGTATTTGGGTCAAGTGCGATTGGGAATCAGTTCGCGGGGCGGTTTCAGCGTGACAAAGCAAGTCAATCACTGCGGAAGTTGCCAGCATTTGAACGTGTCTGAAGAGTTTCCAGCGCATAACAAGCTTGGATTATTCCGGTGTAGCAAGGCAAAAGACAGGGCGTTATTCGTATTTGCAAACAAAGAAACAGACTGTGAAGCGCATGAGAAGGTCAAAAATCTCGGTGAGAGACGCAAGGTTTTGAGGATTAGAAAAAATGGTTAGACACGCAAAGCGAACCGATGAAAACCATGCCGAAGTAAGAGACGGACTAAGGGCGCAAGGTTACGAGGTTTTCGACTTTAGTGCGGTTGGTGGTGGCGTAGCAGATTTGGCGGTAAAGATCAGCACAACGATGTCAGTGTGGTTGGAAGTGAAGCGGGATAAGAAAGAAAAGCTCACGGATAAGGAAGTCATTTTCAAAATGCTTTGGTTTGATTGCTTTCGCGTCGTGACCAGTGTTGATGAGGCTGTGACAGCGATTGAGCAGACAAAAGCAAAATTTAAGGAAGCGAAATGCCAAAAAAAGGACAATTGAAGAAGCCAGAGGAAAAGAGCAGAGCGATCGCGCGCGCAATCAAGCTATTCGAGCAAGCGCATACAACAATCGCATTTTTCTTCATTGGTGGGAAGCTTAGTTCAACGCAAAAGGACTCTCCTGATTTTGATGAGCGAATTGAATTGTTTGCTTCCGCGCTGGTTGGTGTGTACGAGATCGATTCTGATTATCGAGACATTCTTGATGACATCGGAGCGTATTACAAGATGTTCGAAGTGACGCCGCTTAGACCGCTCATTCCTCGGTTCAGTGAGGCGCCGCGATGACCGCCTTTCCTCAAGGTCGCTACAAGGATCCATTAGACCAGATGATCAAGCGCGAGTCTGTGACCTGCAAGGGCTGCATTTATTCACGGTCTGAGCAGGTATTCGACAAGGTAATCATGATTTGCAGCAAGGGAAGAAAGCACGGTAACAAGTGCGTTAATTATAAGGAGCGGGAATGATTCCATACATCGACAACTTAATGCACCAATGGGCAAGATGGGTGAAAGTAAGGCGTGATGGCGGGTTAGGATACTCACCAAAAGCTGCTGGATTTGCTGAGTACGTCGGAGGTGGCAAAGGGGATATTGTCGGTCTGGATGAGCAGTCATGGGAAATAGAGCAGATTGTCACCAAGATAAGGCTCAACACCCCTGAGAAATACAAAGTTATTGAATGGTACTACTTAGCAGGGAATATAACGGTTGATCGCATGGCAAAAGAACTAGGGTGCGCACGTGATACGGTTTATTCAAGGCTTCATGCTATTCATGCAGATGTCATGTATCAGATGCAAGAGAACGATTTAAGGGATTGAGTTCATATGAATAAGTACCAGAGAATAAAAGCCAACAGGAGATTGATAAAGCAGATAAATCAATCCCTGTTGATGATGGAAGAGTCTAGTAAACGTTTCGCACTTTTTCTAAAGCTACGCGCTCAGCAGAGGTGTCCTTGCCCTCGCCCTCAAGGTAGTCAATTACTCCTTGAAGCGTGCCAGACAGTTCGGAAATGATTTCAGGGTCTCTTGTGTTTAGCACATGCAGCAGACCATGCAAGATAGTGTCAGTTGCAGAGTTAGCCAAGGCTTGAGCTTGCATAGCCACTGCTAGTGATTTGTGCAATTCGAGTTCTTGTTTGTCCATGGGAGGTTCCTTTCGTGTTGATTGAAGTTGGGGAACTAAAATCTAACACGGCTGGAATCTCCCGCCTTTGTAATTTGTAAACTAAATTTGTTTACGTTGCCAGTATTTGACAAAACGGCTGACATTCGCCTATGCTTCGTGTAAGTGCTTGAAATCACGAGTAGCGGTCGGAATGTCACCCCGTCAGTCAGTGGCATTTTTTACGTCTATAGGTTTTGCTTCTATGGGCGCGGTGGAATAGCAATACAAGACCCGCAAGGGGAAAGCTATTCGCCTGTACCGCTACAGGATTTCAACACTCGCGCCCACCCCATTCGCTTGAAATCGATTGAGGTAGGAACTTAAATCATTAGCGGAGAAGCAGCCATGTCAACTATCGTTCATAGTAACGTATCAAATCTCGTTTCAATTCAAAACGGCAAGCCTGCCACAACAAGTAAAGTAATCGCAGATACATTTGGCAAGCGCCATGCAGATGTTATACGCGCAGTAAAAAACTTGGAATGCACCAAAGAATTCAATGAACGCAATTATGCGTTTATACAAATTGATGTAAACCTTGGCGATGGCAGGATGCGCCAAGATCCAGCCTATTCAATCACTAAAGATGGCTTCATGTTCCTAGCTATGGGTTTTACTGGCAAGGAAGCTGCTAAGTGGAAAGAGCAGTTCATTACTGCATTCAATACAATGGAATCAGAGCTACTTCGCATTAGTAATGAGTCGAAGTCTCAAGCAATAGGTGACATTGCAAACCCTAAATACTACCAAGAGTGCAGGGCAGAGCTATTCGGTTTTATTGACAGCCTACCTAAAGAGCATGCAATACCAATCAATGATGATGTGCGGCAACGTATTGCAGACGGATACTTAACAGATGTTCTCATGGGTAGGCGCTGGCTAGTCTCATTTGGTAGCAACGGAATTCATATGCAACCAATCAAGAACGATGAATCGATCATGCGCATGGCTGATGTGGCGAACGTAATAAAGAATGATGGTGCTTTCATTGCTGATCAGGTGTTAGCTGACATTGCATCGGTATGCCTTGAGCGCATCGTAAAGAAGAATGCTTTCTATAAAGCGAAGCAATCAAAATAAAACACTTGCGCAACTCCGACACTTCATATACATTTATGGAAAGATGTAGTTCTTGCGTCTAAGTTTTCCAAAGCCTCGGTTCTTAATTGAATCGGGGCTTTTTTACATCTAAGCCAGTAAGGATTGCGGGTTCGCGGTCGCTGGTATAGCCGACTATTAGTTGCGTGTGGCAAGCGCTTAACGGATTAATTAGCCTAGAAAACCCCTTCCACTGTCACGGTGGTTTATAGCTTGCTTCGGTGAGCTTTTTTTATTTGTGGTTACGCAACTCAGATACAAGAGCTTTGATTAGCGAATCGATCTAGACAATCGAGCCTGAGGTTTGCGTATTACGGTATGGCGCTCACGACACTCAAGACAAGACTTAAAGCCGCTTCACTTGGTCGCGTTGCTGTGCTTGCTACTAAGGCAGGCGCAACCAAACGCGAGACAGGTAGAACGTGGCAGCGTAAGCGCGAGAGCGTATTGCTTGGCTCTGATTGTATGTGTGCATTATGTAAGACAGCGGCAGCCACAGAGGTTGATCACATCATCCCACTTGAGCAAGGTGGAAGTAATGACGAGACGAACCTTCAAGCGTTGTGCCATGACTGTCATGCAGCGAAGACTAAGCAAGAGATGCGAGCGAGACTCGGGAAGATGTAGCAAACGTTCAATGCTTGTGCGGGAAGTGCAACGGACTCAAGGGAAACAAAGACACTCCCCCGGCACCTAAATCTTTGGAGGTCTTAGGTAGCGTAAACCGACTGTTACCTCACGCACAGAAAATATCCCCTTTTTTAGAATAGGAAATCAGCAAATGGCAGGCATAAAAGGCAAGAGTGGAGGGCCACGCCCAAACTCTGGCGGTGCGCGTCCGGGTGCTGGGAGAAAGCCAAAAAGTAAGCCTGAGGAATCAGCAAATAGTAAGGTTAAAGATCAGGCTAGCGTAGAAACGAAGCTTGAAGCTCAAGCACATGGCGGTGCATTAAAGCGGAATAAATCTGTTCCGGTTGAAATACCTGAGCGCGACATGCTAACACTACTGAAGGACATCGCTCTAGGAAGAGTTGATGCGTCAGCAGGGCAGATTAGAGCCGCTATTGCTGCGGTTCAATATACGCATGTTAAGCGCGCTGATGGTGGCAAGAAAGAAGAAGGGCAAGAAGCTGCGAAAAAAGCTGCAGCAGGAAAGTTTGCGGCGGCTTCCGCACCGAGGCTGGTAGTTAACGGTGGACGCAAGGTCTAATGGTTGAGTGGTCAACGGCATGTCCTGACTGGGCTGATCGAATTAAACGCGGCGAGTCAATAATTCCGCCGCCAATTTTCGAGGGTCAGGCAGAAAAAGCGCTTGCGATCTTCAAAGAACTAAAGATTGTTGATGCACCTGGTAGTCCTACTTTTGGTGAATCGTGTGCCGAATGGGTATTTGACTTAGTACGCAGTATTTTTGGCGCTTACGAGGAAGATACTGGAAGGCGTTTAATTGTCGAGTGGTTCATTCTTATTCCAAAGAAGAACAGTAAATCAACAATTGCTGCGGGAATAATGTTAACGGCTGTAATCCTGAATTGGAGGCAGTCGGCAGAGTTTTCCGTATTGGCTCCAACAGTCGAAGTGGCGAACAATGCATATGCACCTGCGCGTGACATGGTGCAAAAAGATGATGAGTTAGACGTTTTAATGCATGTGCAATCGCATGTTAAGACGATTACGCATCGTGAAAGTGGTGCCACATTAAAGGTATTGGCGGCAGATCAGAACACGGTCGGCGGGAAAAAGTCCGTCGGTACGCTGGTCGATGAGTTGCATCTATTTGGAAAGATCAGCAGCGCGGAAAATATGTTTCGTGAGGCATTGGGCGGCAGAGCTTCGCGCCCAGAGGGATTTGTAATTTGGCTCTCCACTCAATCAGATGAGCCGCCAGCGGGGATATTTAAGCAGAAGCTTGATTATGCTCGCAAGGTTCGTGATGGTGAAATAATTGACCCGGGCTTTGTTCCAATCATTTTTGAGCATCCGCCTGAAATGGTTGCAAACGGAGATTGCCTGAAGCTTGAAAACCTAGCATTGGTTAATCCGAATATAGGGTTTTCAGTTGACAACAATTTCTTAGAGCGCGAATTCAAAATTGCTCATGATGCAGGTGGCGAATCATTTCGCGGCTTCATGGCAAAGCATGGCAATGTAGAGATTGGAATCAATCTTCGTTCAGATCGTTGGGCAGGTGCCGATTTCTGGCTGCAGCAAGAAGATAAAACGATCACGCTAGAGTCATTGATTCAACGATGCGAAGTAATCGACATCGGCATTGACGGCGGCGGTCTTGATGATTTGCTAGGTCTAACGGTAGCCGGTAGGGAAAAAGAAACACGGCGCTGGCTCACGTGGTCACACGCTTGGGCGCATGAATCTGTTTTAGAGCGCAGGAAATCGGAAGTATCGAAGCTTTACGATTTTGAAAAAGAGGGTGATGTAACAATCATTTCCCGAGTCGGTCAAGACGTAGAGGAGGTCGCAGAGATTTGCGGCATGGTTGAGAAATCAGGCTTGCTAGACAAAATCGGTGTTGATCCTCACGGCTTAGGCGGCATTCTTGACGCGCTGGCAGAAGAAGATATTCCAGCAGAAAAAATTATAGGTATTTCGCAGGGCTGGAAGATGGCAGGCGCTATCAAGACAGCAGAGAGAAAGCTTGCCGAAAAAGTGTTATGGCATGGCGGCACGGGGCTAATGGCTTGGTGTGTCGGCAATGCAAAGGTTATTCCGCAAGGAAATGCAGTAAATATTACAAAACAGGTTTCAGGATCCGCAAAGATCGATCCTTTGATGGCCTTATTCAACGCAATCACATTGTTATCGCTGAACCCTGAGGGGCAAGGTGGTTCATTCTGGGATAAATAAATTGAAATTTCTTGATCGTATATTGGGGCGTAAGTCTGCCCAGCTTAGTTACGACCAGGTCGCGGACTTAATCGGCGGTCATGGTGGAGCGACTATAGCTGGCGTATCGGTCAATGAAAAGACAGCGTTGCAGGTTTCTACTGTATTGGCTTGCGTTAAGGTGATCGCAGATGGTTGCGCAACTCCTCCATTGCATGTTTATCGCGAAATAAAAAACGGCGATAAGGTTACACGTCAAAAAGCACTAAATATTCCCGAATATCGCCTTTTGAATCGACGTGCTAATGAGTGGCAAACGTCCTTTGAATGGCGGCGCTTGATGACAGTTCATGCGGCTTTGACCGGAACTGGTCTATCAATAAAAGTTCGTGGAGAAAACGGTCGAGTTCGTGAATTGATTCCAGTCCCTCCTGATCAGTGGACGATGCATAAAATATCTCGTTACGAGATTAGGTATCGTTGCTATGACGAATTTGGATTAATTGGTGAGTTCAAACCAGAAGATGTCTTTGTTATTCATGGTGTCCAGTGGGATTGGGCTACAAGCATGGATGCGGTCGCTTTGGCACGTTCTGCAATCGGGCTTGCTATTGCTACCGAAAAAAGCCAAGCGGCAATGCATGCCAATGGTATGCGTCCAAGTGGTACATATTCAGTAGAAGGGACGTTAAACCCTGAGCAGCACGAACGTTTAACAGCTTGGATAAAGAAAAATTCAGGTGTTAGCAATACGGGCAATCCACTTGTAATTGACCGAGGTGCAAAGTGGCTTAGCACATCAATAAGTGGGGTTGATGCTCAACACGTCGAAACACGAAGACTTCAAATTGAAGAAGTTTGCCGAGGTTATGGCGTTTTCCCAATCATGATTGGTCACAGTGATAAGACGAGCACATTTGCAAGTTCGGAGGCGTTCTTTGCAGCGCATTTGATTCATTGTTTATCACCTTGGCACAGAGCATGGACGCAAAGACTTGATGAAACCTTGTTAGATGGATCAGGTCCGCTTTTTGCGGAGTTCGATACTCGTTACATGCGCGCAGGGTCGATGAAAGATCGCGCCCAATGGGCAAGATCGATGACCGAAATGGGTATCTATACAAGAAACGAAATTCGCGACGAAGAAGGGAAAGATCCATTACCTGGACTTGACGAGCCGCTTACTCCTTTGAATATGAATCAAGGCAAGGGAATGAATGATGCAAACACTGCCAACCAAGACAATGCCGCTTGATAGAAAAAATATGAATACCCCAGCCAAATCAATCCAATCGCCACAGAAGAAGAATTTTGCACCAGAAAAGAAGGATGTTTCTGGTGGTCGCGAAACTCGGTCATTTTCTTTGCAAATAAAGTCGACCAGTGAAGATGGAACGATTGAAGGCTATGGATCAGTCTTTGGTGTCCGAGATAATTATGATGATGTAATCATTAAAGGCGCATTTACGCAAAGCCTGAAAGACCATAAAGCCGCAGGAACAATGCCAGCAATGCTTTGGCAACATGACGCAGACGAACCAATCGGAGTTTGGACTGAAATGTCTGAGGACTCTAATGGCTTACGAATCAAAGGAAAGCTGGAGCTAAGCACAACTAAAGGCAAAGAGGCCCATGCGTTGTTGAAGATCGGTGCGTTAAACGGTCTTTCAATCGGCTTTGTCTCAAAGTCTTGGGACTATGCGACAGTTGATGGCCACGATGTGCGCCAACTAAAAGAAATCGATTTATGGGAAGTGTCAGTGGTGACATTCCCAGCAAATCAAAAAGCTCGTGTTACCAATGTCAAATCATCTGACGAAATGGCAACACCAAAAGATGCTGAAAGAATCTTGCGAGATGCAGGTTTCAGCAAGTCAGACTCAACAGCATTTGTCTCGCGAGTCATGCGGATGGGAGAAGTACGGAGAGATTCTGTTGATTCGACCGCCGTGGCAATGAAGGCAGCCAGAAAGCTGCTTAATTCCCTCACATCCACTCAAGGAAAATCATGAAAACTATTGATAAGCACTACAGCGCATTCCGCGCAAAACTCGCAGCATTTGCTGCCATTGGTATCGCTGCAGCGTATGAAAAGCGCGATGAAGCCAACATTAAGAGCGTTGCGGACTCACTCGACAAGATTGCGACGGCTTTTGAAGAATACAAAAAGACAAACGATGCTCGTTTGGAAGCAGTTAAAGCGGGTAATTCAACAGCCGACTTCGATGCTAAATTGGCTAAGATGGATTCTGTAATTGATTCTCTGAATGAGCAAAAAAGTCGCTTAGAGAAGATGGAAACTAAACTGTCTCGTCCAGGCGTATTTGCAGAGGAAAAACAAGGCGGTGAAACTCGCGAAGCAGTTGAATATCGCCATGCGTTTCTTGATTGGATGCGCGCCCCTTCTGATCATGAACGCCAACAAAAAGCGGCATCTGCTGCTAAAGCATTGGAAGCAAAGTCAAAAGCGGATGGTCGTGAAACTCGCTCAACTCAAACAGTCACTTCAACTGGATCAGCTGGTGGTTTCGCCTTGCCGGAAATTATTGAGCGCCAAATTGCACGTTTGAGCGTTGATATTTCTCCAATTCGTCAGATTGCGACCGTTCGCACAGTTGGAAGCACTGACTATAAAGAGCTGTTTGATGTGAATGGTGCTGGT
>VFQS010002123.1_pt1 | contig 16896 bp, 12 predicted proteins | sample 3512361 | NCBI WGS metagenome assembly VFQS01 (sample SAMN10412375, study PRJNA504923) | tailings metagenome | isolation source: Relicate 1 Philex TSF3 active mining | place: Philippines
AAATACATATTCCGCTGACGATCTAATTCCCGGAAGAAGGGATCGCTCAAATCCCGGATAAAGCGGATTTCCTCCCCGGTGGACTTCATTTCGGGCCCCAGGTTTTTGTCCACGTTCGGGAATTTTTCAAAAGAAAATACCGGCACTTTGATAGCAAACCCGGAAGGCTGTGGCTTGATGTCGAAATCCTTGAGCTTATGTGTGCCCAACATGACCTTGGTAGCGATCTGCAGGTAGGGTACTTTGTAGGCTTTTGCGATGAAAGGCGTAGTACGGGAAGCGCGGGGGTTGGCTTCGATGACATAGACCTTATTGCCTTTGATGGCAAACTGTACGTTTAGCAGTCCGCGGATATCGAGGGCGCGGGCCAGTTTTTCAGCGTATTCCGCCATCGTAGCGACGGCCTCGACCGACAAGCTATAGGTAGGCAGCACGGCGGAGCTATCGCCGGAGTGGATACCAGCCGGCTCTATATGTTCCATGATGCCCATGATGTGGATTTGTTCGCCGTCGAAAATAGCGTCTATTTCCGCTTCTTTGGCCCGGTCGAGGAAGTGGTCTATGAGAACTCGGTTATCGGGCAGGTGCTTGAAAAGGCTGAGCACATGGCGCTCGAGTTCCTTGTCGTTTATGACGATGCGCATGCCCTGTCCGCCGAGCACATAAGAAGGCCGCACCAGTACAGGATAGCCTACTCTGTTGGCGATGCGGATGGCTTCGTCCACATCGTCGGCTACGCCATAGTCGGGATAGGGGATATCGAGGCTTTTGAGCAGATCGGAGAAAGCACCGCGGTCTTCTGCCAGGTTCATATGTTCAAACGAGGTTCCGATGATGCGCACTCCCTTTTTATGCAGGGTTTCCGCTAATTTGAGCGCGGTCTGGCCTCCGAGCTGGACGATGACCCCTTCCGGCTGCTCGAGTTCCAGGATTTCTTCGAGGTGTTCCCAGAATACCGGCTCGAAGTATAGTTTGTCGGCTATATCAAAATCGGTGGATACCGTTTCCGGGTTGCAGTTGACCATGATGGCTTCATAGCCCATTTCCTTGAGGGCCAACAAGCCATGGACGCAGCAGTAGTCGAATTCTATTCCCTGGCCAATCCGGTTGGGGCCGGAGCCCAACACGACGACCTTCTTTTTATCCGTGACCCGGCTTTCATTCTCCGTATCAAAGGTGGAGTAGAAATAGGGTGTTTTTGCTTCGAATTCAGCAGCGCAGGTGTCCACCATTTTATAGGTTCTGCGGATTCCGAGTTCTTTTCTGCGCTGGGTCACCTCTTCTTCTTTGCCCCGGATGAGGAAAGCAATTTGGCCATCGGAGTAGCCTACTTCTTTGAGTTCGCGGAAGAATCCGGCTGGAATATCGCGGGGGGAAGTGTATTCAGATACCCGCTTTTCCATCTCCACCAGTCGGCGCATTTGTTTGAGAAACCAGGGGTCAATATGCGTGAGTTTCTGGATAGTCTGCATAGGTACGCCCAGGCGGATGGCATCCTTTATGCGGAAAATGCGGTCGTCTTCTGCTTTTTCGAGTCGGCTCAGTACATTTTCTGTATTTACCCAGTCTTTGGAATCGGCGCCCAGACCTTTCCGTCCATTCTCCTGGGACTGGCAGGCTTTCTGGAGGGCTTCCAGGAAGTTGCGCCCGATGGCCATGACTTCGCCCACGGACTTCATTTGGAGGCCAAGCGTATGTTCGGCACCGGGGAACTTATCGAAGTTCCAACGGGGCATTTTCACGATGACGTAGTCAAGTGTAGGCTCGAAATAGGCAGAGGTAGTTTTGGTGATTTGGTTTTTGAGCTCGTCCAGGCTAAAGCCTATGGATAATTTTGCGGCGATTTTGGCTATCGGGTATCCGGTTGCCTTACTGGCCAAGGCCGAAGAGCGGGAAACGCGGGGATTGATTTCGATGACAATCAGTTCTTCTGTTTCGGGCTGTTGGGCAAACTGGATGTTGCAACCGCCCGAGAAGTTGCCCAGGGAGCGCATGGCCAGGATGGCCTCGTTGCGCATGCGCTGGTAAGCCGTATCGGAAAGGGTCATAGCAGGGGCTACCGTGATGCTGTCGCCCGTATGGATGCCCATGGGGTCCAGGTTTTCGACTACGCAGATAATGACGACGTTGTCGTTGGCATCGCGCAGCAGCTCTAGTTCGTACTCCTTCCAGCCCAAAACTGCTTTTTCGACCAATACCTCGTGGGTAGGGGAGGCGGCCAGGCCACGGCGCAGAGCAGCGTCAAACTCCTCCTCCTGGTGCACAAACCCTCCGCCGGTGCCGCCCAGGGTATAGGAAGGCCGGATGACTAAAGGGAAACCAATGTTTTGGGCGGCCTCTTTCCCCTCCAGAAAGGAGTTGGCGATTTGGGAGGGGGCTACCTTTAGGCCTATGTGAATCATATGCTGGCGGAAGGCCTCGCGGTTTTCCGTCAGTTCGATGGCCGCGAGATCTACCCCGATGAGACGCACGTTGTATTTATCCCAAACGCCCATTTTCCCTGCTTCTATGGCCAGGTTAAGGGCAGTTTGGCCGCCCATGGTGGGCAGTACAGCGTCTATATGCCGTTCCTCCAGGATTTGAATGATGCTCTCTACCGTCAGCGGAAGGAGGTAGATATGGTCGGCGGTTACCGGGTCGGTCATGATAGTCGCCGGGTTGGAGTTGATGAGGCTGACCTCAATCCCTTCTTCCCGAAGTGAGCGGGATGCCTGAGAACCGGAGTAATCGAATTCGCAGGCTTGCCCGATAATAATGGGCCCGCTGCCGATGATTAGTACAGACTTTATGGAGGAATCCTTTGGCATGATCGCGTGATTTCAAATTGGCGGCAAAGATAAGCCAGAATTCACAAAATTTTGAGGAATAATCGGAGGGTTTGTCTTGCTTTTTCATTAGACTTGCTGCGCGGGGTCAGCGAGGAGGGAAAAAAGAGTCGTTTTTCGTCCATACGAAGGTTTTTTGAGGGAGTATAGCCTCGCTATATGACCGAAAAAAGGCAGAGTATGGGCGAAAAAGGACCTTTTTGACCCCTTGATGATTCCCCGCGCAACAAGTCTATTGTAAAAAAAATACCTTCCCCTCTTTATCGCAACTCAGCCATTACTCGATTCACCTAAAACACTTCGGACGTCATGCGCACCACCGTTCTTGTACTCATTCTGACCGTCGTAATCGTTCCGCTCGTTTCCTTTTACTACGGGACCCCGCTGAACCATCTACAATCGGATATCCTATCCACCATGGGTCTATCGGTAGGCATAGTGATTGCCTACTGCTTTATAGTGGGGGAGCTTTCCCGAAATAATTCACAGGTGGATAAGCTCTGGAGCATCGTTCCTGTATATTATGCCTGGCACATGACGATGTTGGGCGACTTCCACCCGCGCATGGTATTTATGAGCGTACTGGTAACGATTTGGGGAGTTCGCCTGACCTATAACTTTGCCCGCAGGGGGGCATATCAGTGGAAATTCTGGTCGGGAGAAGAAGATTACCGTTGGGGTATCCTCCGAAGCCGTCCTGGTTTTGACAAGCCCCTGGTTTGGATGGCATTCAATCTGTTCTTTATCTCTGCCTACCAAAACGTGTTGATTTTTCTGTTTACCCTACCCATCCTGACGGCTTTGTACGACGATGCACCGACAGCGCTTACCCTTGCCGACTGGGTACTCGGTGGCTTGTACGTGGTTTGTGTGGCTGTGGAATTCATAGCCGACCAACAACAGTACGACTTCCAGACGGAAAAACACCGCCGTATCCGCGCAGGGGAGGACTTGGGTGAGTACGCACAGGGCTTTGTCTCCAAGGGGTTGTGGGGGATGGTTCGACATCCCAATTACGCTATGGAGCAGAGCATCTGGATACTCTTTTATGGATTCAGCATAGTGGCTACGGGCGATTGGGTCAACTGGTCCATGCCAGGTTGCCTGTTGCTGCTCATCTTGTTCAAGGGCAGCTCTGATTTTTCAGAAGAAATTTCGTCCGGGAAGTATCCGGCATATAAAGCCTACCAGGCCCAGGTACCCCGATTTTTGCCTTTGGGCAGGTCTTTGGGTAAACAGTAGGGCCGGGAAGAAGGGGGTGCCCTCGTCCCGGCCTTCGCTGCCGGCAAAACCTGTTTTTAGGCCATCATAGGGACTTCCTTTAATAACTTGCCCTTAATTCTTGAAAAAATATCGCCCAAATGGGGGCCGGTGATGGTGAGGCCGTGGTTTTTTAGGCCGATGACCGCTTTGCCCGGGTCAGGAGATTGCTGCAATTCCCGACACACGGCTGTTGCCAGTTCCACGGTTCCGCAGGGGTAGTTTTGACGTGTACAGGGTACTTGCTGCATCCACGCGTGGACGTGTACGATTGCCCCGACTTCCGGGAAGGCGCGGTAGATCATCAGGTGTTCTATCGCATCCACGGAGACCCTTATTTTGGGATTGCCGTCGGGAGGGATGTGTACCCAAATTTCCCCACTGGCTTCATCAAATCCCTCGACGAGCAGAATGTCTTTGCCGACGCCCTGCAGGTGAGCTTTATCCACCCCTCGTGCCGTCATCCAGAACGTATCGTGGCCTATTTCTGGGATTTTCTCCCTTGCGCTGAGGTTGCCGTAACTCAGGCCGCGGATGTGAAATAGCCGATATAAGTGTTCGATGTTCTCCTTGCTGAGTACCTGTTCGATGGGGAAGGGCGCAGGCAGTAAGCCCAATGCATCCAGTTCCGCGCCGTAGTGCTGGATTTGCCGGGCAATGGGCGAGGAGCAGTACGAAGCAGGCAGGTCATAGCGTATCTGGTTGTTGATAGCGAAATGTGCTGTAATGACCGGCTCCATGGCTGTGTATATATTTTGAGGAGAGTAGGGAAAGTGATAAAATCCTACTTCCGGCGTGATGGCGTGTACTTCGATGGGCTCGTCTCCCCGGGCTTTTACGCAGAGGAACAGGTTGGAAAGCGTTTTTACCAGAGTGTTGTAACACAGGTACCGGAGGTCTTCTACTTCTTCGTCTAGAACGCCTATGGAAACTACGAACTCGTTTTGGGCTTTTCGGCGTACGCCATCGGGCGCATCCAAGGTCGTGAAGTTCAGGATATAGCGGATATCCTCGTCCATTGAAGTATGGATATGCCCTAAGGTAGCCAACAGATGAGTGATGTCCGACTCGATACGGCGTGCAATCGGACTTGCATCGGAGCGGAGAATAGCGTATTTCATCGTTTTGGATTTTATTTTGGAAAAATAGACTTGTTGCGCGGGGTCAGCGAGGAGGTAAAGCCCTTATTGAGTTCTCGTCACTGCCCTATTCCTCTTGTAACAAGTCCGGGTTTTCGAATACGTCGCGCGCCATCATCTGCTCAAAGGTCTCCCTGTGCCGAAGGACTCTGGCCTGGCCTTGCCGGACTGCTACGACGGCTGGTCTTGGAAACCCAAAATTGGATTCCCAGGAGCTGAAATAGGCTCCGCTGTCCATGATGGCGATGACTTCGTCGGGAAGTACTTTGGGCATGAACTTATTGCGATACACCTGGTCGGCTGCAAAGCAGCCCGGGCCATTGATGGTCAGGTATCGGTCGCGAGGTCGGCGGGCATCGTCGCAGAGGAAAATTTCATGGAATTCATAGTAGGTGGGCATGGTAACGGTACCAATGCCTCCATCGGTGGTAATCCACTGTCCAACGCCCGGCCGTTCTTTGACCTGATGGGCCTGAAGCAGCAGGATTTGGTGTGGGCTGGCGATGGACCTGCCCGGCTCGGCGATGATTTCGGGAATCATGCCCGTGCCGAAGAGTTCCCTGACACCGCAGGCAACGGCCGAGGCAAAGGCTTCAAAATCGGCAAGGCGGGCTATGTTGGGCACGGCCGGTAGCGAGCCGGTAGCGGCATAGCGGAGTAGCTCCCAGTTTCCCATTTCGCGGGAAAGCGGGGCGGCAAACCCACCTCCCACATCTACAACAGTTATTTCCTGCCGGGCATCCCGGCAGGCGGCTAAGATTGGTTGGAGCCGCAGCAGAGCGCGGTAGTAATCCTCCGGGTCCCGGATACCAGAGCCTATGTGGAAGTGCAGCCCCATGAAGCGCAGGTGCGGTAGTTTTTGCAAAACCTGCAGGGCTCCGATGGCCTCGCCCCCTTTCAAGTCCAGCCCCAAGGCACAGCCTTTCCTGCTGCCCGTAGCGGTCCCGCTGTTCATCCCTTTTGGGACATAATCGGGGTTTATGCGCAGTAAAACAGGAACGATAACCCCCTTTTGTACGGCTATCCGATGTATGCTATGGAGTTCTGCCATAGAGTCGGCAACGATAAACCTGACCTCGGCCTCCAGGCAGGCCTCGATAAAGGCATCGGGTTTGAAAGGGCCGTTGACGATGATTTCCCGCCCCTGGAACCCCATGCGCAGGGCAAGGGCCAATTCGAACGCGCTCATTACTTCGGCATGGAACCCTTGTTGCTTGATCATTTGAATGACACCCGGTACCGGGTTGCACTTGAATGCGAAATGGGCAGAAAAAATTCCGGGCCAGGCATTGGAAAAAGCGCGTATAAAAGATTGGGCCGTACGGGTTAGTCCGGCTTCATCCACTACATGGAGCGGGGTGCCGTACTCCTTGGCGAGCTGGGTACAGGGAACGCCGCCTACCGTCAATTCTCCCCGAGCATTTTGCTCCAGTCCCCAGGCATCGGCTTTATATGCTGTGTGCTGCCGTTTCAAGAAGAGGTTCATCATTCTTTTTTGGGTGGACTTGTTTTTCAAAAATATCAAACCATTTATAGGGTTCGAAACCAACGCTTTCTGCACTCTGGATAGCCGATTTGTTGCCTTCGGTCATCCAGGTGCAGTACGCGGTTTTAAAACGCTGTGCAATGCGGCAAAAAGCCCATACGAAACAATGAATGGCTGCTGTCCGCTGAAAACCTTTTTTTATCCCGACGGCATACAACACGACTTCGTCTGCAGAAAATCTCTTTTGCAGAAAGTAAAAAAGATTGCCCGGTCGAAGCCGGCCCCGCAATGCCTTCAGCGCGGGGTTGACGTTCAAAACGAAGTGTAAGACCCCTACGGGCTTCCCTTTGTATTCGATGAATTGAATCAGGGAAGGATTGGTGATCAAGAACATAGCACTTGCGGAGTAGCGGTATTCTTCTTTGCTCAGAGGCAGGAAATGCCAGTTTCCGTCGAAGGCATCGTTATAGACTTCCCGGATGCGTTCTAGTTCTGACGGCATGTGTAGCCATCGGAAGGGGCGTATAGCATACCCGGCCTTCCGGGCGCGCTGCAGGATTTCTTCCAACCGCTTTGCTTTCAGCTCCAGGGTCGTCGTGTCGCGGATAATCCGGGTATGCAGCCGGGTCACTGTACGGAAGCCCGCCGTACGCAGTAACGCAGCATACCAAACCGGATTATAGGGCTCAAAAAAAGCAGGTGGGGCAAAGTTCTCGACGAGTAGCCCCAGTTCGGAATAGTGGTTGGGATTGAAAGGCCCTTTCAACGTATACGCTCCCCTGGAGGCGCTGTACGCTTCTATGGCTGTAAAAAGTTGACAGACTGCTTCCGGGTCGTTTTCGGATTCGAAAAAACCAAAAAAGGCTGCTTTTTCTCCAAATTTCTCCCAATGCCTGGGCTGAATGACGGCAATAGAGCGGGATACGGGCTGCCCGTCGCGATAGCAAATGAATTTTTCCAGGACTGCCCCCTGGAAGTATGGGTTTCGCCCGGCATCCAGTACTTTGGCCACCTCAGCGCGCAAAGGAGCTACCCATGAAGGATCGTCTTTGTACAGCGAATAGGGGAGATCCAGAAAATCGGCCCACTCCCCAGGGGTGCGGACGGTTTTAACCTGATACCTCATGGTGTTTCACGATTTTTTCTACCTGATAGGCGCGATAGATGAAGGAGCGGTCGGTATTGGACAGCGCAGCAGACAAGATCGGGTCGGGCTGTATCCAGGTCGAAAGGGATTCCGGTCGGAATCGGGGCACGAGTAGGTTTCGATAGGTCAATATGCTGCCGTCGCGGGCAACCCGGATAGTTTTCTGCAGCAGGTTGTGGAAATCTTCTGCGGGCATCCATTCAAAGATGTTAGAAAAATTGAAGCGCGACAGAGAATCCGGGGCAAGCTTGTCAAAATAATCCCCGCAGCTGCCGGTGACGATCTCGACGCGGTCGAGGCGGCTTTTGATGCGTTCGTAATTTTCCTTTTTGAGGTAGTCGGGCAGATAATCGGTGCTGTAGTAGTTTCCGAGCAGGATATAGGCGAGGAAGTAGTTTTCCTGCAGAGGAAGTTCGGTGAGCGCTTTCCGGGCTTTTTTGCGAAAGTGTTCCCCAAAAGAAAAATCGCCCTCTACTTGTTCGAAAAAAGCCCTGGTAAACAATGCGGTCATGAATCTCCGGCTGAGAAATACCCGGGTGAAGAGTTTCCAGCGCAGGTTATCCCAACGCATTTCAAAAAGTTGTTGCCGTTGTTCCAGGGTTTGGCAGGCGTACAAGGCTTGGGGCAGATCTCTGCCGACGAGCAGGGTGAGCAAACGGCGCAGCAGGCGCATATAGCCCTCATAGCGGCCAGCGTGCAGGATTCCATTGGTGATTTTTTCAGGTTGCGCGTCCCAGTAGGCCCGGCTTTCGGGGTGGAGTTGCCCTGCAATGCGTTGGTAATACGCCGCACGCCGGGTACAAGGCAGTACGCCGATGAACTCCAGGAGCTCATCGTAGCTGAGCCCGGAGAACGCGGCCATTTTCAATTCCAGCAAGTAGTTTTGATAAGGACTGATATCCAGAGCAATGATTTTTTTCGGGTTATCGGCCAGGAAAGCAAGCGTGTTGCATCCACCGGAGGTAATGGAGAAAACGACATCTTCCGGGCTGATTTGAAATGCTTTTCGGTCCATCTGGGGGTCCTCCCAACATTGGGCGTAGAGGATGTCCTGAAATACTTTATTCTTGGGCAGGGACGCAGCCTGTGGATCTTGCCTTTTCATCTTTTTCTCCGGGTGAAGGCCAATGCGGGTATGCACGATGGCCCAGTCTAAAATCCCGGGCAGACCGATGAGGATAGCATGTAAGAGGTTGCCGGTAAAAGCGCTCACCCCAAAGCCCGGAATCAGAAGTAGGTACTGGGCATTGTGCCGGAAGCCATCCCGGTTGATGAAAAAATATCGTAGTTCGCTCCGCAGTGCAGTAAAGCTGCGCAGGTTGGGCAAAAAGCGGGGAGTCTGTTGCTTATACGCCACAAAAGCCTCTTTGAATTGCGCTTGTAGGTTCTTTTCCTCATAGGCGATGAGCTGCAGGTAGTGGAGGTAAAGGAGCACGGGCAGGGCCAGCCCTATCGGCGGCAGGCAAAACACAAAACTACAAAAGCACACGAGATCGGCTAAGTAAATCGGGTTGCGGGTCAATAGGTACGGCCCCTGTATGGTGAGTACCTCTTTGCGGATTTCAAAAGACATGACACGAGGCGAGGATAATACAGACCCCGCCCACATCCGCAGCAGGGTAGCCAGGCCGACCATCGCCGCTACCAGGCCGTACCCGGCCTTGAGCGAGGTGCTGTCGGAAATTCCGAGCCATCTTCCCAGGCTTACCATGAAAGGTGGGCTTTCTGGAAAAACGAAAAATGATAATAAACAGATTATCAACACAATTCCCAGAGAAATAAATATCCGGGCTTCGAATTCGATTTTGCGGATAGCATCCAGATTGGCGGTTTTCATGTGGGATGGGTTTATGGTGGAAGGAATGGGATGAATATGGCGAGGATGTCCCCGCGAGAGTCTAATAACGCACGAGCAGGGCGGCCGGCTCCACAGAAATGGAAAAGGGGGCCAAGCCTGCGATCTCCCCGTCGGTTTCCACCCACAGGGTCTTTTCGGCGCGTACCTCTATGTGTGAGGCTTTGTTAAGGCCGATATAGGGCGAGTGGATGTGTTTTCCGGAATAGACTTTGCTGAAGGCAGAAATGCGCGCGCTGAGATTCATTTCCTGAATCAGCAAAACGTCCAGCAGGCCGTCGTTGGGGAGAGCGCCGGGGGTGAGTTGCATACCGCCGGCACAGTACCTGCCATTTCCGACGACTATGCCCAGCAGCGGACGTATCTGGACTACCCGCCCATCCAGTACAACCTGTGCGGGGACGGCCTGATAGCGGAATAGTTCTACAAAAGCAGTTATTCCGAAGGCGAGTTTGCCGCCCAGTTGCTTCTTGCCCCAGCCTACGTTTGACACGATGGCGCTGCTGAGACCTGCCTGGCATTCATTTACGAAGTAGCGGGTGAGCAGGGCACCTTCCCGGTCGTAGCAAGCAAGCTTTCCGATATCCAGTGGCTTGGCAGGACAGTTGAATGCCCGGCGGATTTGTGCTTCGTAGCTTTGGGGGAGGTCGAGGCTCTGGGCAAAGCCCGCCCCGGTTCCACAATTCACGATGGCCAACTCGCAGTGCCCGGCTCCTGCTGCTTTGGCGAGCATCAGACCGTTCGCCACTTCATGGATTGAGCCATCGCCCCCTACGGCAATGACCAGGTTGACCCCGGCCTCGGCTGCTTGCCGGGCAAGGCGAATCCCATCGCCACTTCGCTGGGTCTCGAAATACCGATGCTCCCACCCGCTGCCGGCAATGAAGGAAGCAATCGCCTGTACGGCTTTTTTGCCGCTGCCGGCACCGGCGAGGGGGTTGTAGATGATGTGGGCTTTGTTTTTCATGGTAGGCCAGGGTTTTTTCCGGAATAGCGGTTTCGATGGTACGTACAAGTTCAGGGAAAAAGAAAGGCGGGGTACTGATATTTATCATCCCTAGGACTGTTTTAGAAAATAATTTTTTAAATATAAAAAAATGAAATACAATCAATTGAATTGAATTTCAGAGGGGATAGCCAAAAAAATTGAAAAATCCATGTACCTTTGTCAACTGACCAATTTAAAACGATATGGATAGTTTACCCCACCGGCTCTTGCCCATGCTGTTCCTGTTGTGCATTGCATGGGCCTCTGCAGCGAGTTCTTCGGGTTCATCTCCCGTTTTTGATGAGTCTGAGGTAATAAAGCGCATCGAACTGATGAACAGTGAGGTAGCAGAACCAAAGTACGATATCGTCGTGCGTAGCTACCTTCGCACCTATCTGGTCAACAACCGAAAAGCAGCGGAAATCATTCTGGGGCGTCGGATTGTTTACTTCCCCATGTTTGAAGACTACCTCCGGCAGAATAATATACCCACCGACCTCAAATACCTGGCTATTGTTGAATCCGCTTTAGAACCCAAAGCGATTTCCCACGCCGGAGCGGTAGGGCTTTGGCAGTTCATGCCGGGTACGGGCAGGGGATATGGCCTGCGGGTAGATGAGTTGGTAGATGAACGGCGTGACCCACACAAGTCCACCCAGGCGGCCTCGCAGTACCTACTGGACTTGTTTGAGAAATTCCAGAATTGGGAGCTGGCCATCGCTGCCTACAACAGTGGAAGCGGCCGGGTGAGCCGGGCAGTAAAACGGGGCAGAAGTACGAGCTATTGGAAAATCAGAGCCCACCTGCCCCGCGAAACGCGCAACTACGTCCCGGCGTTTATCGCGGCTACTTACCTGATGCGGCATTTCGAAGACCACAATCTCCAGCCCAATTATCCCGATTTGGACCTTCAGATGACGGAAACGATATCGGTCTTTCAGGGGCTCAATTTTCAGGAGGTGGCTCGCGTAACCGGCCTTGCCGAAGAAGTGGTCGCCCAGTTAAACCCTGCGTTTGTCAAGGGTATGGCCCCTGCCAGTAAACAGGGCTACTACTTCACGCTGCCTCGCCGGGTCATGGGTGCCTTCCGTGCATTTCTGGAGTCCGAGCGCCCGGATTATGCAAAGAGCCGTTTCAGGGCACTGTCCTCGCCGGTGATGATCAGCAATGGCAAAGACGTGGCGAGCAGGGACTACCTGCGCTACTCCTACCGCGTAAAGGAAGGAGAAACGCTGGAAAACGTAGCGAGTCGTCTCAATTGTTCTGCCTATCAAATCCGGGCCTGGAACGAGATGACGCCCTCACAGGAAGTACAGGCAGGGCAGGAGTTAATTCTCTATCAGTTGAACGAAGCCCTCCCCATCGCAGCGACCATGGTGCGGGTGGAGCCTTTGGAAGAATTGCCCGCCTCACCACCGTCACCCGTAGCCCCCCGGGGCCAAAACCGCCCGCTCGAACGGCCTTTGATGGAACTCCGCGACCGGGCCTATATTTACTACCAGGTGCGGATGCCGGAAAGCATCCACGATATTTCGCTTCGCTTCCGCATTGATGCCCAACAATTGCGCGATTTGAATGGGGTACGGCACTACCGCAACCTCAAACCTGGTATGTATGTAAAGATAGCCAGTTTTTAACAGACCTCCTGTTGCAAGGAGGGCGGCGAGGATAAAAAGAGAACCTCTTGAATCCCTCGAAGAACCTCTTCGCGGGAATTGTACGCATAAAATCACCAAAAATACAACACCATGTCAAACCCTCTCTTCAATCTCATAGAGAAACAACTCGGCAACGACGAGTTAATGGAGACGCTTACCCGCCAAATCGGGGCAGCAGATGTCGCCCAGACTAAAAATGCAGCAGACGGGGTTGTCTCCGCGCTGACGGGTGCCCTTGCTAAAAATGCCTCGAACGAACAGGGCGCAAGTACCCTGGCAAAAGTACTGGACCGCGACCACGACGGAAGTGTCCTGGACGATGTGATGGGCCTCTTCAACGGAAATACAGCGTTGAACCCCAAGGCTGCAAATGGGCAAGGGATTGTCGGGCATCTGCTCGGCGACAAACAATCCTCTATCGTGGATATGGTGAGCAAAGCTTCCGGATTGGACAAAAATCAAGTGGGTAGCCTCATGCAGAAAATAGCCCCTCTCCTCATGGGTGCCCTCGGGAAAACCAAAAAGGACGGAAATCTGGACCTCGGCGCACTGACCGGACTGCTCCAGGGCGCAATCTCCCAGAAAAAAGGGAATCCCATCATGGATATGGCCATCAATTTTCTCGACAAAGACAAAGATGGAAACGTCGTGGACGACCTCGTTGAAGGGGTAGGGAAAGGATTGCTGGGGAAAATTTTCGGAAAGAAAAAATAAGCGCTCTTCGCGACAAAAAAGAGGGGGTGGTCTATTCCAAGACCACCCCCTCTTTTTTTACTTCGCAGACTCGTTACTACTGATTTTTCTGCTCGATTTCTTTGCGTTCCGATTCGCGCATGCCTTCTTTGATTTCCTGCTCGATAGAAGAACGCGCGGTGTTGAACTCCCGAATGCCTTTCCCAATACCGCGCATCAGCTCCGGAATTTTCCTTCCCCCGAAGAGTAGCAATATGGCAAAAAAGATTAGAAAGACCTCCCAGGGCCCCTGGCCGAAAATAAACAAGAAGGGTTGCATAAGTAAATAATTTTATGTTTTTCAAAAATCCCCTTAAACCTACAGGGCTCACGTAAGCGCACGTTCGGACTTGCTCACCGGGTCAGGAAGGGCTCTTTTTTGCTCTTTTTCATCTTTTTTTCAGGCGCGTAGCCCTTGGTCATACATGAAAACGGACAAAAATACACCTGTTTCTTTTCCCGGTAGAAAATTCAGAATGCGCTTTAACCGATTGGATATAAAACACGGAAGCAAGGTACAAAGGTTTCTTTTGCCACCATAAATTATTTTCGGGGCGGTTTGTAACGCGACATTTGTAGGAACTTCTGGCTGTCTTTCTGGGCGAGCAAGTCGCTGAGCGACGTTTCGGGCTGGTTCTTCATATAGCTGCGCACAATTTGCCAGCCCATCCAGGTGCCTGTTCTACCCGGTGCTTCGGTGGGCATGCCCGGGGAGCTGGGGCTGTACTCCACATACTTGCGAATTTTTTGCCAGTCGTCCGAGTACAGGAGATCCTCGCTCAGGAAGAAGGCCCAGATATCGCGTTCGTTATCTTGCAGCCATTGGGTTTGTGCGGCCGGGAGTTCTATCAGTATGCTGTCGGGCACGTCGGGGAGCAGTTTGTCCAACACGTAGATTTGCTTGCCGGTATGAATCATGGCATCGAGGAGTTTGATGCCCGTCGGGTCGCCGGCCAGGTCTTCTACGAGGGGAATCAATGTTTTGAGCACGAGGTGTTCCCGGGTAAAGGTGCGGGTGAGGTATTGGGAGAAGTTGGGATTTTGCGGGCTATACCGCTGGTAAGGGTAGTCCGCCCCCAGAAAAAAATCCAGTCCCACGCCGAGAGACTGCTCCCGATAGATAAAATTGCCGACGGAATATCCGGAGATATAGGTCGTGACATCGGGGGTAGGCAATTTGGGAAAATAATAGTTCAAATAGCGGAACGCCTGCTCAAATTCCCGGTCCAGGCCGGAAAAATCCCCGTATATGAGCATACAGGTATCGTAGAGGCTTTGGATGTCTGGATTCGAGAGAAAATCTTTGATAAACCTTTCCGGCCCTTCCGGCACCAGTACCGAATCCTTGGCGGGCAAGATGCGGGTAAAAAAGAGTTCGGCAAATTCGCCGTAATCTTCTTCGAGGCGCTTCAATCCAAGCCCTATATTTGCAGTGTCTAACGCAAAGAGGTCTTTTTCAAAATGCCGTATCCGAAGCGGGACTTGTATGGAGCTGACGTCGGGGCGGGGCTCCTGGTCTTTTCTGCTACAGGAGGCCAGGGTCAATGCCCCCAGGAAGAGCGCTAAAAAGGATTTCGTCCAGTTGTGCATAAAATTTTGGAATAAAGGCGTTGCAAAGGTAGGGATATCAAAAGGAATCACAGTCTTGTTGCAAGGGACTGAAAGGATTCTTCCCTCCTTTAGCCGACCCTTTGCAACAAGTCTAATAAACTGAATCAATATGAAAAAAATTGTCATGGCGATCTTGCTTTTCGCCTTGTTTTACACGAACGGCCGGGCACAGGACGGCGATATGCGCTTCGGTTTTCAACTGAGCCCGTCTTTCTCCTGGATGAATACCAACGACACGCGTATCAACCGGAGCGGCACGAATTTGGGCGTAAAACTGGGCATGTTGGCCGAATATTATTTTCGCGAAAACTATGCCTTTTCTACGGGTATCGGCTTTGCATTCAACCACGGGGGTACGCTCTTGTTTGAGTACGGAGGCAATTATTGGAAAAACTCCAACCTGGGTCCCGAGCTGGCTACCCTGCCCAGCGGGGTGAAGCTCAAATACAGCCTCCAGTTTGTGGAAATCCCGCTCTATCTGAAAATGCGTACGCGGGAATTTGGGTATATGCGCTATTTCCTGGAGCCGGGGATTACTACGGGCTTCCGCTCCCAGGCCCGCGGTACGGTCACCGGAGTCGGGATTGGCGACCAGGCCAAAGAATTCGATATCCGGCGCGATGTGAATGGTTTGAATTTGGCCTGGGGCCTGAACAGCGGCCTGGAGTACAGCCTGACGGAGACGACCTCCCTGCTCGCAGGGCTGGGTTTCCAAATCGGCTTTGCCGACATTACCGAGGACAAGGGAACGATTTCCGACCCTCAACGGGGCAATCAATTAGAGAATTCAAAAGGCAAAATCAGCGCCCTGACGCTTAAGTTGGGCTTGATTTTTTAATTCCCGGCCATGCGTTATCCATTAGATCCGCAAGAACAGGCACACCTTGCGCAGTTTATCGCCGACGGACTCCGGGAAGATGTTGGCCCGGGCGACGTGACCTCCCTGGCCTGCATCCCCGATTCGTCGCGGCAAACTGCCCGCCTCCTGGTAAAAGACCAGGGCGTGCTGGCCGGCACAGCCGTAGCTTTTGCAATCCTGCGTGCGGCTGACCCATCCTGTACTATACACCCCATCCTGGAAGACGGCCAGGATGTACACCCTGGGGATGTCGCTTTTACTGTAGAAGGGAGTACGCGGGCACTTTTGCAGGCCGAGCGCCTCCTGCTCAACACGATGCAGCGCATGAGCGGTATTGCTACGGAAACCCGCCGCTATTGTACTCGTATCTCGGATTTGCCCACCCGGATACTGGATACCCGGAAGACGACGCCTTTATTGCGCTTCCTCGAGAAATGGGCCGTGCGGATTGGCGGTGGTCAAAATTACCGCAACGGCCTTTACGATTGGTTCATGATCAAAGATAATCACGTGGATGCGTGTGGGGGCAGTATCCGTACCGCTATCGAGCGGGTGGCCGCCTATCAGCGTACACATGGCCTTTCCCTGAACGTCACCGTAGAGGTGCGGAATATGGAAGAACTGGAGGAAGTGCTGAAAACGGGGCAGATTACTCGCATCATGTTCGACAATTTTGCTCCTGGCGCATTGCAACAGGCGCTGCAAAAAGTGGGAAAGCGCTTTGAGACGGAGGCGTCCGGGGGCATAACCCTGGATACGCTGCGGGAATACGCTCTCAGCGGGGTGGATTACATTTCCATCGGAGCGCTGACACACTCCTTCAAGAGCCTGGACCTGAGTTTCAAGATCAACCGCTGACGGCCCATACGGGTGCGGGGTAAGCTTGCACGGTAATCCAAAGGAGCAGGCTGAGGGAAAGCGCCAATAGCCAAAATCGGACATCCCTCCAGATACAAGGTGTAGGTGGTTTGATCACAGTTTCGAAGTAAGTAAGTTTGTATCGGGCCACCTTACAGCGACCCATACCAAAAATTACTTCAAAAATGATACCATAGGAAAAATTTGTAATATATCCCTCCTGTTACCGGGCTACTGACCGGATAAATTCTGGAGGATGCGCTTGACCAGTCCGGGGCCTTCATAGACCAGTCCGGTATAGATTTGGATCAAATCGGCACCCGCCTCCAACTTTTCCCGTGCGCTTTCCGGGGAGGCGATGCCTCCTACTCCTATGATGGTCATTCCTGTCGGACCTTGCCGGCGCAGGTAGCGGCTGATCTCGGTCGCTCGTTTTTGCAGGGGGGCGCCGCTTAGCCCACCGACGCCGATATCGGTC
>VFQS010002124.1_pt1 | contig 16880 bp, 17 predicted proteins | sample 3512361 | NCBI WGS metagenome assembly VFQS01 (sample SAMN10412375, study PRJNA504923) | tailings metagenome | isolation source: Relicate 1 Philex TSF3 active mining | place: Philippines
TGCCACATTGCCACATTGCCACATTGCCACATTGCCACATTGCCACATTGCCACATTGCCACACTGCCACACTGCCACATTGCCACACTGCCACACTGCCACATTGCCAGCCTATTCCGTGCTCGCAGATGCCTGCCCGCTGCGCCACCTGTCTATTGAGAGCGAAAGACCCCAGGGTTTCATCGAAACCATAGCGGACACGGGCATTATGACGACGTTGTCCAAGGTGCCCCTGCAGTCATTGAATATCGACAACGTCCCGTTTGGAGACGATATTGGCGAGCTGTGCCTGCCAACTACGCTGACCAGCTTGAGATTCAACAACGTGTACACGGGCCAGCCCTTGAGCTTTAGTATGGAGCCCGGGATTCCCGAGCTCGAATGCTTCAACCTGTTCGACCTGGTGAACTTGCGCGCCTTGGATCTCGACTACTTCTCATTGACCGCAACTGACTTGGTACGCATGACAACGTTCTTCAACCAGCTTTACGACCTGCACGTGTCCGACCTGCACATCGTCAACCATGAAGGCCGGATGGTGTACATCGAACCCGCCGCCATGACGCGACTGGCGACTCTGTCAGTAACCGGCGATTCGTGCGTGGACCTGCGGGCCCTGCCCGAGTCTCTACGGGAGCTGCGCGTGAGTCTACACTGTGGCCGGGACTTCGCCATGACTCATCCCAACCATCGGTTCTCGGGACCCCTCATGGGCGGCCCCAAGCACATCTTTAACAACTTCGCCCGCAAATTTTTCTTTGGCACCCAGGCTGCCACCTTTGGTTCTGCCGATTTTCCGCGCGCCACCCCCGGATTGGACCTGGCGTCGTGCCGGCACCTGACGTGCCTGGTCCTGTCTTGTGGCATCATCGACACGCGGTATGACGTGCCCGCGCTGTGGTCGCACCTCAACCGCCTCACAGAGCTGCGCCAACTCTCGTTTCTGAATTGTGGCATGCGCCGCCGCGACAAACTTTTCGAGTCTCGCCCTGGCGCCGCCAACACCGTCCACGCCCGAGACAATGACGATGACGTGGTTCTTCTCATCCCGAATTATCACGACATCCCGCTGTACAACTCCTTTTTGGAGCGCATATCCAGGGCCCTGCCCTCGTGCGCCGTCGTAGCAATCCGATGAATGCATCACCACGCCGCCACCCCCATTTTTTTGTAAAACGTAATTCAAGAAGAATGGGCAACACGCCGAGCTCGCAGACTCCGGGCTCGCAGCAGTCTCCGGGCTCGGCCAATCGCCGCCGCAAACAAAAGCGGCCGCCGCAAACGGTGTGGGGCTGGGAACTCAAAAACGGCAGATGGCAACCAAAGGCGCGAGTGTCGTCGCGCAAGCAACAACGACCCTTATTCAAAAAACAGCCCAGCAACAATTACAATTGGTGGATTTTTAATCCAAATGCCAAAAAATCGCCGTGAGACATCGCCGTGAGACGGTTGCAACTCACGGCCCCGTCCATTTGCACTGTTTCCATTCAAGGCCTTTGCCAGCGCCCCACGATTTGCCGGTATCTTTTGTGCCGTCGGGGCACACCCACTTGCGATTTTTTAGGATGCGCACGGTGTACGGTCCCCATCGCCGACACTGTTTCTGAGCTTCGGTCCACGAACTGTTGTTCCAATCATTGCCGCTATCGGTGGTCCCCGACGGGCACTTCCACGCCCCATTGTCTTGCTGACGCATCGTCCATCCCACCACGCACTTTTTCTCCCATTGGCTCTCGTCGGTCGGCACCGTGCCGTTGGGGCAATGCCAGTCCCATTTGCCGCCGGGCCCCGCCTTCCACACCGGGTTGTGCCATTGGCTGGTGATGCACGCCTTGGCATCTTCTGTTGCACCCGTCTCCACGGCGCCATCCGGACAACTCCAATCATAGCCGTCCCACCGCCGGCCGCTATATGTCGGCACGAATGTTTGGCTGCCGCCGCCGCCCCCGCCGCTGCCCAGCCCCACCTTGCTGGCCGCTTTGTCGCCCACACCGCCCGGCTTCCAAATGACATCTTGAATTTTCTTGTCGACGCCCGTCACTTTGGCACCGACTCCTGCCGCCGTCAGTCCCAGGCCCAACAACGGGAACAACAACGGTCTCGCCGCCGCCGCTGCCGTGACGACACTCTCCGACGGCCCTCCAGAAGCGCGACTGCCGCTACCAACAACAACAATGCCGCAACGGCAACACGTGCATCCTTCATTATTTCCTTAAAACTTCGCCATATTTTTTTTACACTTCGCCACTCCCTTCGCCACTTCAGTTACAGCCTCAACCTCGCCGAGGTCCCACGTTGGCCTCAAACTGGCCAGACCAGTTGCCTTGAGGAGCGTAGTGGCACGTGACAATGTTGTTGTTCACGCCACATCCAATTCTTCGAGTGCTCTTCCACACCACTTGAGTGAAATGGCCGGTCGCGGGCGTCCACTCCATGCCGGGGCTCCACAAATGTTCTTCTTTCGACACGAACAAGTCGCTGGCCAAGGTGCACGAAGGCCTGTTCAAATACGCGATGTTTTCGCCGTAAATTCCCTTTCCAGAATCTGGGCTGTGTGGATCGGGGGGTTGTGGGTTAGTGTCCGACCATGCTTGCGCTGCTCTCGCCAAGTTCTCGTCCCACACCAAAGGGGGAGCGCCCCACCGAGCCCGGTTGGCATTGTGTGAATTCAAGGCTCCTTGGACATCCGGGCACCGCGACACCCGGGACGTCACTGGTTGTTGCGGTTGTTGCGGTTGTTGCGGTTGTTGAGGTTGCGGCGGTTGAGGTTGTGGCTGTGGTTGTGGAGCAGGCTGTGGCTGTGGCTGCGGTTGTGGCTGCGGTTGTGGCTGTGGCTGTGGCTGCGGTTGAGGTGGTGGTGGTGGTGGTGGAGGAGGAGGTGGGGGAGGAGGTGGTGGAGGAGGTGGTGGAGGAGGAGGTCGTGTGATTTTCACTTCGTCGCGGAATCTGGCAGTTGTGAATGGTCCAGTTGGTGGTTGGGGTGGTTTTGGTGGTTTTTGTGGTTTCACATCATCACGAAATCTGGCAGTGGTCAGCATCGAAGGATCAATTTTGGGTTTGGGTGTTTTGCGCGGCTGAGGTTTGACTTCAGGTCGAAAACGTGCTGTTGTCAGGACCGTCGTTGTTGGCGTTGTCATTGGTTTTGAACTCGTCGGTTTTGAACTCGTCGGTTTTGGACTCGTCGTTTTTGGACTCTTCGTTTTTGGTGTCGTTGGTGGTGTCAAAGGGGCGGGCCTGCGACCGACTTGGGTGGTGGAATACGGTTTGTTGGCCGCGTTTCGGAATGCTAGGGTCATATCTTCCGCGCACTTGCGTGTCCAATGACATTTGTAATCGTTGGTATTGAAAGTGGTCACAGAGGTATCAATTCCAGAGGAGGTATCAATTTGCATGGCCGCCACCCCTGCATCCCATGGATGGCTGGCTGGACAGTACCACAAGTTATCAAATGCTTTCACGGGAGGCCGAGCGTCTTTGATACACCTCGTGCTCCAATCTCGGCGGCCGTCCCGGTAGGCACACACCGCCCCCAGCCAGGCGTAGGCCTTTCGTTCGGGCAATGCACACATGCGATCCCACTCGGCATTGGTGACACGGCTGAGAATATCGGGCTTCTGGTTTTCATGGGGTGGTTCGTGCGAGGCGCCGCCGCACGTCTTCGGATCGCACACGCCTCCGCGGGTCGCGCACTCGCCACAGGCCATCTGCACCTTCCACCTCAGCTCCGAGGAAGCAACATTCAGAAACTTGACGAACGTCTGGCGCCACGCCTCGCCGTGCACGCCTGACACCGTGTCAAATGTGGCGGCGTGTGCCATGTGATGCAGCATCGTCGTCAGCACTTCCGGCTCGGTGTAAGGCCGTTTCAGCGTGGCATGCCACGACGCCAACCACAACATGCCATCTGGACCCAGTGTTGTTGGTGTATTTGCTTGGGAATCCTGATACATCCGCACGTCGCGCAGCTTGACCAACAACTTTTGAACCCGAGGATCGCTGCCATGCCTGGCTTTCACGTACCTCAAGAACTCTTCCTTCTTCCGCGCGATGGTGGCCTGGGACACTTTGGGCACTACTTTAGGCATTGCCTTGGGCACTGCTTTATTTGGCTGCTGCTTTTTGGGTGTTGCCTGTGTCCCCCGTGTCGCCACTGCTGCCATGAACACACACGACACACAAACAAACTTTACATGGGGGACACCAAATAAATACCGCCGAAATCATGCACACACGACTTGGGGTTGCAACGGTTGCAATAGCACCATTGCTGCGGAAACGAGACACACTCCGTAAAAAGAAAGAAGTCGCCCGTGGTAGTCGCCCGTGGTAGTGGTAGTAGCGGTAGTGGTAGTAGTAATAGTAGTAATAGTAGTAAAACACACGTGGCAATCACCATTCACCCGCCAACGCGGCATGCTCGCTCTTATTTTCGTTGTTTGACCACAACGCGATTGCCCAGCGATTGCCCAGCCCAGCGATTGCCCAGCCTAGCGATTGCCCATGGAGCATCTCGACGCCAAGCAAGTGCTTTGCTTGCACTTCTTGGAGCTTGCGGAGCAGCACTTGAAAGCTACAGCCACGGCGAGGATGGAAGGCCATGCGGCCGAGATCGATGCCAGCACGGCCAAGATTGACGAGCTGGAAGACGAGCTGGAAGCCAGCAAGGCCATGGTCGAAGAGCTGGAAGCCCGAATCGAGGAGCTGACGCACGAGGCCCAGCGCCTCCAAATGCTATTGCTGTGATAGATGCCGAGATTGCGCGGCAGACGGTGACATGACTGCCACTGCCACTGCCACTGTTAATTGCAAGCTCGCGATGAGAATTGTGTTGTAACCACCAAAAGATGTGACTGGGCAGCGAGCGTTGTGGGGGAAGAGTGGAACACGGTTGGTACTGGTTTGTGGTAGATTGTGGTAGATTGTGGTAGATTGTGGTAGATTGTAGTAGATTGTAGTAGTGTATGGTAGATTGTGGTAGATTGTGGTAGAGACTCTCGCGCGTGTACTTAGTTGTTGGCTAACGCACGGGTGTTTTTGTTCTTCGCTGCTCTTCCGCCAATACCAATGCGCTCTGTCACGAGGCCTGCCGAGGCCGGCGCTGCCGCTGCCACCCAACCAGCTGCTGTGAACTTTGGCGTTCGCGAGTTCACCAGCGCCGAAACCGCGCTGAAGGACTTCGCCGAAGAGTACTTCCGCGATCTCCCCGCCACCCCAGCCCCCGCCGCCGCCACCGATGCCGCCCCGGCCAACGCCGCTGAGCTGGAGAAGCTGATGCGCAAGTACGCGGAGCAGGCCATCTCCCGCAGCACGGCCTGGCTCAAATGGGCCATGCACTCCGTCACCGCCGACAGAGCCATGGTCGCCCTGAACAACCAGTGGCGCGACTCGTGCCCCTCGACATCGCCGCCGGTCAGCGAAGGCGGTCCCTCGTGCCTGCCAACCTACGGTTTCCAGCCCCACATCATGATGCCCGGTGACCCCGAGGACCACGACGCGTTCTTCGTGGGGGTGACCTACGTGGACTTCGAGCCGCCCTCCTACCCAACGCCCGAGGTGCGCCTTACCCTGAATTTTCGCAAGGGCGTGTCGTGCCCCATGGACGCCATGATACTGGTCACCACGCCGCGCATCAATGGCATCAGGACCGACCTTTTCCACGTCGTCATCAAGTGGACGACAACCTACAAGGAGATCGTGGCGGACCTGCCCCGGGGCCAGCGTGTGCCCACCGACCACATGCCCTCGCTGCAGCCATGGCTCTTTGAGGGTCGCAACGCCTGCCCGCTGCACGAAAGCTGGATGCGTGCCCTGGCCCAAGTGTTGAATGCGCCTTTCATTCTCACGGGTTTGATCCACGCCGCGTCCACCTTCCCCGCGTCCACCTTCCCGCGCCCCATCTCTTGATTTTCTCGATTGTAAACCACCAAAGCTTCAGCGACGGTTTTAGTTACAAGGCGTGGGGCAGGTGGTCGCGGCGGGGCAGCAGGTGCATGGGGCAGGTGGCGGGGCAGGTGCGTCTGCGCGCAACCCCCTTTTTCCATCACAACACACAACAACACCCAAAGATGCCATCAAAGAAGGCGCAACAACTTGAACCCCAGGGGACGCCCGCTGCCCAGCCCGCTGCCCAGCCCGCTGCCCAGCCCGCTGCCCAGCCCGCTGCCCAGCCCGCAGCCAGCAGTGGTGGCTTGGAGGTGTGCGTGGTACAGATCGATACTCGCAATGCCTTGGACGACATGCACGGTCCCATGCGCATTTGGCCGGGAGGGGCGTGCCATGCGGACCAGCTTCGTGAGTATGTCGCCGCCAATCCGCCGTTGCCACCTCGAGCGTACTGGACCCTCACTCCCATTGCCAATGCCTGGATGTGTTCTAATCGAAGCAACCGGGGCGACCGGGGCAGCGACTGGACATACCGGTACGCGCACGTCGAGTGCCCTGCCGGCCGCCATGCCAGCTGGTGCAAGCTGAGGCACGTGCTGGACGTGTGGGACAGTCTGGTGGGCAAGGTGGTCGTGGTGCTGGACACCGACGCCTGGATCCGGGACGACGACGCCCTGGAGCACCTGCTGCACACGCACATCCCCAAATTCAAGTTCATAGGCGTCGCTGATCCTCCGGGGCGAGAGGTGGCCATGCACGGCGCCGACAGCCTCAACGGTGGTTTCATGTGCTTTGTGCCCGACGACGACGTCAAACAGTTTTTGGAGTTTGTGTGGGCATTGCCGGATCTGCCCACCGCCGAGGCGGGCGTGTACAAAACGGAGTGGCCATGGGAGCAAGCCTGTCTCGGCCGGGCCTACGCCGCCGACATCGCAGGGTGCAAGAGCTGGCTGCACGTCCTGCCGCCCACCACGTGCAACACGCCGGCGGGCAGTCACGTCGCGCACTGTTGGTACAAAGATTTGGCGGCACCGCTGGTCATTGACGACTTGTTGGGGGCCATGGCTCGTCGGGTGCTGGCGCTGCCGCCGCCCTCGCTGGAGTTCGTGGTGGCCAAGTACGACGAAGACATTTCATGGATCGAACGATGGCTGCCATACGTCACCCGAATCACAGTGTATGACAAATCTGACCGGGGAAACGACGCCGACTCTGAACCTGAGTCTGAACAGTCGTATCATCCCAAGATTCGCGTGGTGCGATTGCCAAACGTCGGCCGGGAGGCGCACACGTACGCTCACCACTTTGCCACGCACCACGCCGACCTGTGTGACACGGTGGTGTGCACCCAGGGCCGATACATCGACCACATGACCCACGCGGCGTTCGATGCCATGGTGCGCACCCGGGAGCGGGACGTGGTGCATGGCTTGGACGTGGCATGGACCCAAACGGTGATGCAACACTTTGGGTGGACGCCCGAGCGCAACCATGCCCCCCAGCGCATGCAACCCATGGGCATGACCATGGCCAAGTACTTTTTGACGTATGTGGGCGACGACCTGGTGCCAGAAACTCAAGTCGGGTGGTGGATGGGAGCAATTTTTGCAGTGCAAGGCGCAGACGTGCGGAGCCGTCCGCCAGCTGCGTATGCCGCCATCCGGGACACCCTGGCTGTTGGCTCCAACCCCGAGGCTGCCCACGCCATGGAACGGCTGTGGAAAGCCTTCTTGTTACAAAAACCGTCGTCGTTACATTAACAACAACTGTCAAGTCGATCAAGTCGGAGTGCGCAGCACTTCCAGGTCGTAATCGACAACGTATGGTACAAAGCCGATGTGGAAAATTGTGTTGGCCAAATTCAAGGTCGTCAGGGTTCCCCTTGGCACGTGCCACAACATGTCTCGATTCACCAAACTGTCCACGATGGTCAGGTGTCGTAGCGAGCGTAGGATCGACAGGCCATGAATGGGGACGATGCCGTCGAACATGCGATTGTGCTCCAGGTCGATCGCCGCGAGCTCCAGCGTGCGCAAGCTCGCCCCGCACGCCGACAAATCCAGCCGCATCGGCTCAAAGTAGCCCAGAAAGCCGTGGATGGTCACCTCGACCAGCGAGGCCGGCAGCTGCAGAATCTCGGGCAAGCCATCATCCTCGTCGGCTGCCGAGTCATCAGATTGCCAGTCGATCATCTCCAACGACGTCAAGTTTGTCAGGCGGGGTATCAGGTCGTGCATGCCCTTGACGCTAATCGTGGTCAGGCGCCGCAGCCGCCGCACCGCCTCCATTTCTGCCGGCAACACCTTGAGCTCGCTGGCGTACACCGTCAGGTCGACCACGCCCGGCAGGCGCGAGAGGGACACGTCGTAGTCGCCGTTGCCACCGATGACGATGGGGTTTTCCCGCAGCATGGCGTGTCCGATGGTGAGCGCCCGCACCGATTGGCCCATGCGGTACAGCCACGCGGGCGTCAAGGCGTCGCGCAGGTCCAAGGATGTCAGAGACGTCAGGGCAGCCAGGCAGCTCGCTTGCGCCGCCGTCGTCGTCGTCCAAAACCCCAGCATGGAGCCGATGCCCAGGTGCGACAACCGCGGCGGCGGCGCCCGGGACATGGCGCGTGGCAGGTCGCGGAACAGCACATTCCACATGGAAAAGCTCTCCAGGGTCGGTGGCAGCCGGGTGAGCCCCCGCAGCTCGCACCAGTACTGCGTGTAGTGCTCGTCGATCCGCCACCCGGTCAGCGCCGGCTTCCAACGCTCGGGCACGCGGCCGACGATGTCCTCGCGGAAGCCTTTGCGGTTGCCCCCCACCTCGATGGACAGGTGCCGCAGCGATGGGTGGGCGTGCAATGCCCTGCGTCGTGGGACAAAGGGAAAGGACATTCAAACTTCGCACAACTTCGCACAACTTCGCACAACAGTTCGCACAGTTCGCAAAGCCCGCTCGCGCAGCTGTCATCCGACCCGCCTGAATGCTCCTCACCGCCCTCACCGCTGGCTCCCTCACCGCTGGCTCCCTCACCGCTGGCTCCCTCACCGCTGGCTCCCTCACCCGACGTGCAAGAACAGCGTGCCGCGTGGAGCCTTGATCCACAGCGAATCCAGGGATGGCATGGCCGTCACCACAGCCCGCATCAGCGCCCTGAAGTCGCGGCCGCCATCATACGCCAACCCCCGCGGCAGCTCCGTCGTGCCGTCGTGCCACTGGTTGCAGGGGTCGAACAGCTGTTCGGCTCCCACGCGCAGGCGCAGGTGGGTGGTGCGGGCGAGAGAGTTGTTGGCCAGCAGCCACGCGGTGAAGGCCTGGAGGTCGCGCGGCAGCGTCACGCGCAGTCGCCGAGGCCACCATGGCGACGAACGACTCGCGGTGCGCAGACTTGTGGACGTATGGGCCAACGCCAGTCGGTCTTTGAGGTGTGGCAACTGGCACGCGATTCTCGTCAGCACGTCGTTGGGAAGGTCGACCAGGTGCATGGCAGGAAAAGGGAAAGAACAAACATGGGTGGGTGGAACTTGGCCGCAGTAGTAGTAGAAATAGTAGAGACTAATAGTAGATTTTGTGCATGGTAGATCGTATCTGCCACCGTGGCACCCCCAATTTCAACTGTTTCCAACTGTTTCCAACTGTTTCACTGTTTCAATTCCGACCGATCAATGAACGAAATGAACGAAAATTGCAACATTATTTGCCCAGGTACTTTGCCACAAACAGGTCCCAGCTGGTAATTCCCTCATTGATGAGGCGAGGGGCATCCAGCCGGATCATGGCGCCATACTTGTCTGTGTTGGCCATGCGCGAGATGATGGACGGATCCTTCAGCCCGTGCTCCTTGATGGAATTCCGCAGCAGCACGCACATCTTGACATGGAGGCGGTGCGTGGTGCAGTCGTGCTTGTCCGCCAGTGCCTGTGGCACAAAAAAACAAGAAAAGTCAAGTTCTGTCCGCCCCAACGCACCGCCGCCGCCGCCGCCGCCGCTGCCAACTTTCCACTCACCGACTTGTCGCTGATCAGGCCCAGGTGGTACTTGTACAGCTCGTCGTCAGGAATGTGAATGCCACCGGACTTGGGCCGGCCGGGGCCCCTGTTCATGAGGGGGCGCCCACCCTTGCCCATCACCCGCTTCTTCTTGGGCACGGGCGAAGGCTCAGAGGAGAACGACGACTGCTGGGGCGCAGGGGTCGACTGGGCAGGAGGCTGGGCGGTGGCGGGGGTGCCCGGCGAAACAGGCACAAACAGGGACATCGGGGCGGCCTGCGCACAACGCGGGGAGGGTGGGTGAACGTGAGTAAACGTGAGTACCGAGGAGGAGAGCGGGGGTAGAGCGGGGGAAGTAGGTTCCAAGTCAAATGAAACACGGCCTGTCCGCGCCCCCCATCGCCCACACCCCCGAGTCGCCCCAGTCGCTGGCTGCCCTACAAACATTTGAGGGGCACACGCACCGAGGAACTCGACGACTCTGTCACATACTTGGCGAAGAACGCATCGGACACGCCCATGAGCGCGCTGAACTTGCGGGAGGCCTCGGCGGACATGATTGTGGGAGGCCTCGGCGGAGCAAACGACAAGCGGAATAGGTGCACCAAAGAGCACGAATGAAGAGCATGGGACTGCCGGGACTGCCACCTGGCCCTGCTTGCCACGTGGCAAAAATCTACTACGCACCATGCTCGCACCACTCGTTGCTCCCGTGTATCATTTGCCATTTTTACAACATAACGCGGCGAGGCTGTAACGGTATACAAACTTGTGCCAGCTGGGCTGGTTACGGCTGATAATAGCTTAAAAGGGGGGCACGGGTGGCGGCACGGGTGGCACGGGTGGTGGCGGAGGCTGGCTAGTAGGCTGGCTGGGAAACAGTGCCGACAGAGGGGGTGGTGGCCCGGGCAGAGGGGGAGGGAGCTACACAAGAGGGGTGGGGGGATAAAGACAACGCGTTTTGTCAGTTACTACCGTACTCTACCGCTACTACACACACGCCAAATCGCGCTTGCCAGCCGATCGCTCATGCACACTCACGCCCCCCAAGTCCCCGCTTTACACCCACCCACCTGGTCGGCGTCTTTCAAATACTTGGCATAGAAGACCATGGACACGTCCACCAGCCAGCCGAACTTGTACATGTTGCCACCGCACATGCTGACCTTCACTAAAAATCGCTGAAACTCGCTGAAACTCGCTGAAAACGAAGGTGTATACAAACCAAGTCTTGCCACGTGGCAAAGTCTACCACCCGAAAAACTACTACAGTTACAGCCCACAAACCCCGCAAAACTACGGTCAATAACCCCATTCTACCATTCATTCTTTGCACCTGTTACATCCCTCGCCTGCACCCCACGCCGCCTGCACCCCACGCCTGCACCCCACGCCTGCACCCCTCGCCTGCTTGCGCACACGGAACACACCCATGGCCACCGTGGTGCGGTTGCTGAGCTCCGACGCGCAGCAGTTTACCGTGGACGCCGAGGCCGCAAAGCTGAGCGTGACAATTCGCAACATCATGGAGGAGCTTGGAAGCGGCGACGACAGCGACGAGGTGATTCCCGTGCCCAACGTCTCCGCGTCAGCCCTGGCCAAGGTGGTGGAATTCTGTCGTTTCCAAGTGCTGCTGCCGGCCAAGTCCGACGAGGAGCGCAAGGCGTTTCAAACCGAGTTCCTGGACGTCGACATCAACACCTTGTTCGACCTGGTGTTGGCGGCCAACTACTTGGACATCAAGCCCATGCTGGACATGACCTGCGGCGGCGTGGCGGCCATGCTCAGGGGCAAGACCACCGAACAGATGCGCGAGATTCTCAACATCCAGAACGATTTGACCCCCGAGGAAGAGGAGCAGCTGCGGCGAGAGAACGAGTGGGCTTTTGAGCATCAGTGATTCTGTTGGTATCGTTTGTGTGTGTGTTTTGCGTGTTACAAATACATCAAAACACATAAAAACACATCAAAACACATCAAAGTATCAGTGCACCTTGTCAACGGGAACAAAAGCGGGTGGTGGGGGCATCAACGGCATGGCCATGGGCATCATGGGTGGTGGCGGCGGGGGCAGCATGGAGATGTTGGGCAGCGGCAGGGGCACAGAGGGAATCAGAGGAGGCACCACCGACGGCATGGGAGGCACGGAAGGCGACGGCATGGGAGGCACCGACGGCACGGAAGGCGGCGTGGGCGCGGATGTGAACATGAAGGTGCGATCTGTGGCATCTGGCGCGGGCTGTTCCACCACCGGCACGCGGAAGCCGTTGATGGTCAAGCTGCGGGCCCGGATGCACACGTTCACCCCTGGGCGCAAGGTGCCAGCGATGGTCACGCGACAGTCGCCGCTGATGCTCAGCATTTCCAGGTGGTCCACGTTGCCATACACGATGATGTTGGTGTTGCGCATGGAGCCTTGGGGGTTGGAATCCATGATGTGCAGGCTGCGGACCATGCCGCCCACGCGGACCGTGAACGTCTCGCCCCAATGGGTGTTGGCATAGGACCCCACCACGGAGACGTCTTCGCAGTACCGAAACGCCACGTCCGTCATGCGTTGCACGTCACGGGAAGACAAGGCCATGGGGGACGACAGCACCAGCTTGCGAGGCCGTTGGGTGCACAGCAGCGCGGCCAGCTCCTCCATGCCGCCGCTGCGCTGCACGCGCACGCTCAGCACCATGTCCTTCAACTCCGATGACTTGTGCTTCAGCAGCGTGCACCCCGGGGGCCGCGGCAACGGGACTACCATGATGCCCGCAAACTGCTGGGCATAGGTGCCGCACGACGATTGCTGGAGGATCATGGCTCAAATGCGCGCAAGAGATTTGCCAGGCTGCCCGAAAGGACCAACCGGGCAAATTCGAATGGGCTGGACGGACCGGTCGATCTTCCACCGCTTTCAACCGTTCCAACCGTTGCAACCATTGCAACCGTTGCAACCGTTGCAACCCAGCTTTCCCGCCCCGCCCCGCCCGCCACTCTCTCGACCACTCGTTTGAATTCCACGTTTGAATGTTTACATGTGTTCGCATTGTTCAAACGACAGCTGGATCGACATCGAGGGGGTGATGGAGACGGCGGCGAGATGCTTGGCGCTGGGCTCGGTGGCACGGTCACACCAAAACTCGCACCAGGGGCAGCCGTCAGCGTGCGCGTCGGTGGCAGATGCCACGGACACTTCCAGCTCCACCACGCCCACGGCGGCGGCGTGCAACGACGCGTGGCACTCGCACCGGCCCCGGGAGTCTTCGCCAGCCTCGTCGACGCACAGGGCGTGGTGGTAGCACGCCGTGTCCAGGTCGTCGTCGTCCAGGTAGTGGCCGGGCCTGAAAGCGCAGCCGTGGCCGCAGTTCAGGCCGTACAGGCACGTGTGGGGGTGGTGAAACCGGTCCAGGTGGCCGCGAATGACGTCCAAGCACTTGAACTTCACGGACGCCTGGGCCGATGAGGAGGTGCCACCCGGAATGCTCGCAACCGCAGTGGCAGTGGCGGTGCCGCCGTCAGAGGCAATGGCCGTCGCGACAGCGGTGGCGGTGGTGGCGGCGGCCGTAGTAGTAGACTCGGGTGGCGGGCGTGGGTGGGAGAAACCGAACACTTCGCCCACCGCGTTCACCACGTCGCCCAGCAAGCTTTTGGTTTCCTGTTGTTGTTGTTCATGAGTGGGCCTCGCGTGCGTCGTCGCACACACGCACAACCACGTGCAGCACACCACAAGGAACGCAATTCGCCGCATACCCCGCATGACGCGAATTGGCGAGGATGGAAGAATTGGCGAATTGGCGATGACGGTGCACGGAAGTGGTGATGAGTTTCTCATTGTAGTAGTAGATTGTAGTAGTAGAACGTAGTAGTAGAACATAGTAGTAGAAAGTGCCACGTCGTGCCACGTCGGACGATGATGGTAGATTTGCTCCACGGCAGCCTTGCTTTGTCTTCGTTGCTGTTGTCGCTGTTGTCGCTGTTGTTGTTGGGGTTTCGTTGTAGGTCGCATGGTGGTATGAACTTGGTGGTATGAAGCTGGCGGCGGTATGAAGCTTGAGTTCCCTGTCATTCCGCCCGATGGCAAGCGGTCGTCGGTGTGGAATGGCGAGGACATCGACGAGCGCTTCAGGGACGATATCATCGTGTGCTCGGACATCTACGCGGACGACACCTACGAGTACTTCAACATTCAGATCCCGTGGTATGTGGCCAAGCACATCCCCAATGGCCACGTGATGACTCGCCACGAGTTGTTCTGGTTTTGTGGGGTATGCGTCGCCGAGGAATGGGAGGCGTTTTTTCATTGGCGCCCCAAGCCCAACGTGATCCCCATGCGGCGCCCCCGTCCACGCGACTCGCCGTTCTTGTCGCGATATGAACACATGCTCAACAAACCCGCCGCCGCCACTACCGCCGCCACCACCGACGCCAACGCCGCTGCCACCGCCACCGCCGCCACCGCCGCCACCGCCGCCACCGCCGCCACCGACGCCAACGCCGCTGCCACCGCCAGTCGCCACAACAACAAGCGCACCAAGTACGAGAGCGGTTTGGCGGCAGCCCCTGTTCCCATTAACTCGCTGGGCGCAGCCACCAACTCGCATCACTCGCACCACTCGCACCACTCGCACCACTCGCACCACTCGCACCACTCGCACCCGCATCCGCATCGGCATCCACGCCGGCACCCACCCCGGCACCCACACCTTGGCCTCGGCCCCGACCCCGGCGGCACCACTGGCACCACTGGCAACACTGGCACCACTGGCACCACTGGCAACACCCAGTAACCAATCAGATCGGTACAACGAATCGATACAACGAATCGATACAACGAATCAATCAATCAACAAAGCAAAGTCGAAGCCCAGAAGATCAACAAAGTCGAAGCCCAGAAGATCAACAAAGTCGAAGCCTGGAAGGTCAAAAAAGTCGAAGCCTAGAAGATCAGCAAAATTTTACCAGTCGTCGTCGTCCATCAATTCGTTTGCAGTGGTGTTGTCCGTATTGTTGTTCGTGTTGATGCCCGCTGATGTAGTAACGCTCTCGTCGGAATGGTCAGGAGGCATGCAGGGGTGCTCGGCTTGCCACTGATTCCACTGGCCTTCGGGTGCGTCGTCGGTGGGGTGTTGGAAGTCTTGGTAAGGCACGTTGTTGGACAGGCACCGGTAAAACTCGAGGGCTGCCAGCGACACCTTGACGCAATCGTCCGACCAGTCCTTGATGCGCAGGCCGTGCAGGGACCTGGCCCGGCTCAGCGCCACGTACGCCTGGCCCTCTGCGAAGCACTTGGCCAGCGACACCTCGACCGCGTCCAGCGTCATGCCCTGGCACTTGTGGATGGTGATGCCCCACGCCAGCTTCAGGGGGATCTGCGCCCGCACGGCTCGGCCCACGCCCACGATGTCGCACACGAACAGGTCGGGCCCCAGGGTGACGATGCGGCCGTTGGCAAACTTGACCACGGGCACTCGCCGCATCCAAGGGCACGCCGCCGCCGCCTTTTTCATCGACTCCGTCACCCGTCCCTTGAGGAAATCGGCCATGTGCACAAAATCCGTGATCACGCCGCAACTGCCGTTGACCAGGGCTTTGCCATCGGTGCGCCACGGGTCCAGGTTTTTGATCAGCATCACTTGGGCGCCTTGTTTCAAAAACAGCGTGCGGGCCGCCAGGCTGGCGTTGCACAGCCGCCACAACTTGCGCTCCACGTCGTCCTTGGCAAATTGGCAGCAAGGGCTGCTCGAGGTGGTGGTGTACAACTCGATGGCATCGCACGCCTTCATGACCACCATGGGCGTCCACAGCTTGGCCAGCTCGGCGGCGTTGACCTCGTCCACGTCCTCGTTGTGTGTCAGCAGGCGGATGGGCACGACTGGACTCGGTTGAGGGGACTGGGACTGGGACTGGGACTGGGACTGGGACTGGGACTGGGACTGGGACGGGGACTGGGACTGGGACTGGAGCTTATCCTCGTCGTCGTCCCGCTCGTCCCGCGTCAGCGCCGCCAGCCACTTGACCGCCCGGGCGTCGCCGTAGCGCACGGCATCCAGCAGGGCCACGAACACGGGGTCGGCCTGGCGCCACACAGTGGTCAGGCGCAGGTGCCACAGGCAGCACCGGGCCCATGCCGGGCACTGGAACGCCATGCCTCGATTCAAAAACACGTCTTCAGGATGGCGCATGGCAGCGGAGATGATGGCCGTGGTCTGCGACACCGGTGGCAGCTGGAAAAAGTCGCCGGTCAACACCAGTTGCAGCCCGCCAAATGATGCCGATGTGGCGCGGATGTGGCGCACGGTGGTCTCCAAGAATTCAAACATCTCGGCAGACACCATGGAAATCTCGTCGATCACCAGAACCTGCGAAGGGAGGCCCGGCACACGGCAAATAAAGTCAGCGAACAAAAGTCGGCGAACACCACAACCCCGGCCAAACCGCCGCCGCCGCGCACACCGAGCCCAGCGCGCACACCGAGCCCAGCGCGCACACCGAGCCCCGCGCGCACCTGCATGGCCCTGATCCTCCTGACGTTGTCGGGGAGCCACATGGCGGAGAAGCTGGAGGCGGTGTTGGTGGGTCCAAGTCCCATGGCCGCGTGCAGGGTACAACCGTGAATGGCGGTGGCCGCAATGCCCGTCGCCGCGGTGACGGCCACGCAACGCGAGTAGTCGTCGCCGTAACGCTCCCGCAGCTCCTCCAGCACTCGGCGAAGCACCACGGTCTTGCCCGTGCCCGCGTCTCCAGTGAAAAACACGTTGAAGCCCAAGCGCACCAACTCCACCACTCGGTGCTGCTCCGCAGACAACTGCGGCGGCGCAGCGGCACTCTGGAACGCCATCGTAAATTGCGACACACGCGCGAGGTGGGGAGAGTATAGTATGTTTGTAGGTAGTAGGAGTTGCAACCGTAGTAGGACGTTCTTGTGCTTTCTTCCGTATGTGCTTTCTTTCGTATGTGCTTTCTTCCGTATGTAGTAGGTTGTCGTAGGGGGGGGTGATGTGTTCGGTGGTGTGTTCGGTGGTGCGTTTCTCA
>VFQS010002126.1_pt1 | contig 16852 bp, 15 predicted proteins | sample 3512361 | NCBI WGS metagenome assembly VFQS01 (sample SAMN10412375, study PRJNA504923) | tailings metagenome | isolation source: Relicate 1 Philex TSF3 active mining | place: Philippines
TCGGTTTGCGCTGGCAAAATTTTCTGCGTCATGCAAAATAGGAAATATGCCAACTCAACAACTTGACTACTTTGCCACCTTGGTTGCTGAGGACGAGCATTTTCCTCTGACGGAGGCGTGTATCGCTGTAGCTCAGCATGCATTTCCTGATTTAGATGTCCAGCATACCCTCGATGAGATTGATCAGCTGGGTGATCGGCTCAAAAAACGAATTTCCGCGGACGCTTCTGCGGTGCAGCGACTCCAACAGCTCAAGCATTTCTTTTATACCGAACTTGGATTTGGGCCCAATCCCAATGATTTTTATGCTCCCGAGAACTCCTATCTGCATCACGTTTTGCAAAGTCGTCGAGGTATTCCGATTTCCTTAGCAATCTTAATGATGGAGCTGGGTAATCAGATTGGATTAAAAATTCGTGGGGTATCGTTTCCCAATCACTTCATGTTGCGCGTTTCCTTGCCGCAAGGCGAGATCATTATGGATCCGCTCACTGGTGCATCCCTATCGAAGCATGAACTTCAAGAGATGCTCGATCCGTATTTAGAGGCACGGGGATACGTTGGTGAGTTACAACTCCCGCTCAATGTATTTTTACGAGTTTCTAGTTGCCGCGAGATCGTCTCGCGCTTTTTGCGTAACCTCAAACTCATTTATACCGAACATGAGCGTTGGGAGCGCTTGTTGGGAGTTCAACAGCGGCTTGTGATCCTCTTGCCTGATGCTGTAGAGGAGATTCGGGATCGCGGCTTAATCTATGCGCAATTAGAGTATTTGCGCCCTGCCATCGATGATATGCAGCAATACCTCACCGAGGTTCCCAACGCCACAGATGCCGATGAAATACGGGAGCATATCGCCACGCTTGAGCATCAAGTGCGTCAACATTAATTTCAGCAGAGCGGATGCCGGCGAAGGTTTTATCCATTGTGGGCCCCACTGGGGTCGGTAAAAGTAATTTAGCGCTTGAGTTGGCTAGGGAATGTCGCCAACAGCATCAGCACATCGAGATCGTCAGCATGGACTCCGCCCTGGTATATCGCGGAATGAATATCGGGACAGCGAAGCCCACTCCCAATGAGCAAGCCGAGGTTGTGCATCATTTGATTGATATTCGTGATCCGAGCGAGAGTTATTCGGCGGCTCATTTTGCCAGCGATGCAAAACAACTCATTAAAGAGATCCAGGTGCGGGGACATATCCCATTGATAGTGGGTGGAACCATGCTGTACTGGCGAGCCTGGGTCTATGGGTTCTCAAAACTGCCGCCTGCGGATCCACAAACCCGCAGGCAACTCGATGAGGAAGCTGCCTTACTGGGTTGGCCTGGCATGCATGCCAAGCTTGCTCAAATTGACCCAATCACTGCCAGTCGACTTCAGCCCAACGATAGCCAACGCATTCAGCGAGCGCTCGAGGTCTATGCATTAACAGGTCAGCCCTTATCCCAGTTATTTGAAGAGTCGCCAAGTGCGACAGGGCGCAACTCAGAGAACCTCGAACACGATGTTGAGGTAATTTCTCTAGAGCCTAGCAACCGCCAAGCTCTGCATGTCCGTCTTGAAGAGCGCTTTGATCAAATGCTGGAAAATAATTTCATCGAGGAGGTGCGCACCTTATTTGAGCGCGGCGACTTGCATACCAATCTGCCAGCGATTCGCTCAGTGGGGTATCGCCAGGTTTGGGAATACTTAGAGGGGAAGGTGGATTACCCGACGATGAAGCAAAAAGCATACGCTGCCACACGACAGCTTAGTAAACGTCAGGTGACTTGGCTAAGAGCGATGCAGCGGCATACGTTTGACCCATTGAACCCAGCAGAACTTCAAGCCGCAAAATCAGTGGCGATGGCCACTCTCCAAGCGTCCTTTAAATAAGAATCGTTTGTGGCGCTCCTTGTGGACGCTGAGTGATATCGCCTAACAACCACGCGTTTAGGCCTTGCTGTTCAATGCTAGTAATCACAGCTTTGGCTTCTTGTTGATTAACGACCACCACCATCCCAATACCGCAATTGAAAACACGTACCATCTCCGCATCGGCAACGCCGCCTTTCATTTGCAACCAGCGAAACAGCGGTGGCATCGTCCATGAATCACGACGCAGCACTGCTTGGGTATTCTCTGGCAGAACGCGTGGGATGTTATCCACTAAACCGCCACCCGTAATATGCGCCAATCCCTTTAAGGAATGATGCGACATCACATTTAAAAGTTGCTTCACGTAGATTTGAGTGGGCGCCATGACTAATTCCTGCAAGGTCTTGCCCTCAATGGTCTCGCTCGGTTTTGCGCCAGCTCGCTCAATGATCTTGCGAATTAAGGAATAGCCATTTGAATGCGCACCACTTGAAGCAATTCCAATGATCGCGTCGCCCGGCCGAATACTGGAGCCATCAATAATTTTGGATTTCTCAACCACGCCAACCGCAAAGCCTGCCAAATCGTATTCACCCGGCGGATACATGCCCGGCATCTCAGCAGTTTCACCCCCAATTAAGGCGCAGCCAGCCAACTCGCAACCCTTGGCAATTCCGGCGATTACGGTTGTTGCTGTATCAACCGATAACTTGCCGCAGGCGAAGTAATCCAGAAAAAAAAGGGATTCGGCGCCTTGGACCAAAATGTCATTGACGCTCATTGCTACCAAATCTTGGCCAATCGTCTCATGGGCATTCCACTCAAAAGCAAGCTTTAATTTGGTGCCCACACCGTCAGTGCCCGATACCAAAATGGGCTCTTTGTAGCGTTTGGGTACCTCAAACAAGGCCCCAAATCCTCCGATTCCAGCTAAAACACCCTCGCGCATGGTCTTTTTTGCCAATGGCTTAATGCGGTCAACCAGGGCATCCCCAGCGTCGATATCAACACCCGCGTCACGGTAAGACAAGCCTGGGGTTTTTGATGGATTATTCATAGATGGGTCTTCAAAAAAGGGTAAATCCTGCAGATCAGTCATTTACATCGTTAGAATCTCTGAATTCTAGAGTATGAAGGCCTATGGCTGAAATTTTTACCCCTTTTCTATTTGCATTTATTTTGGCTTACATTCTGAGGCCCTTGGTTCTACGTCTTCAGAACCTAGGCCTTGGCAAAACCCTTGCCAGCAGTATCGGTATGCTTTTTGGGCTTGGCGTTTTCCTCATCATTCTGCTTTTACTGATTAATCTACTGCGCTATGAAATCCCCCTCATTAAGGCACAGCTACCCATTTGGCTTCAAAGTCTACAAACGTGGCTGGGGCCCAAATTACTCAGCCTCAATATTGAGATCGATTGGCTTGCCTTGCGGGATGCGATTACTCAAAAATTGACCGCCCATTTCTCTGCAAACGCCAACCAAATATTGAGTACGAGTTTTGAGACCATCTTGGCTTCTGGTAGCTCTGTGCTTGGCGGCCTCGTCAATATTGTGTTGATTCTCTTCGTCCTTTTTTATCTGCTGATTGATTGGCAGCACTTCTTTGAATTACTCAAGCAACTACTTCCCATTCGCTATCAAGATACTGCGCTCAGACTGGCACTAGAAACCGACTTGTTACTGTCGCAGTACCTGCGCGGGCAAATGCTGGTGATTTTGATCATGGCGGTTTTCTATAGCGCTGGATTGAGTTTGACGGGCATGCATGGAGCGCTTGGTCTTGGCGTATTTACCGCCTTGGTGATTGTGATTCCTTATATTGGAATTGCACTAGGTCTGATTCTGGCAGTCCTATCGGTCGTTTTGCAATTTGGGCCTGGGCCTGAACTCGTGATTGTGCTAGTAGTGTTTGGAATCGGCCAAGTGCTCGAGGGGTTTTTCCTAACCCCCCGTTTAGTAGGCGAACGAATTGGGCTACACCCAGTGGCGGTTTTATTTGCCTTACTAATCTTCGCTAAGTTATTTGGATTTTTTGGTGTGTTACTTGCCCTCCCAGCTAGCGCGGTTGTATTGGTATTAATCCGCTTTGCATGGTCGCAATACGCCCAAAGTAGCTGGTATCAAAAGTAATGGCCTCATCCGCACTACCCCGTCAATTTGCGCTCGATATCAATCAAGCTCCTAAGCCTTCACTGCACAATTTTTTACCAAATGGTAATGAAGCGCTGATTGATTCACTAAATCAGTCCATCGCTCGTTGGAACTCATCACCTAAAACCACCTCTCACTCGATTGAGGGACGCTGGTTTTATTGGTGGGGAAGCGCTGGCGCCGGATGCTCGCATCTTCTTAGCGCTATCGCAAACCAAGCGCAAACGCTTGGGATGGAATCGATTCGCCTGCTACCCAACGATCCGAGTGCCTGGGTCGATGCTGAGCATAAACTCTCTGCTGCGGTAAATTCCGCAACGATCATCATGACTGTTGATGATGTAGATCAGTTGGATACGCATCAACAAGCGAGTCTTTTTCGCTTACTCAATTTAGTACATGCCTCACCACACTCGTTTGTGTATCTATCTGGGCATGCGCCCCCTGCACAATTGACATTACGAGAAGACTTACGCACCCGTCTTGGCTGGGGGCTGATCTTTGAAGTTCATCCACTGTCTGATTCAGAGAAAATTGAAGCTCTGTCGCGCGCCGCAAAAGAGCGGGGTTTGATCTTATCCAACGAGGTTTTGCCTTGGTTGATTCATCATTTTTATCGGGATATGCCAAGTTTGATGGCATTACTGGACGCACTCGATGCCTACTCTTTGGAGACCAAGCGCGCCATTACCTTACCCTTGGTTCGCGAGCTCTTACAAATTTCTGGACATACACAATGACTCGCTTAGCTCTGTTTGATTTGGATCACACCCTACTGCCATTTGACAGCGATTACGAGTGGGGGCAATTTCTGGTGCGCTTAGGCGTTGTCGATGGGGAGCAATATGCCAAAGCCAATGATCAGTTTTACGCCGATTACAAAATAGGTAAGCTTGATATTGATGCATTCTTACGTTTTGCCCTAAAACCCTTGGCTGACAATCCACGTGCGCAATTGGAAGGCTGGCATCGCGCATTTATGCAAGAGAAAATCGATGGACGTCTGCATCCGCAAGCTATTACCCTTGTACAACGGCATCTTGAAGCGGGCGATCTGTGTTGTGTAGTAACCGCTACGAATAGTTTTGTCACGCGCCCGATTGTGAACGCCTTTGGAATTGAACATCTAGTTGCGACTGAACCGGCGACTGAGAATAATCAACCGGGCGCGAACTTCACGGGTAGCATTGCAGGAATTCCGAGCTTTAAAGAAGGAAAAATTACTCGAGTCAATGATTGGTTGACTGGCTTGGGATTGCGCTTGGAATCCATTGAGCAAAGCTTCTTTTACTCCGACTCCATGAATGATTTGCCATTATTGGAAAAAGTAACGAATCCAGTGGCTACCAATCCAGATGCACGCTTGCGTACAGAAGCCGAGAAGCGGAATTGGCCGATCTTAGAACTATTTCATCACATGGATTCTGGCGCATCCTCATGATCACTAAATTCATCGATCGCTTATTGCGTCGAGGCCCTCGCCCAAAGTCGGATCAATCTGGGGCTACCTTGGTAGCCCATAAGGTTTCTAAGAAAACCCATCGGATCGACCCTGCCTTGCTTTCAAAAAATGCGGTCAAGGTCACCCATACCTTACAGCAGGGAGGCTATAAAGCCTATATCGTGGGTGGGGCAGTTCGTGATCTTGTTTTGGGGATCGCCCCAAAGGACTTTGATGTGGCAACCAATGCCACCCCCGAACAGGTCCAAAAATTATTTAGGCGCTCACGCTTGATTGGGCGTCGCTTTCAGATTGTGCATGTCACTTATTTTGGTAAAGAGCGCCCTGAAATTATCGAGGTCTCTACCTTTCGGGCCGTATTAGAAAGCGTGGGCGAGCATATTGCCGAGAGCGGTCGCATTCTGCGTGACAACGTTTGGGGCACGCATGCCGAAGACGCCGCTCGCCGGGACTTTACGATCAATGCAATGTATTACGACCCCAGCACGGAAACGGTGCTCGATTATCACGGTGGCATGGAGGATATCCGCTCCAAAACGATTCGTATGATCGGCAACCCAACGAAGCGTTACCGTGAAGACCCAGTCCGGATGTTGCGAGCGATTCGCTTTGCTGCTAAGACAGGTTTTCAGATTGAGCCCAAGACCCTCGCACCGATTCATGAGCTTAGCCAATTAATCCATGACGTGCCAAGCGCTCGCCTATTCGATGAGATTTTGAAATTACTCATGTCGGGGCATGCTTGGGCTGGAATCCAGGCATTGCGTCATGCAAACTTGCACCATGGGCTTTTGCCATTTATGGATCGTGCACTGGAAGATGCGCAAGCCGCCCAATTTATTGAACAGGCCCTACGCAATACCGATGAACGAATTCAAATGGGCAAATCGGTTTCCCCGGGTTTTCTGTTTGCAGCCCTGCTTTGGCCTGATCTGGAGAAGGAGTGGCAAGTACTTCGAAATACTGGGATGCCAGCTGTAGCAGCGCTCCATGCTGCAATTGATACGGTTGTTGCCCCCTCACATACCGGCATCACCATTCAACGCCGCCATGAGGGTGATATGCGGGATATCTGGACCATGCAACCGCGTTTTGAAAAACGAGTGGGGCGCTACCCCGAGCGACTGCTAGAGGTTCCGCGTTTTCGGGCTGGCTACGACTTCATGCTTCTACGCAGCCAAACAGGGTACTGCAAACCCAGCCTTGGGCAATGGTGGACAGACTTTTATCATGCGGATTTACCCGAACGAGAAGCCTTGCTGGCAAGCGCCAAGCTTGACGATTTGGCCTCTGGCAAAACCCCATCAAACCCAAATAGAAACAGGCGCCGTAGGCCAAAAAAGCCCAAGCCAAACCCTGATGCCCATGCCGATTCTGGGCCAAATGACGCCAAGCAAAGTTAATTGATTTTCAGTAAAGTAAGCGCATATTCTTAGTAGGGAACTCATGGCGCAGGCCTTTATTGGATTTGGTGGCAACATTGGCGATGCTCGGCAGAGCATCACCGATGCAATTGTTTGCCTTGCTCAGCATGTTCAAATTCATATTGTTAACAAAAGCTGCTTTTATCAAAGTGCGCCTGTGAATGCTGTAGGTGGTGATTACATCAATGCGGTTGTCGAAATTGATACTGAACTCAATCCCTATGGACTTTTGTATGTTTGTCAATCCATCGAGCACCAGTTTGGTCGCGAACGTCCTTATGCGAATGCGCCCCGAACCCTTGATCTCGATATTTTGTTTTATGAAGGTATCGAGCAAAACCACTCTGAGCTCACCATTCCGCATCCACGCATTGCCGAACGCTCATTTGTGATTCTTCCTTTACTTGAAATCTGCCCCGATTTCTTTTTACCTAACCACGGTCCCTTAAAAAATCTTTTACCGAATATTGCGCATCAACGCATTACCCGAATTACTTGCAAACACTGCGATTGCGACCAACAGCTGCATTAGGCTTAAAATTGGTTTATGAGTTATTTACAAGGCGATAAGCCAATTACGATCACGAAGTTATTGGCCATGCATGCCGATGGCGAGAAAATTGCGGTTCTGACCGCATACGACTCCACCATGAGTGCCCTTCTCAATCGCTGTGGAGTTGAAGTGATTCTGATTGGAGACTCGCTTGGCAATGTGATCCAAGGTCACAGCAGCACTACTCCGGTTACCGTTGAGGAAATGGCCTATCACACGCAATGCGTTGCCCGTGCCAATCACCATGCATTCTTGATTGCTGATCTACCATTTGCAAGCTATGGAGACCCCGTGCAAGCATTGGAATCTGCCGCTGAGCTGATGCGCGCTGGCGCTGACATGGTGAAGCTTGAAGGTGGCGGTTGGCAGGTCGATATCATTCAATTTTTAGTGGAGCGCAGTGTTCCAGTTTGCGCTCACCTGGGGCTCTTACCTCAGTCCGTGCACTTGCTGGGTGGTTATAAAGTCCAAGGCAAGTCAAAAGATGCCGGCGCTCTGATGTTTGAACAAGCCCATGCTTGCCAGGCTGCAGGAGCCCAAATGCTCGTTCTAGAGGCGATCCCATCGGCGCTCGGAGAAAAAATTACCCAATCACTCCACATTCCTACGATTGGGATTGGAGCGGGGCCAAATTGCTCCGGACAAGTTTTAGTCCTACCGGATTTGCTCGGAATTAGTCCCGGAAAAGCACCAAAGTTTGTGAAAGACTTTATGGCTGGTAGTAGCTCGATTGAGGCAGCAATTAAAGCCTATGTTCGTGAAGTCAAGTCCGGAAAATTTCCTGGACCTGAGCACTGCTTTGCCTCTTAATTAAAAAAACTCTTCATTCGATCAAACCAACCCTCTTGCTGGGGACTGTGTTTTTTCCCACCGCTTCGAAGTGACTCATCAAATTGAGAGAGCAATGATTTTTGTTCCTCCGATAACTTCACTGGGGTTTCAAGCAAGACATGCACATACAAATCGCCCAATAGGGAAGAACGCAACTGTTTAATTCCTTTGCCGCGCAGACGGAAGGTTTTGCCGGTTTGAGTTCCCTCAGGGATCGTCAGCTCAACTCTGCCACCAAGTGTTGGGACTTCAATATCACCGCCCAAAGTGGCGGTCGCAAATGAAACGGGCATTTGAATATGCAAATCGCTGCCATCGCGCTCAAATAGGGGATGTTCTTTGACATGCACTTCGACGTAGAGATCGCCCGAAGGACCACCGTTAATCCCAGGCTCGCCATTACCAACGGAGCGCACCCGCATACCGTCATCGATACCGGCTGGGATCTTAATTTCAAGGGTCTTTTGCTCTTTAAGCTTGCCGCTGCCATGGCAGGTCTTACAAGGCTTCGGTATGTATTGGCCAGTCCCACGACACTTTGGACACGTTTGTTGCATTGAGAAAAAGCCTTGAGCAATCCGGACTTGACCGCGGCCATCACAGGTTGGGCATTCCTCAATCTTTGAACCTGGCTCAGCACCAGAACCGCTACAGGTTTTGCAATTACTCCAGCTAGGCACTCGAATTTGGGTGGTGTAACCCTCAGCGGCTTGCTCGAGGGTAATCTCCATGTTGTAGCGCAGGTCGGCGCCCTTATAAACCTGAGGACCAGAACTTCTTCCTTGACCAAAGATATCGCCAAAGATATCGCCAAAGGCGTCAGCAAAACCCCCTGCAGCGCCTCCAAACCCGCCCATGCTAGGGTCAACTCCAGCATGGCCGTACTGATCGTACGCATTACGCTTTTGGGGATCTGCAAGCGTCTCGTAAGCCTCCTTGGCCTCTTTGAACTTTCCCTCGGCAGATGGGTTATCAGGGTTGCGGTCAGGATGGTATTTCATGGCCAATTTGCGATAAGCCTTTTTAAGGTCCTCATCGCTGGCATTTTTACCAACCCCTAGCACCTCATAAAAATCACGTTTACCAGTAGCCACAACCCATTCCTTTTTTAATTTCCCAAAAGGCGAAGTCGGCACAGGGCCGACTCACCAATTTGCATCATTCTTTTTTAAGAATTACTTCTTATCATTGACTTCCTTAAAGTCAGCATCGACTACTTCAGCATCATTGTTGGCTTTTGCCTCACCCGCTGGATTGGCAGAGCCTGGATTGGTCTTCGCTTGCTCGGCAGCATAGGCTTTCTCGCCAAGCTTCTGACTTGCTTTTGCCAATGCCTCAGTTTTTGACTCAATCGCTGCCTTATCACTTCCCTTGATGGCTTCCTCTAGTTCCTTCAACGCCGATTCAATTGCACTCCTCTCGGAAGCATCAAGACTTGCGCCATGCTCATCAAGTGCTTTCTTGGTCGAGTGCGCTAAGGCATCGGCCGCATTTCGGACAGTGACCAACTCAAGCAATTTACGATCTTCCTCAGCATTGGCTTCGGCATCCTTCACCATCCGCTGAATCTCATCCTCAGAGAGGCCTGAGTTTGCCTTGATCGTAATCTTGTTCTCTTTGCCAGACGCTTTGTCTTTAGCGGTGACGTGCAAGATTCCGTTGGCATCGATATCAAAGGTCACCTCAATTTGTGGCAAGCCACGGGGTGATGGCGGAATACCTTCCAAATTAAACTCGCCAAGCAATTTATTCGCACTGGCCATCTCACGCTCACCCTGGAAGCACTTGATAGTCACCGCTGGCTGATTATCTTCGGCCGTTGAAAATACTTGGGCATGCTTAGTCGGAATCGTCGTATTTTTGGGGATCATCTTGGTCATCACACCACCCAAGGTCTCAATACCCAACGATAGCGGTGTGACATCAAGCAACAAGACATCCTTACGATCGCCGGCCAATACCGATCCCTGAATTGCAGCACCAACCGCAACCGCCTCATCGGGATTCACGTCTTTGCGGGGTTCCTTACCAAAGATGGCCTTCACTTGCTCTTGTACCTTCGGCATACGAGTTTGACCGCCGACTAGGATGACATCATCAATATCTGCTGCAGAAACCCCTGCATCTTTCATTGCCACTTGGCATGGACCCATGGTGCGAGTAATCAACTCTTCAACCAAAGACTCCAATTTAGAGCGAGTCAACTTCAGGTTCAAATGCTTAGGACCACTTGCATCGGCCGTTACATAAGGCAAGTTGATTTCGGTTTGCTGGGAGGAAGACAGTTCAATCTTGGCTTTCTCAGCAGCATCTTTTAGGCGCTGCAATGCCAAGACATCTTTGCTCAAATCAACGCCCTGTTCTTTCTTGAACTCAGCAATGATCCAATCAATGATGCGCTGGTCAAAGTCTTCACCACCTAAGAACGTATCACCATTGGTTGATAACACTTCAAACTGTTTTTCTCCATCCACATTCGCGATTTCAATAATCGAAACGTCGAAGGTGCCACCGCCTAGGTCATAAACAGCAATCTTGCGATCGGTCTTGTCTTGCTTATCCAATCCAAATGCTAGAGCAGCAGCGGTAGGCTCATTAATGATGCGCTTGACTTCCAAACCAGCAATCCGACCAGCATCTTTCGTGGCTTGACGCTGACTATCATTAAAGTAAGCTGGCACCGTAATCACAGCCTCGGTGACCTCTTCGCCCAAATAATCTTCGGCAGTCTTTTTCATTTTGCGCAAGACTTCGGCTGATACCTGCTGAGGGGCAATTTTCTTATCGCGCACCGATACCCATGCATCGCCATTGTCTGCGGCAATGATGCTGTAAGGCATTAGGCCAATATCTTTTTGCACTTCTGCATCCGTAAATTTGCGTCCTATTAAGCGCTTGACAGCATAGATGGTATTTTTAGGATTGGTGACTGATTGCCGCTTAGCGGGCGCACCAACCAATACCTCTCCGTCTTCCATATACGCAATGATGGAAGGGGTGGTTCTGGCACCCTCGGCGTTTTCAATGACTTTTGGGGCGTTGTTCTCAATAACTGCGACGCAAGAGTTAGTTGTTCCTAGGTCAATTCCAATAATTTTTCCCATAATGGCTCCAAATGATGGTGAGGCGTTGTTTCGAATAATGACTAGATGGGGGCAAGTTCGGTAATTTCAAGGGCTCTAAGTCCTTGAAATGATTGGCCCTAACTTATTTTGCTTGGCTTACAGTGACCAATGCTGGTCTTAATACTCTGTCGGCGATCAAAAAGCCTCTTTGCAAGACCGAGACCACTGTGTTGGGCTCTTGGTCTGATGGGACCATAGAAATTGCTTGATGCTGGTGCGGGTCAAACTTAGCGCCAGGCTCAGGGTTAATCTCAACCAAGCGGCCTTTTTCGAAGGCAGCAACGAGTTGCTTTAAGGTGATTTCGAGACCCTCCTTGAAGGCTTTTGCATCACCAGCCTCAGTGGCTAGAGCGGCATATAAGCTATCACTGACTGGAATCAAGTGCTCGGCAAAATTTTCAATCGCAAATTTGTGGGCTTTTGCGATGTCTTCAGCGGCGCGACGACGAATATTCTCACCCTCCGCCTTGGCACGCAAGAAGTTGTCTTGCATTTCAGCGAGCTTCGTCTTGAGCTCTACAAGCTCCTCTTCCATGCTCTGGGGAGGCTGCTCATTTACTTCGGCTGTTGTGTTGTTAGCAGCCTGCTGCTCAGATTTGTGATCACTCATAGTTGTTCCACCTTGTTTTCTGCATTTTATATGGGGTTCATGATCACCCATTTCAAGGGGGGCTGCGTTATTCAGAAGTAATTACGGCTTCTGCTGCCTGAGCACGCTGATTGCGTACCTCCAAAACCGCAGGGGGCTCAAGCTCTTTTGACCAACCATGCATATGCTCTAAGGCAATTGCATGCAAAGCCGAAATGAAATTAGGATCGTCATTCAAGCATGGGATGTAACGATACTCTTTGCCACCATGCTCATGAAAGATCTCCTGACCCTCCATGGCAATTTCTTCCAAGGTCTCTAGACAGTCTGCTGGGAAACCAGGACAAACGATATCCATATGAGGGCAGCCCGCCTTCCCAAGCTCCTCAATGGTCAAGGCGGTGTAAGGCTTTAACCATTCCGCACGACCAAAGCGAGACTGGAAGGTGACTCGGTAATGGGCTGGCTCCAAACCCAGGGCCTCTCCTAGCAAGCGGCCTGATTTCAGACATTCGCAATGATAGGGATCCCCTTGCATCAAATTTCGTTTGGGCAGGCCATGAAACGACATGATGAGCTTCGCGCCCTTGGCAAATTCAGGTCGACCATGTTGAGCCCAGTAGGCTTCAATTTGCTGACGGAGGGACTCAATGTACGAGCCGTGATCATGGTAGTGCTTCACGATTCGGAGTTCGGGTTGATTGCGCCACGTTTTAAGAACTGCGAACACCTCATCAAAACTAGAGGCGCTGGTGGTCGCTGAATATTGAGGATATAAAGGCAATACCAATAGACGCTCAACATTTGCTTCCTGAAAACGTTTGAGTACTTCAGGAATGGATGGTTTACCGTAACGCATCGCCAGATCCACGATCACATTGGAATCCTTGCCTGCAAATTGATCCCGTAAGCCTTGAGTCTGTGCTTGCGAATAGACCAGCAACGGAGAACCCTCTTTTAGCCAAATCGATGCGTATTTTTTAGCCGAAGCGCCACTGCGAATGGGCAAAATAATGCCGTGCAGAATGAACCACCATACCAAGCGCGGAATTTCAACGACCCGAGGATCCGACAAAAATTGCTTTAAGTAGGTTTTCACCGCCGCGCGCGTGGGTGCCTCTGGGGTGCCCAGATTAATCAACAAAACGCCGGTTCGGGAGGTTCTTAAATGAGGGTTCGTTTTCAAAGTGATCCAATCATTAAGGGGAGCTCAGGGCCCCGCTTAATAGCTTCGAGGTGATATCCACAATCGGAATCACGCGATCATACGCCATTCGAGTGGGCCCAATCACGCCGAGTGTTCCCACTACTTGTCCATCCACACTATACGGAGCACTGATCACCGCCAAATCCTCATAGGGCAACAGCTCACTTTCGCCACCAATGAAGATCTGAATGCCATCGGCATGGCTTGATACGTCCAATAATTGCATGAGCAGGGATTTTTGCTCCAACATATCGAACATTTTGCGCAATTTGCTTAGATTGGAGCTCAGTTCACCCACATCCAATAGGTGGCGCTCTCCGGAAATCACCATATCCGGGTGGTTTAAACCTGTATCACTCACACCATTCTCGAGGGCAAGTGCCATTAATCCAGCAATGTCGCCACGCAAATGATCCAGCTCTGCTCGTAAGCGACTGCGGACCTCCGAAAAACTCTTTCCTGAGAAATGCGCATTAATGAAATTACTTGCCTCGGTCAGCTGTGCAGGACTGTAATCTTGATTGGTCGGCAAGATGCGATTTTGCACATCCCCTTCGGGGGTCACCAAAATTAACAAAATCTTGCCTTCACCAAGGCGCAAAAACTCAATGTGCTTAAAGATCTGAGAGCGCTTCGGGGTCATGACCACGCCAGCAAAATGCGTCAGATTGGATAACAGCTGGGCTGCAGAACTGATCACCTTTTGGGGAGCATCGGGGTATAAGGATTGCTCAACCTGTTTAGAAGCCACCTCCTCTAGGGGCCGAATAGTCAACATCGTGTCGACAAACAAACGGTAACCCCGCGGGGTTGGAATGCGTCCGGCCGAGGTATGAGGACTGGTCACCAAACCAAGGTCCTCAAGATCGGCCATCACATTCCGAATCGTTGCTGCCGAGAGATCCAATCCTGAAAAGCGTGAGAGGGTCCGCGAGCCTACTGGCTGGCCTTCTTCGATATATCTCTCGATTAAGGTTTTAAGCAGAACTTTTGAGCGATCATCCATGATTGGAGTAATTTTATGCCTATGGTTTAATCGTCATATGTTAAGCCCATCAAGCACACCCCTGCAGAAGAAGTTTAGGCGCGTAACCCTTGTGGGTAAGCACCAAGCAGACGGTATTGGGCAGCATTTACACGAATTAGCCCAAATCCTCACCAATCATGGCTGCGAGCTCAGCATAGAGGCGTCCACGGCCACCCATTTGCCGAACGCCAATTTGCAGACCATCCAACTTCAGGATTTCCAGAAATCCACCGATTTGGCGGTTATTTTGGGCGGTGATGGCACCATGCTCGGCATTGGTCGTCAAATTGCCGGGACGGGGGTGCCACTCTTGGGAATCAATATGGGGCGCTTGGGTTACATGACCGACATCCCGTTTGAGGATGCCAAAACGGTCCTACCGCCCATCATTGACGGCCATTATGAAATCGATGAACGTTCGCTACTAGAGGCTAGCGTATGGCGCAACGATCAAGAGATTCATCGGGGCTTGGCTTTAAACGATGTGGTCGTCAATCGCTCAGGACTCTCGGGAATGGTGGAGTTAAAGGTGCATGTCAACGGCTCCTTCATGTATAACCAGCGCTCCGATGGCCTAATCGTATCCACCCCAACCGGTTCAACCGCATATGCCCTCTCAGCAGGCGGCCCCATTTTGCATCCCCGCGTGCCAGGGATTGTGCTGGTACCAATCGCTCCCCATGCACTCTCCAATCGACCCATCGTATTGGCCCAAGAGTCTCAAATTACCATCGAAGTTGCCGGTGGGCGAGAGGTAATTGTGAACTTTGATATGCAATCATTAACGAAGTTACAAATCGGTGATCGGGTTGAGGTGAAGCTCTCCAACAAATCCATCTCCCTCCTACATCCACTGGGGCACAGTGACTACCAGACCCTAAGAGAAAAGTTGCACTGGAACGAGTATCCTTCCACGTTTTAATCCGGGCGAATCAACATGCTTCAATCATTAGCATTGCGTGATTTTGTGATTGTGGATCACCTAGAACTTGATTTTGGCTCGGGTTTTAGTGTTTTAACTGGCGAGACTGGCGCAGGTAAATCAATTTTGCTCGATGCCCTCGCCCTTGCTCTGGGCGAGCGTGCTGATACTAGTCAAATCCGCGAGGGCTGCCAACGCGCAGAGATCGCTGCAATTTTTCAGGTCGAAGAGGACTTGCAAGAGGAAATTGCCGAGTGGTTGCGCGAGGCTGATTTTCCACTCGAAGATGACCATCGCATTGTGATTAAACGCAGTGTCGATCATTCTGGTCGGAGCAAGGCCTACATTAATGGTGGTGCTGCATCCTTAAGTCAGTTACGAGAACTGGGTGATCGTCTTGTTGATATTCATGGACAACACGCCCACCAATTACTTCTAAAGACTGGTGCACAACGCGAGCTGCTCGATCGACACGCCAATCTTCATGACCAAGCAGCAATTGTGGCGCAAGCCTATCAATCCATGAATGCCACCGCCAAGCAATTGCAACAAGCCGAAGCAGCGGGCGCTGATTTACAGCGCGAGCAAGAGCGTCTTCAGTGGCAGCTTGATGAGCTCAATGAAATTGCACCACAAGCAAACGAATGGGGAGAAATCCAAACAGCGCATGCTCGACTGGCCAATGCTGCCAAGATTATTCAAGGGGTTGAGCTCGCGATTGATGGCTTAAGTGATGCTGAGCATTCCATTGAGTCGCAACTTCATCGGGTGCAGCATGCGATTGATGATTTAGTGAGGCATGATCCTAATTTGAATGAGATCAATGAAAGCCTCCGTCATGCTCAGATTCAGATTGACGAGGCGATTCATGGATTAAATCGATACCGACAAAAAATGGATTTGGATCCAGATCGTCTTGCAGAACTCGAAGCCCGAATGCAGACTCTCCATACTGCGGCCCGCAAATACAAAGTCAATCCCGAGCAATTGCCAGAACTCTGGATTAGCTCTCAAGAAAAATTAGCGGCCTTCACGGCAGCACAAGATATCGATTCTTTGCGTCAAAAATTCAAGGCTCAAGAGGCTGAATTTCTAAAACTTGCTAAGGAATTATCAAAGCGTCGTCATCAGGCAGCCGCAGAGCTCAGCCAAGCCGTTAGCGATGCGATGCAGCACCTCGCAATGGCAGGCGGTCAGCTGCAGGTCCTTGTCAGCCCAAGCGAAGCCAGTCGTCATGGAATCGATCAAATTGAGTTTCTGATCGCTGCTCATAGCGGCAGCACACCAAAACCTCTAGCCAAGGTTGCCTCTGGGGGAGAGTTAGCACGAATTAGCTTAGCCATTAGCGTCATCACCAGCAAGGCGAGCTTTACCCCAACCCTGATCTTTGATGAAGTCGATTCAGGCATTGGTGGAGCAGTGGCTCAGACGGTTGGCGAACTTTTGAGGCAACTGGGTCAGTCCCACCAAATCCTGTGTGTCACCCATCTAGCCCAAGTGGCCGCTCAAGGCGATCATCATTTCAAGGTTCGCAAAGAAGCATTGGATGGCAAAACCCATTCCGATGTAAAGAGTTTGGGCCGTCAAGAACGCATTGAAGAAATCGCTCGGATGCTCGGTGGCACAACGATTACTGACACCACGCGGCGACACGCCAGAGAATTATTAAACCAGACCTAAAATCAATTAAGCCGGTTGCGAGGG
>VFQS010002127.1_pt1 | contig 16851 bp, 19 predicted proteins | sample 3512361 | NCBI WGS metagenome assembly VFQS01 (sample SAMN10412375, study PRJNA504923) | tailings metagenome | isolation source: Relicate 1 Philex TSF3 active mining | place: Philippines
ATCAAGCAGGGGACGGCAATGAATGTGCATTAGCACTCATACAGGACGAGTGCTAACGGAGCCCAGATAGGGTCTATTTATGACAGGTCAAGGACTCGGGAAGCGATTTTTTTCGCATTGCGGGTCAAGCGCGGGCTGGTAATCCCGCCGCCCGTAACGCCGCATGGGCATCAGCAATGCTGTGCTGGCCAAAATGGAAAATCGACGCCGCAAGCACCGCGCTCGCATGGCCTTCACGCACGCCGTCGACCAGATGGGCAAGATTACCGACACCGCCGCTGGCGACAACGGGGATGTTGACCGCATCGGCAATTGCGCGGGTGAGCGCAAGGTCATAGCCGTCACGTGTACCGTCGCGGTCCATGCTGGTGACAAGCAATTCGCCTGCGCCAAGTTCGGCGAGTTTTACGGCATGTTCGAGCGCGTCAATGCCTGTTGGCTTGCGGCCGCCATGGGTGAAGATTTCCCAATGGTCACCGCTCCAGCGCGCATCAACCGAAGCCACCACGCATTGGCTGCCGAAACGTGCGGCGATATCCGCAACGACCTCCGGCCGCGCAACGGCCGCGCTGTTGACCGCGACCTTATCCGCCCCTGCCAGCAACAACGCCCGCGCATCCTCCGCACTGCGCACGCCGCCGCCAACGGTCAGCGGCATGAAACATACTTCTGCCGTCCGCCGGACCACATCAATGATCGTGCCGCGCCCTTCATGGCTTGCGCCGATATCTAGAAAACAAAGCTCGTCCGCACCCGCCGCATCATATGCCTGCGCCTGCTCCACCGGATCACCGGCGTCACGCAGGTCGACAAAATTCACACCCTTGACCACGCGGCCATTGGATACGTCGAGACAGGGGATGACACGGACACGGACGGTCATACTCTCCCCTCCCGCAGGCGGGAGGGGAGCGCAGCAGGTCTGTCCCCCGGACAGGCCCAAAGGCCGCGCTGGGTGGGGCGAGCCGAAGGCGAGCGAAATCCGGTGAAGGGTAGATGCCCTCCCCTAGCCCCTCCCGCCTGCGGGAGGGGAACCAAGCAAGCGCGAAATATCACGCCCGCTCCGCCACTTTAATGGCCGTCGCCAAATCCAGCCGGCCGTCATAAATCGCACGGCCGGTAATCACGCCTTCAATGCCGTCCTTGGCATGCAGCGCGAGCATGTGGATGTCATCAATGCCCTTCACCCCGCCGCTGGCGATCACGGGAATGTTTACGCGCCGCGCCAGATCAACGGTCGCATCGATATTGCATCCGGTCAGCATCCCGTCGCGGCCGACATCGGTGAACAGGATGGACGCCACGCCCGCATCTTCGAACCGGCGCGCCAGATCAATCACCGGCATGTCGGATTTCTCGGCCCATCCCTCGGTCGCGACAAAGCCGTCGCGGGCGTCGACCGCAACGACAATGCCGTCTTCAAATTCGCGCGCCATCTCTTTGACGAACTTCGGGTCTTTGAGCGCCGCCGTGCCAATCACCAACCGCGCGACGCCCATGTCGAACCAGCGTTCAACCGTCTGCGTATTGCGAATGCCGCCACCCAATTGGATGTAACCGGGGAAATTTTCGATGATGCCTTCGACTGCCTCGGCATTTTCGGGGCGACCGGCAAAGGCGCCGTCGAGGTCCACGACATGCAGAAACTCAGCGCCTTGTTCGGCGAACAGCATCGCCTGCGCAGCGGGATCATCGGCATAGACCGTTGCGCGGTTCATATCGCCTTCGGCCAAGCGCACAACTTCGCCACCCTTCAGATCAATCGCGGGGAAGACTATCACAGCTGCCACTCCAAAAAGCGTTTCAGATAATTAATGCCATAAGCCTGGCTTTTTTCGGGATGAAACTGGACACCCATTATGTTGTCACGGCCAACCGCCGCGACGAGCGTGCCGCCATGGACGGTTGTCGCCAGCACATCGTCCGCATTGGCTGCATCGAAATGATAGCTATGCAGAAAATACGCCTCGCCCGCTTCGATCAGCGGCGCACCTTGCGTTGGAACAACGTCGTTCCAGCCCATATGCGGGATTTTCAAATCCGCAGCCGGGGCAATCGCGCGGACGGTTCCGCCAATCCAGCCAAGCCCGCGCGTCGTTTTATGCTCAACGCCCGCATCGGCCAACAGCTGCATACCGACGCAAATGCCCAGAAACGGAATGCCTGCAACGCGCACGCGCTGCTCCATTGCGGCGACCATGCCGTCAATCGCGGACAGCGCCTCCATACAATGCGCAAAGGCGCCAACGCCGGGCAGAACGATGCGGTCGGCTTTGGCAACAATATCGGGATCGGCGGTCACATGCACGTCGCCTGCGCCCGCCGCTTTCAACGCATTGTGCACCGAATGCAGATTGCCCGCGCCATAATCAATCAGCGCAAGTGACACGGCCTAAAGCGTGCCCTTGGTCGACGGGATCGCGTCTGCCTTGCGCGGGTCAATCTCGACCGCTTGGCGCAATGCACGGGCCAAAGCCTTGTAGCAGCTTTCGACGATGTGGTGGTTGTTCGAACCATAAAGATTTTCGATATGCAGCGTGATGCCCGCGCTGGTTGCAAAGCTGTGGAACCAATGTTCGATCAGCTCGGTATCCCATTCGCCCAGACGCGGCATGCCAAGTGATACTTTCCACACGAAATAGGGCCGACCTGAAATATCGAGCGCACAGCGCGTCAACGTTTCATCCATCGGCGCATAGGCTGTGCCATAACGCGTGATGCCGCGTTTATCGCCCAATGCCTGCAACACCGCCTCGCCAATCGCGATGCCGGTGTCTTCGGTGGTGTGGTGCTGGTCAATGTGCAGGTCGCCAACGGCCTTCACCTTGAGATCAATCAGCGAATGGCGCGACAGTTGCTCAAGCATATGGTCGAGAAAACCAATGCCCGTTGACACGTCATACACACCAGTGCCGTCGAGGTTCACCTCAACATCAATGGACGTTTCGTTCGTCTTGCGACTTATGGAGCCTGTACGCATGGGCGCCGATATAGCCTCATGCGCGCATTTGGCAAGTTGGCTTAAGGCAACAAGTATCTTGATTTCACACGCGCGGACGTCCACCAAGCGGGCATGACCGAAGAGCATGTAGATAGCCTGATTCCTTATGATGATGTCGTGCAAGAGGCATTGCGCGCCGTCGTTGGCCGCGTGCTGGGCGATGTCGCGCGCGATGGCCTGCCCGGCGACCATCATTTCTACATCACGTTCAAGACGCAAGCCCCGGGTGTTGCGATTCCGCAGCATCTGCACGAACGCTTCCCCGATGAAATGACCATTGTGCTGCAGCACAAATATTGGGATCTGAAGGCAGAGGCCGAACATTTCGAAGTTGGCCTGTCCTTCAGCCAAATCCCGTCGCATTTGTTTATCCCTTACTCCGCGATCACCGCCTTTGTTGATCCCGCCGTGGATTTCGCGCTGCAATTCCATGTCGATGCAGGCGAAAGTGAACCCGAACCGCATGAAGAAGCCGGCAATGACGGCCCCACCGTCGTCGTCGAAGACGGCTCCAACGTCGTCAGCGTGGACTTCGGGCGGAAAAAGTGACGGCGGAAACCCGCACTGAAACCGACAGTTTTGGACCGATAGAGGTCCCCGCCGACGCTTTTTGGGGCGCGCAGACGCAGCGGAGTATCGCGAACTTTCCCTTTCCGGCGCAGGAGCGGATGCCGATTGGCATTATCTATGGCCTTGCCCATGTGAAACGTGCCGCCGCGTTAACGCACAAGGCATCGGGCGCGCTGCCTGCGGACATTGCCGAGGCGATCATTGCGGCTGCAGACGCCATATTGGCGGGCAAGCATGACGATCAATTCCCGCTCGTCATCTGGCAAACGGGCAGCGGCACGCAGTCAAACATGAATGTGAATGAGGTGATCGCCGGCATCGCGAACGAAGCGCTGGCGGGCACACGCGGCGGCAAAACGCCCGTGCACCCCAATGACCATGTCAACATGGGCCAGTCATCGAACGACAGCTTTCCCACCGCAATCCATGTCGCGGTGGCCATCGCGGTGTGGCGCGATCTGATCCCCGCGCTGCAACGCCTAACCGATGCGCTGACCGAAAAGTGCCAGGCATGGGGCGCGATCATCAAAATCGGCCGCACCCATTTGCAGGACGCAACGCCGCTGACCTTGGGTCAGGAATTTTCCGCCTTTGTCGCGCAACTGATCGCCAACCGTGCGCGGATCGAAGGGACAATTGTCCATAATGTGCAAAAGCTTGCGCAGGGCGGCACGGCGGTCGGCACGGGCCTGAATGCGCCAGCGGGTTTTGACAGCGCGATTGCCGCCGAAATCTCGACCGCGACGGGCATCGCCTTTGAACCCGCCCGCAACAAGTTTGAGGCGCTGGCATCGAATGACGGGCTGGTGCAGATGTCGGGCACGCTCAACACGCTTGCCGTGTCCCTGACCAAGATTGCCAACGACATCCGCTTGCTTGGTTCGGGTCCACGCTCGGGCCTTGGCGAGCTGCATTTGCCGGAGAACGAGCCGGGCAGCTCAATCATGCCGGGCAAGGTCAACCCCACGCAGTGCGAAATGCTGACGATGGTCGCGGCGCAGGTCATGGGCAATCATCAGGCGGTGACGATTGGCGGATTGCAGGGACATTTGCAGCTGAACGTCTTCAAACCGCTCATTGGGGCCAATGTGCTGCGTTCGGTGGAGTTGCTCAGCATCGGCATGGACAGCTTTGCCAAAAATTGCGTCGCCGGGCTTGAACCGGATCGCGACCGCATCGCGGAACTTGTCGAACGCTCGCTCATGCTCGTCACCGCGCTTGCGCCCGTCATCGGGTATGACAATGCGGCCAATATTGCCAAGGCCGCCCACAAGAATGGAACAACCCTGCGTGAAGCGGCGTTAGCATCCGGACTGGTTGACGAAGTAACCTTCGATACCCATGTCCGACCGGAAGATATGGTTTAGGAGACCGATAATGCTAAAATCCATCGCAGGCGCCGTTATTGGCGACATGATTGGCCGCAAACGTGGCCATGGCTTGCTGGGTGCTGGCATTGGCGTGGTGGCCACGCGTTTGGCGACGCGCTCCATTCCGGGGCTATTGCTTGTCGGCGGCGCAATTGCGGCGAAAAGCATCTACGACAAGCGCAAGGGCCGCAAAGAAGGCTAACGCGCTTTCATTGTCCCTAAAGCTTCCCTCTTGACGTCGCCCTGCCCTTTCGCGCACTAGCGGCTATGGGCAATACGGATAATCATAAGTCGCACGAACTGGAACGCCGGGGCCTCCTATTCGTGCTTTCGTCACCTTCAGGTGCAGGTAAATCGACGCTTTCACGCATGTTGTTGGAAGCGGACGAAAAAATCGCCTTATCAGTATCCTACACCACGCGCGAACCGCGGCCCGGTGAGATTGAGGGCGTCCATTACCATTTCACCGACACGGCAACCTTCAAAAAAATGGCCGCAGACGGCGAATTCCTCGAATGGGCGCATGTTTTTGGCCATCGCTACGGCACGCCAAAGGGCCCTGTGGAAGAAAAGCTTGCCGCTGGATGCGACGTCTTGTTCGACATTGACTGGCAAGGCGCGCAGCAGTTGTATCAGGAAGCTGGCCCCGACGTGGTGCGCGTATTCATCTTGCCGCCATCGATCGAGGAACTCGAACGCCGCCTGCATAGCCGCGCGCAAGACAGCGAAGCGGTCATCGCCGACCGGATGAGCCGCGCCAAGGCCGAAATCGGCCACTGGGACGGCTATGATTATGTCCTTATCAATGACGATGTGCAGAGCTGCTTTGAAAAGGTCCGCCAGATTCTTGCCGCAGAACGCATGAAGCGTCGCCGGCAAAAGGGGCTCATTGGTTTCGTCCGCGACCTGGCGGCGTCTTAAGCGGTCGGGGCAACGCCTGCGAGCAACAGCGTAATCCCGCCCAAACCGATCGACAGGTGCCAGCGCAGCTTCATCCAGCCGTCCGGCAAATGGCAGCGCGCGGAAAGCCAGCGGTCCGCCAGCGGTGAACCAAATACGAAAAACCCAAGCCACGCCAGCGATGGTCCGGGCCATTCCCAGCCCCATATCCACGGCAAATAGGTGGCGAACGCCAGCAAGCTTGGTGCCACAGCCAGCGCGAATATCGCGGTTGCCGATGCATCATCACGGCGCGTGGTGACACCCAGCCCCCACCACATGCCGCCCAAAAAGCTGAAGATAAACGCGGCATAGCCATAAGCGGCGGCAAGCCCGATCCAGCGATATTCCGACCCCGAAAACACCAGAAAAGCGGCAAAAATCTGCGGCAGCAAACCGGCATAGCCCGCGACAAATGCCGCCTTGGGCAAGGGCCTTAACGTGAATATCGCGGTATTTTTGGGCGAAGCGTCTGTCATCGGGATTTCCTTACATGCAGCAAACACATAAGCGCGGACCAACTTTGCCCCAAGATGGGCTTTTACCTATGGTTGCGCTTACACATCCGGCGTCAGCAGGTCGAGAAACCGGACGGCGGCCATAAATTCAGCGGCGCGGTCATTGCGGTTTTTCTGCGCCCAATGATCCTCGCCCCACAATTCTTCCTGCCACAGTTCATCGAGGCAACTGGCGTTCCAGATATCCTCCGGCGTTCCTGCGCGTTCGACAACCGCCAGCGTCGCGATCAGCGAGCCCGACAGATGCGCCAGCTTTGCCATCGCCGCCAGTTCAAACGTGCCGCGTGCCGCCACCGCAGCGCGCAAGGCTTCGAGCGTGGCTTCGGGCTGTGGCTGGTGCATGATGCCCTCCACAATCACAAAGCTGACATCATAACGGGTGCGTGCCCAATCAAGCCACGGGTCCCAGATTTCGGCTTGCCGGTCCGCCAATGCCTCACCCGATGCACCGCGATAACAAAACAGATCGGTTTCACCATAGGCTGCAATCGCGGCGGCAAAGCCATCCTTATCGGGACTAATGCGATCAATCGCCGCGTTGGCAAAGCCGGTCATTGGCATCAACAGCGGATCGACGGTCTTTTCCACCGCGTCCCATTCGGCAACCACCGCATCCGCCAGCTTTTGCGTCGGCAGCGCGAGCAGATTGTGCGTGGGCGTTTTAATCGGCCGGCCATCCAGCCGCACCGCATATCCAAAACTGCTGGGCTCTAGGGTAACCTCTTTCCAAAATCGTCTCATGGCAACGGTTTGCTCTTCCACTTTCTGGCCAGAAACACAGGCATTAGGAGGAACGCGAACATGCCGATCAAAAACAGCACATAACCCGCGGCGATGGGCAGGCCAAAGGCCTGACGCGCGATGACCGCCAGCCCTATCACCAACATGATCGCGCCGCCAATCCGGCACAGGTTGATGACCAGAAACCGATATTGCGCCTGCGTATCTTCGCGCGCCTTGTCATCGTGCGGCGTCATGCAAAATTCTCCAGATAGACTTTCAACTCATCCATGCTCTCGGCGATGTAATCGGCGCCTGCCTCGCGCAAGTCGGCGACGCTGTGATAGCCCCAATTGACCCCGACAGTGCGCGTCCCCGCCGCACGGCCCATGTGGATGTCATATACCGTATCGCCAATGACAACCGCATTGGCGGCATCGGCACCTGCTTCGGCCAAGGCTTGATAGACCATCGACGGATGCGGCTTGGACGGGTGGCGGTCGGCGGTCTGCAATGTGACGAACAAGGGCCGGAGTGCGTGATGGTCCAAACACCGCGTCAGCCCGCGGTCGGACTTGCCGGTGGCCACGCCCAGCATCCAGCCGCTTTCATCCAGAGAGGATAAAAGCGCCGCCATGCCGTCATATAATGGTTCATCGACCAGCCCGTTGCGGCGCAATGCCCAGAACGCCGCGCGGTATTTGTCGGCCAAATCATGGTGCAGATCGTCGGCTGCCTCAGGCAACAATATCCGCATCGATTCCACCAAAGACAACCCGACCACCCGCCGCGTTTCATGCCGCATCGGCGGCGTCAGCCCCGCCTCTTCAAAGGCATGCTCCATCGCCATGCAAATATTTGCCTGACTGTCGACCAGCGTGCCGTCGCAATCAAAAATGGCGAGTTTTGTCATGGGGTGAGGTTACGCATTGCATTGGCGATGGCAATGTTGCCGGCGTCCTCTGCGCCATCTGCGGCCGATAACCGCACAGCTTCGGCCTTGTTTTGGCCAAGCTTTAACGTGCTGCGCCACGTGGTGATCTGCATTTCAAAACCGTAAATCCCGCGCAGCATTTTTTCAAACATGCCGTCGGCCATTTTGGCGCGCGTCCAAACGGGTTTGGGGGCCAGCTTCAATTCTTGATGATGTGACAGCGCATCGGATTGGGCAATCAACGCGGCTTCGTCCATTTTCCGAACGGAGCCCAATAGCTCAATCGCGACATAGTTCCATGTCGGCACCTGATCGGGAATGCCATAATAATCGGGGCTGATATACCCGTCCGGCCCGTTGATGACGAACAATGCCTCCGCGCCGTCCAGATAGCGCGCAATCGCATTGTTGCGCGCCATATGGAAACCGATGCGATCATCGTCCAGAAATACAAATGGCAGATGCGCGACATGCGGCCCATCGGGGGTGTTCAGGAATAGCATGCCAAAGCTGATATCCTTGGCCAAAGCGCGCATGGCGTCGCGATCTTCCCAACGAAATGCAGCATTGGGATGCATCAGGGCTTACCCTTTGGCGTGACCTTCTTCCCGGCCAGTTTCTTGCTGACGGCTTTTTTGATCACGGGCTTTTTGGCAGCGATTTTTTTGCCAGCGGCCATTTGGCTGCGTTTGCTGGCTTTGGGCTTGTCCGACACCGACCCACGCGCGCGGCGTTCGCCCTTGCGTTCCTTGCGCGCGGATTTGGCGATATTGGCCGCAACGCGCTTTTTGCCTTCGGCCGTTTCGCTGAACTTGGGTGCATCCAGCACCAGTGCATCGCCCATGTCTATGTCGAAGCCCAAATCTTCAAAGCTCGACTGCATATGCGGGGGCAAGTCGGCGCGCACGTCAATCTGGTGCCCTGATGGATGGTCGATGCGGATGCGGCGCGCGTGCAAATGCATTTTGCGGCTGATCGTGCCCGTCAGAAACGCATCCTTACCGCCATATTTGCCGTCGCCGACAATGGGGTGCCCAATCGCGGCCATATGCACGCGCAACTGGTGGGTGCGTCCGGTATAAGGTTGCAATTCAACCCATGCGGTGGCGTTGCCCGCGCGTTCGACGATGCGATAGCGGGTGCGGGCCGACTGCCCATCCTTTTCATCGACATGCATTTTCTCGCCGCCGCTGCCGGGCTGCTTGCCAATGGGCAGGTCGATGAAACCATCGGCGATGTCAGGCACGCCAACGAACAACGCCCAATACCCCTTGCGCGCGGTGCGTGAGGAAAATGCCTTGGCAAAATGACCTGCCGACCGCGAGGTGCGCGCCAGCAAAAGCGCGCCCGACGTATCCTTGTCCAACCGGTGCACCAGCTTTGGCCGGTTATCGAGTTCAAATCCTAAGGCGTCGAGCAAACCATCAACATGGTTCTCGGTCTTGGTGCCGCCCTGCGTCGCCAGGCCAGCGGGCTTGTTGATCACGAGCGCGGCGTCATCCTTGTGGATCACCATGCTCAGCGCGAATTCCATTTCGTCTTCGGTCAGATCGCGGCGCTTGCGCACCGGACGCGCGCTGGAGGATGCCGACACATCGGCAGGCGGCACGCGCAGCGTTTGCCCCGCCAACAGCCGGTCGCCCGGCGCCGCGCGCTTGCCATCAACGCGCAACTGCCCCGTGCGCGCCCAACGCGACACGATGTTGAACGATGCGTCGGGCAAATGCCGCTTAAACCAACGGTCCAGGCGAATGCCATCATCATCAGAGGCGACGACGAATTGCCGAATGCCTTTTTCGTCGTGCTTACTCATGTCCAAATTGTCCTTGCCAGCATCATTCCGGCGAAGACCGCACCCAATGCCAATATTACCGAAACCGCAGCATATGCCGCCGCCATCATGCCCTGCCCGCGTTGCACCATCTGCGTCATTTCAAGGCTGAAGGCGCTGAACGTTGTAAAGCCGCCCAAAACACCCACACCCAAAAACAGACGCAAGGGCTCTGCGGCTCCATCGCCGCGCACCAGCCATGCCGCCAGCAACCCCATGGCCAGCCCGCCAATCAGGTTTGCGGCAAAGGTCGGCCATGGCCAGCCGCCGACATTCATGGGCAGCGCACGCGACAGTCCATAGCGCAATGCTGCACCTATCGCTCCGCCGGACATGACAAGGATTACGGGATTCATCGCCCCGGCTGTAGCGGCGCTTGCGCGGAAAAGCCAGCCAAACCAATGCGCGCGGCTGAACCAGCTTGCGTGCGAAAGGCGCGGCAAAGCCTGCCCGAGGTTTATGCTGTGCTAGTTAGCCTAGAGCCGTTCACGCAGAAGTGTCAGTGCCAGCTCCCGAACCTCGTGTTCGTCATACTCGTCACCATTTGGCAACAAGTCGCCCAGTCTCCCTGCATTCGTGAAAGATGGATGCGCCTGATCTGGATACGCTGACCACCATGCACCTGTCGGTTCATGGTGCACCTTATCGCCATCAAGACGAAACTGATCCCTACTTGCTTTGATAGTCGCCATCAAATTCTCCTATGACCCGCGTCATGTAAAATTCTCCCAGCATTAATAGGATAGGGCGATGTTGCGGTGATGCAAGCGCCTTTGTTCGATGGTGTGGATCACCCCCGACAATCGCGGCCAGCGCATATCGGTGAACCCCGAAATCGTCCAATTCGTCCGCACCGCCGACAATGCCGATAATGAATGCCTGATCGTCTTTGGTAAGGATCAGCTGCTGCGCGTGCGCGGCACGTTGGACGAGGTTACCGATCTTTTGCGGCAGGGATAAATGCATGATATTTATGCAACTTCATGTAACATTATGTAAAAATATACGTGTTCCGTAGCGCGACAGTCATTAGCAACATGTTAACCAAAGCCGTTTAAATTCAGCCACATGGGATGAGGTGCACCCGCCTGCACATTGGCGTTGATTGGTAACGATGGCTATTTCGCGGTTATTAAAAAGCTTTTCGGGTGGTGATGCTGCGGCCGTCATTACGCCTGCCGACATAAACCGGCGCCTCGAAATTCTCGACGACTTCGAACATGCCGGTATTGGCTGGCTATGGGCCACCGATGCCCAAGGCCGGTTGATCTATATCTCCGAAAACGCCGCTGAAAAGCTGAACCGGCCCGTGCAGGAATTGCTCGCGCACCCCATCACGCAGTTGTTTGAAACCGACGCCTCGACGCCCGGGGAGCGTTCGGAAAGGCCCCTGAATTTTCAGCTGACCGCGCGCAACAGGATCGTCGACCAGACGGTGCGCTTCACCCTGAGCGAACCACAGGGCCGTGGCCGGCAAACATGGTGGTCGCTATCGGGCCATCCGAAGTTCGACAAAGCCGGTATGTTCCAAGGCTATCGCGGCAGCGCGAAGGACATCACCACCGAACATGAGCGCAAGCTTGTGGACTCGCGCCTTGCTGAATTTGACTCGCTCACGGGCCTTGCGAACCGCCACCGCATGGACAGAAAGCTGGAGAGCACGCTCGCCGCGTATAAGTCCACCAAGCGCAGCTGCGCGCTGATGATGCTTGACCTCGACCGGTTCAAGGCCGTCAACGATACGCTTGGCCATACCGCGGGTGATACATTGCTGTGCCAGGTGGCCCGCCGCCTTGAACGCGCGGTCGGCAGCGTGGGCGAGATCGGCCGCTTGGGTGGCGATGAATTCCAGATCATCCTTCCCGACTGTGACGACCGCGGCAAGCTGGGCGAACTGTCGAACAAGCTTATCCGGATCCTTTCGCAGCCCTACATCATCGACGACAAGCGCGCGAACATCGGCATCTCGATCGGCATCGCCATTTCGCCTTTTGACGGCGTTGATAAGTTGGACCTGATCGACAATGCCGACCTTGCGCTATACGCCGCAAAGAATGGCGGACGCGGGCAATTCCGCTTTTACGCCGCCCATTTCAAAGACGAAGCCGCCGAACGCAGCTTGCTTGAAGAGGGCCTGCGCGATGCCCTCGCCAATGATGCGCTCACGCTGCATTACCAGCCCGTCGTCCGCACCGATGACAATGTCGTGGTCGCATTCGAAGCATTGATGCGCTGGGACCACCCCGAGCGCGGGCCGATAAGCCCCAGCGTCTTCGTACCGATTGCCGAAGAATCCGACCTTATCAACCATATCGGCGCATGGGCGCTGAACCGGGCGTGCATGGACGCGATGGCGTGGCCCAAATCGGTGCGCGTTGCCGTCAATGTGTCCGCCGCCCAATTCGCGCACTCGGAACTGATCGATACCGTCGCACATGCCCTGCGGACGTCCGGGCTTGACCCCGACCGTCTGGAACTTGAACTCACCGAAAGCGTGTTCATGGGCGATTTTGAGACCATTGACGACATCTTCCGCGCGCTCAAAGACCTTGGCGTTCGCCTTGCGCTCGATGACTTCGGCACCGGCTATTCGTCCTTAAGCTATTTGCGCTCCGCCCCGTTTGACAAGATCAAGGTCGACCGCACCTTTGTCGAAGGCTGCACGCAAAAGGACCAGAACAGCGCCAAAATCATCGCCGCGATCATCAGCCTGTCCGATGCATTGGGCATGGAAACCACGGTCGAAGGCGTAGAGGCATTTGACCAGCTTGAAGTGGTGCGCGGCATGAACGCGCGCCTTATCCAAGGGTGGATTTACGCAAAGGCGATGGATCAGGAAACGCTGCTGGCCCGCATGGCGAACGGCGAATTGCGCATCGTCCCCGACGGCCCGCTGCGCCACCGATCCGAACGCCGTTCGGTGTTCCGCCGCATTGGCATCATCCATGACGACCACCGGTATGAAGCATTGATGCGCAACCTGTCGAAAACCGGCGCGCTGATCGATGGCTTGTTGAACGTCCCCGAAGGCACCAATCTTGTGCTCGATTTATGGGAAGGGCAATTGGTCGTGTGCACCGTCACCCGTTCGCAGGACGCGATGATCGCGGTCGAATTTGAAACCCCGTTGGTCAGCGATGGCGCAGGCGGCCTGTGCACGCGCCACCGCATTTCGTCTTATCTCTTGGCCAGCGTCGCCCAAGCCAATGACGACACCCCCAAAAGCAAACCGCAATTCATTCAAGTCGCCGCGATCAGCAACCCGGCGACGATGAATTTCCTGGATTAATCATCAAACAGCTCGTCAGGCCCCACCAATCCCGACGCCACCAGCACCGCCATGGACTGGTTCGGCCACCCGTCGGGCAATGGCTGATGACAGGTGGGGCATGCCACGCCTTGCCGCCCATATTCTTTCAACCGGTTGCGGATTTCGGTCAGCTTGGCGATAAACTTATCCTTTGATTTTTCGGGGTCCTCAATCTCGATCTTCCGCCCATAATCGTCAAAGCGCTTGTGCCGTTGCCATTCGTCAAAGCTCAACAGATCATCGGGCAATTTGCCCCCCGGCAGCGCCCCCGTCCCCGCCATATCACCGCGTTTGAGCAACAGGCCAAGGATCGCGTCCGACGGCGTAATCCGCCGTTCATATTCCTGCCCACCGCGGATGATCACGGTCTCCCGCCCCTCCACCGCGCGCTTATACGCAATCGCCAACAACCCCTGCCCCGCCCGGTCCAGCGCATCCTCCCATGCTTGCGCGAATAACGGAAAGCGCCGCTTCATCCGGTACGCCGCCGCATTGGAAACCCCCGCCACCCGCGCCGCATCGCGCACACAACCGGTATGGCCCAAGGCATCAAAAAAGCGCTGCGTCCGCTCCTCGGTCCACCCGTCATGCCGCACGCGCAATCCGGGCATCAACCGGTTGCGGTTCACCCGCGGCCCAGACGGAATGCGCTGCGGCGAATCGGGCAAGATTGTCAAAACGACGTCAGAAGCGGGGGATTTGCGTGCCATATAAACTCCATTGGTTCATTATATAAAATATAATAACCTATTTGGAATGTTGTAGGAAAGCGGTTCCTGCGCTATCGACACAATATGGCTGCCCCCACATTGACCCCGCAAGCGATCACCGCGCTGATATCCGACCGAAACGAGCTATCACTGCGCGTCGTGCCGGGGGCAAAGGTCGAAAAAGCCGCGATTGAAAGCGGCGCCCTCAAAATCTGGCTCCGCACCGCACCGGAAGATGGCAAGGCGAACAAGGCCGTGCTGGCGATCTTGGCCAAGCTGTTGGGGATATCGGTCAGCCAGTTGGAAATCACCCACGGCCAAACCGCGCGGGATAAAAGGGTGCGGGTTTTGGTGTGAGCCCACACTCCGTCACCCTGAACTCGTTTCAGGGTCTTACTTTTTCGCGCACCATCTAGAATTAAGACCCTGAAACAAGTTCAGGGTGACGAGGAGGGGTGTAACATGGCCCCTCCGCCCCACCGCCCCTTCCAGCCTTCACCCCTTTGTGCCTTCGTGCGCCAAAATACCCCGCCACCCACCGGCAATTTTCCCCGTCGCCACCTTGCACCCCCACCCCATCCGCGCTAAGGCGCGGCCAGCAAACGAATCTCCCGCTTTTACGCTGGTTTGACGCCCCCTCCACCACCCTGTGGGTGGTCCCCCTCCCCGGATCGGGGAGGTTCATTGGGAAGGACGCCATCCCCATCCGGCCAAAAGCCTTAATTTTGAAGGGGTAGTACCAACATGACCGCAATCGGATTAGACAGCCTGCAAACCCGTTCCACCTTGACCGCTGGCGGCAAGACGGTGGATTATTTTTCGATCAAAAAAGTATCGGAAAAATTGGGTGATGTGTCCCGCCTGCCGTTTTCGATGAAGGTGTTGCTCGAAAACCTGCTGCGTTTTGAAGATGGCGGCTTCACCGTTTCGGTGCAGGACGTGCAAGCCCTGATCGATTGGCAGAAAGACCCCAAATCGACCCGCGAAATTCAATATCGCCCTGCCCGCGTTTTGCTGCAGGATTTTACCGGCGTGCCGTGCGTGGTTGACTTGGCCGCGATGCGCGACGCGATGACCGCGTTGAAGGCGGACCCGTCAAAGATCAATCCGCTCGTCCCTGTGCATTTGGTTATCGACCACAGCGTCATGGTCGACGAATTCGGCCACCCAAAGGCCGCCGAACAGAATGTCGAAATCGAATATCAGCGCAATGCAGAACGGTACGACTTCCTAAAATGGGGTTCAAAGTCGCTGAATAACTTTAAGGCGGTCCCTCCTGGAACCGGCATTTGCCATCAGGTGAACCTTGAACATATCGCGCAGGCCGTTTGGACCAGCGCAGCCGAAGATGGCACGACCATCGCTTATCCCGACACCTGCGTTGGCACCGACAGCCACACGACGATGATCAACGGCCTTGGCGTGCTGGGTTGGGGCGTTGGCGGGATTGAGGCGGAGGCCGCAATGCTTGGCCAGCCGGTGTCGATGTTGATCCCTGAAGTGGTTGGTTTCAAGCTGACCGGCGCGTTGGCCGAGGGCGTGACCGCGACCGACCTTGTGCTTACTGCCACCCAAATGCTGCGCGCCAAGGGCGTGGTTGGCCGCTTTGTCGAATATTATGGCCCCGGCCTTGCGTCCTTGTCGCTGGCCGACCGTGCGACGCTCGCCAACATGGCGCCCGAATATGGCGCGACCTGTGGCTTCTTTGGCATTGATGACAAGACGCTCGATTATCTGCGACTCACCGGCCGTGCCGAAGACCAGATTGCATTGGTTGAGGCCTATGCCAAGGAACAGGGCCTTTGGGCCTATGCGGATATGGCGGACCCGATCTTCACCGACACGCTTGAACTCGACATGGGCAGCGTTGTGCCATCGCTTGCCGGACCAAAGCGTCCGCAGGACAAGGTTGTGCTCACTGAGGTCGACAATGTGTTCAACGACGATCTTATCAACGTCTACAAGCATGACAGCGCAAAGCGCGTCGCGGTTGAGGGCAAATCGCACGATATTGGCGACGGTGACGTGGTGATTGCGGCGATTACGTCGTGCACCAACACATCGAACCCAAGCGTTCTGGTTGCCGCCGGATTGGTTGCGCGCAAGGCGCATGCCTTTGGTCTGAAGCCCAAGCCATGGGTGAAAACATCACTTGCCCCCGGTAGCCAAGTCGTGACCGATTATCTCGACCGTGCGGGCCTGACCGCGGATCTGGACGCGGTTGGCTTTAACCTTGTCGGCTATGGCTGCACGACCTGCATCGGTAACTCCGGCCCTTTGGCAGAGCCTATCTCCGCCGCGATCAACGGCCATGACATTGTTGCCGCCTCGGTCATTTCGGGCAACCGCAACTTTGAAGGCCGCGTGTCGCCCGATGTACGCGCGAACTTCCTCGCATCGCCGCCCTTGGTGGTTGCCTATGCGCTGAAGGGCACCGTGACCGAAGACTTCACCACCACGCCCATTGGTCAGGCGACCGACGGTTCGGACGTGTATCTGCGCGATATCTGGCCCACCAATCAGGAAGTGCATGATGTCATGACCGCAAACATCGACCGTTCGATGTTCACCGCGCGTTATGCGACCGTCTATGAAGGCGATGCGCATTGGCAGAAGATTCAGGTCGAAGGTTCGGACACCTACACATGGCGCGCGGGTTCGACTTATGTCGCTAATCCGCCCTATTTTGAAGGGATGAGCATGACGCCGGCGCCCGTGATGGATATCATCGAGGCAAAGCCGCTGGCGATCTTGGGCGATTCCATCACCACCGACCACATCTCACCCGCCGGAAGCATCAAAGCGGACAGCCCGGCCGGAAAATTCCTTATGGAACATCAGGTTAGCAAAGCTGACTTCAACAGCTACGGCGCCCGCCGCGGCCACCACGAAGTCATGATGCGCGGCACCTTCGCCAACATCCGCATCAAGAACGAAATGGTCCCCGG
>VFQS010002128.1_pt1 | contig 16848 bp, 8 predicted proteins | sample 3512361 | NCBI WGS metagenome assembly VFQS01 (sample SAMN10412375, study PRJNA504923) | tailings metagenome | isolation source: Relicate 1 Philex TSF3 active mining | place: Philippines
ACTGGCGAAAACAGTCAGTGTCGCAGACTGCCGTATTGAGACTCAGGTGCTGCATTTCGACGGCCGTCAGTGGCAGGCATACAGTTATGTCTGGAATCCGCAGCAGACCGATGCCGATCTTGCTCCGGCAGCCGGCCAGCAGTTAACGCTGCCGGCAGCTGGTGGTGTGTCATGGCGAATACACAGCCGCACGGAATGTCTGCAATGTCACAACCCGTGGGCCGAGACAACTTTGGCACTTCAGCCGGAACAGTTGCATCCGGCGGCGGCGGCGGGCGGGGCAGAGTCGGAATGGCAGCGACTGGTACGCGACGGCTACGTACAGACGCGGACGGCGGATGGAGAAACGGCGGATCCGCTGAGCTGTGTGCGGCGATCGGTTGCCGAAGTCGGACAGGGAACACTCGAACAGCAGGCTCGTTCATGGCTGCATGCCAATTGTTCACACTGCCACCAGCCGAATGCCGGAACAGGGCTCCCACTGTCGTTGCGGATGTGGGACGCGGATGCCGAGATGTCTGCCTGGGGCAAGGTTCCGCAGAAGGGCACATTTGGAATCAGCCAGCCGGGACTGCTCGTACGCGGCAGTCCGCACCAGAGCGTGCTGCTTTACCGAGTCGGTTCCAGTTCCGTCGGACGAATGCCTCATATTGGATCGCGGGAAGTTGACTTTGCCGGCGCCGATCTGCTGACTCGCTGGATTCGCAGTGCTGCTGGTGAAACGCCTGCAGCAGTTCAAAGTCCGCAGGATGCAGCTCAGCCTGAGCTCCCGGACCTCGCAGCGATCACAACAGAGCAGGCGTTAGCGGTGGCAGCGACGCTGTGGCGCAGTCACCCCGCAGCGGACGGAAAGACATCCAATGTGGCTGCTCCGGAGCAGATGATGACCCTCGCACTGACACTCGCCCGCAGTGAGAACGCTGTTGTCAGCAGTTTGTTCGAGGGTTTTCTGCCGAGTGATCAGCGGGTACGCAGGCTGGGTCCGGGAGCTGTTTATGCAGATGTTGCTCGGCTTGCCGGCGATGCGGAACGCGGTCGGGCATTGTTTTTCGATCAGAGGCGACTGCAGTGTTCAAAGTGTCATCAGGCCGGCGGTGTCGGCAGTCCGAATGGACCGGATCTGAACGAGGTGGGTCGCACTTCGGGCCCGGAGCGTCTGTTTGAATCGATTACGGATCCGGACCGTGAGATCTCTGACCGCTGGAAAACTCAGGTCATAGTCACCACAGCCGGGACAATCCTCACCGGCGTGGTCCTGCGGGACCGCTCGGATGATCTGGAATTGCTCACCGCCGAAGGCCACCGCGTGCAGCTGAAGACAGCTGAAATTGAGGAGCGTCGCGCAGAAGTGAAGAGTCTGATGCCGTCGGGCATGGCAGCTCAACTGACGGCGCAGGAAATGTCAGACCTGCTGTCGTGGCTGATGACGCTGCGCGGCAGATAACCTGCTGCCCCCCATAAGGCGTGCCCTGACCTGCAACGACCTGGGATACAACAACATCACCTGAACAGCGGCAGTCTCATGATCCGTCGAGACACAGGAGTCGGCCTGCAGCAAATCCGGCACTTGTGAATCACTGCCCATTTTTGTTGAGGAATGCCTCGGCGCGGGCACGCTTCGAAGGTGGCAGTTTGCGCGGGGTACTCAACGCCTGCCGGAAACATTTCGCAGCGTTGGACAGATCCTGCCGAGCAATAAAGAAGACACCGCGGTAGTAGTGGAACCACGGGCTGTTGTGCCCCAGCCGCAGGCATTCACTGAATGCGGCTTCGGCGTCGGCCCAGCGTTCCAGTGCCGTGAATGTTCTTCCGAGGCTGCTGAGAATCCAGGGAAGGATCGAAATACTTTCGAGCATGGCGATCTGACGCGAACTCTCAAGGTCCTGCAGGGCCAGCTCGAATTCCCCCAGCTCGTTGTAAATGCCCCCGCGGCAGCAGAGCAGTTCGCAGGACGGATGCTCCGCACGATCGATCAGGAACTGATAGTCATCGAGAGCTTCCACGAAGCAGTCGCTGTACCACCAGGCGCGAGCCCGCTCCCGGCGAGCGTCGTAGTTTTCGGGATCGATTTCCAGGGCCTGCGAGCAGATCCCGACAGCGTCCTCAAACTGCTCATTGTGATGAGCGATTTCTGCCCGGATCAGCAGTCGGGCAATTTCAATTTTGTCGGAGTCCTCAGGGCTGTGTTCGGTGGCTTTCTGCAGATCATTCTCAGCGGACTCGGTGTCACCCGACTGCTCGGAAAGCACACTGCGTCCGATAAGTGCCTCCGTGGATTCGGGCTCCTGCTTCAAAATCTCATCGAAGTCCCTGCGGGCGTCATCAAGTTTTCCAAGGTGCAGACGGATCCGAGCGCGTGACAGCAGCGCGGGAAGGAAGTCGGGGGCATTCTCAAGCACGGTGTCGAGGTCTCGGGTGGCAGCATTCAAATCATCTTTGGTTGCCAGCAAACGGGCTCGGTCCAGCAGGCAGCCCTCGTCTGTCGGGTCAATCTGCAGGGCGGCATCGAGCAGTTGCAGGGCTGCCGGAAATTCGCCAGCCGTCCGTTTGACGACAGCCAGTCCGTACAGGGCTGACACAAGTCGGGGGGACAACTCGCTGGCCCGCTGAAAATCCCGGCCTGCAAGGTCGGAATTCCCCAAAGCAATGTGCAGAAAGCCGCGAAAGACGAGGGCGTCACTCGTATGAGGGTGGCTGCCAAGCAGAGTGTCCAGCTCCGACAACGCCCCCTCGGTCTCGCCACCTGCCAGCCTCGCACGCGCAAGCGCGTAACGTTGCCGCATCTCGTGCGGTGCCATCCGGCAGGCCACCTCAAGGTCATCAACCGACAACTCCACCTGCTGCATCTGCAGCCTGGCAATACCACGAGCGTACCACGCACGGGGACTGGCTTTGTCCGACTGCATCGCAAGTTCGGCTGCAGCCACAGCAGACTCCGGATCGTCAGTTTCAAGGTGAATCAGTGCCTCGAGTTCGTGAGCAGCCGAGAAATCCGGAGCTCTCCGCAGAATCGCCTTACAGTCCTCCAGTGCCATCGCAGGCTTGCCAGTCGCAAGCAGCAGGTCAGCCCGCAGAAACTGCAGAAATGGTTCGTCGGGAAATACATCGAGGCCCTGAGTCAGGGTGTCGATGGCATCCTGAATACGGTTGAGATCGAGGAGTATTCTGGATTTTAAGGAGATCTGCTCAGGGGCCGGGGGCTGCAATCGCTCGACAATCTCCATATTGTGCAGTGCACGATCGAACCTGCCAGTGTCAGCGAACAACTCCGCCTGCTTCATGTATGCCGGCACGCAGGCAAGGTTCTTCAGAATGGCTACATTCAAAAAGGTGATGGCTAAGTCAGTCTTTTCAAGCGCGGCCGCCACCTCCGCACTGGTAATCCAAAAGTCCGCTGACCTTCGGTTTTTCGGAGCCGCATTCAGCGTGTGCTCGGCATCCACGGGACGCTTCATCTGCAACTGCAGCGAGGCCAGCAGACCCCACCCCGCCGAATATTCAGGAAAGCGTTCCATGAGCTGCTGACACACGGCAGCCCCACGCTCAAGCTGATTGACATGTCCCAGCAACCACGCCAGCTTGTGCAGCAGCAATTCAGAGCCGGAAGTCCGCGCGATCGCCTCCTCAAGAACTGCAATCGCCTGCTCCTGCCGACCTTCCATGAGCAGCAAATCAGAAAAATCAGCCACAAGGCTGTCCACCAGCGGGGCAACAGCACCCCACGAGCAACAGTCAGCTGTGGTCAGCAGCGGCGCTGACGGATCCGGCGTAACGCCAAAAAATCTGCAGGCGGCTTCAGCAATCGTCTGCTCGTCGTCAATTCGCGGCCAGCCAAACAACGACGTGTTCAGCTTCTCCACATTCGCGGTGTCACAGCCCGCAGGGTTCGCAAATTGAAACGAAAAAATTACCGGCCAGCGGACACCAATTGGAGGTGTCTGCCTGAGGTCAACCAATAGCTGCTGCCGCAGCGGATGACTGTCATCAGGGTCTCCAAAGACAGCAAATTCCAAACGCCGCCCCGGCAGGATCGCACAATCAACCCGCAACGCTATCGCTTCCCTGACATCGGCACGATTAAGTACCGTGGCTGCCAAAGACCTCGTTCTGGTGATCAGCATGTTAAATAGCCGTGAGTCGATCTCCGACCGCTGCAGATCGGAATTCGACACCAGAACTTTCAGCTGCCGATATTCCCGCAGACTGGCCCTGAACACCTCTACGTGATCCACGTTGATCGAAATGTAACTGCGCAGCTTAAGCGGCAGCTCAAGGTGGAAGCCGGGGACGTTCATCTGAAGATAATTGAGCAGAGGAGTCTTGCGAAGCAATCCCTCAAGCCGACTGTTCCGCTCAGCAATTGTCATTCGCCGAGCAGTCGGAACAAAAATTGGTATGACGACAATCAATACAAGCAGTAACACGACCAGGGGCCACACCCCCGCAGCAGCACTGATCAACGCGAACGTCAGAAGCGACATAGTCGCCAGGGGACGGTGGCTGCTGCCAACAGTCACGAATGGAATCTCGCGTGAACACGAGCCGCACACGGGGACCGGAATCTCACAGGAATGTGCTGCCGTGCCAGCCCGAATACTGAGCAGCTGATAGGTCGGTGTCGAGCAATGCGTGCAATCCTGAGACTCAGGGAAGGCAGCCAGTTCCGCAGCTATCTGCTGCATCAGGAAATACCACAGCGAACGCGCCTCAAACCCGTGCACAGCCACAGCTTCCCCATTGTGATCCTGCTGTGCGGGTGCATTCGTCATAGTGGCAGACTGCGGCGGGAAAAAAACACGAGGCGCGTGAGGATACAAACCACCCGGTGCCAGTAAGGAACACCCGAGCCTCACCCACACATATTAGAAATCACATGCAGCCTGTTGGGAAGTGCAAACGAACTCGGAAAACTGGGAAAATTCGGGGAGATCCGCCAACAGATCCGCTGCACTTCCAGCATCAGACTGGCCCTCCGAACTCCCCCCCTCCGCCGAAAATCACACCGCATGAATCCACCGAACAGCCGGCAGCACTCATTTTGCAGCAGCAAAATCCACACAGATGATCTGGTTGTCATTCCGCAGATAAACATGGCGATTGGCAAACGCAGGCATGCTCCAGACGACTTCGCGACCGAATGCAAAATTGCTCGGCTCAATCACCTTCGCCCGATCGATTTCCCGGTAGCCCTCTGAAGTCAGTTCGGCCAGCAACAATTCTCCCAGTTCATTGAACAGCACGTAGCGACTGCCCTGACGCACGATGAAAGCCGTTTCAGATCCGGCTGGTCGCTTCCCAATCGCGTCCGACGTTTCCCACAACCGCTTGCCATCCGGAATCGTCAGAGCACGAAGCACACCCTTCTGGTCAAATCCGTAGAGCACTTCCTTATCCAAAAATGGCTGCACGTTGACCGGGCAGATGATATTCGACTTGTCTCGCCATACTTCCCGGGCAGCCGGCCTGGCAGGATCCAGTTCCATCATCAGACTTTTGTTACTGTAGCCAGCAGCGTAGAGGTAATTGCCGGACAGCACCGGAGACATAATAATCGAGCCGTTGGAAGCCTCGTAGGGAAGTGACCAGTACTGCTTCCCGGTGGCCGGGTCCAGCGAGACAACCGCATCAGGCTTGTACATAATCAACTGGCGGACCCCGCCATGGTTGATAATCGTCGGCGGACAGTAACCCTGTCCCTGCGCCCCGGACGAGGTGCTGCGCCAGACTTCCTCGCCGGTCAGGCGGTTGAGTGCAACAATGTGCGTGCCCTCACCCCCGGCCAGCGTCAGCAGGTTATCACCATCGATGAGCGGGTGGGCCGCGTATCCCCACAGCGGAGCCGTAGTACTGTATTCCTTTTTCAGGTCATGCGACCACACAACTTTCCCGCTGTCCGTGCTGAGGCAGAACAGGTGCCCCTCAGCACCCAGCGCGTAAACCAGACCCTCATGCATGACCGGTGTGCAACGCGGACCTGCAGGATAGGAAATTGAGTATTTTACGGGGTATTCGTGAGTCCAGAGGACTTTGCCTGTGGCTTCATCAAGGCAATGAATGCGTTCAGTACCGGAAAACTCACGTCGATCGAAGTTGTCCACCTTGACATTGTCTGCCGTGACGTAGTCGGTAATACAGACCTTGCCGCCCGACACAGCCGGTCCGGAGTAGCCACCAGCCACCGGTGTGCTCCACAAAACCTTCGGCCCGCCTGCAGGAAACTTTTCCAGCAGCCCGTCTTCACGCCAGACGTTGTCACGCTGAGGCCCCATCCACTGCGGCCAGTCATCTGCGGAAACTGCACTGCAGGACAGGGACAAAACCATTCCGATGCCAAGAGCGCGTGCGGCGGTTCTGAAAACCATCTGTGGGAGTCCTTTATGGAATGCTGCTGACGTGACGGCGGGTTGTCAGGTGTGCATGATGGACAAAAGTGGGTCTTTCGGCCAGTTGATTCCCCGAGGTTCTCGCGGATCACAGCGGGTGGGAACGTGGTTCACGAGCAACCTGAGAGTGGCAGTGAAATTCAGAGACGTGGCGGAGGCGTCCGGCGCAACACCTGACGGACCGGCGTCCCGGTACATCCGGTCCATGCCGCATCGACAAAAACCCTCATTTTTCCAGCATTTTTATGTCCTGGCTGGTTCTCCACCCCGCCGGCAGCGTCGACACCGAAGGGCTGGAAAATCCGAACTGCCGCAGCAACATTTTCCGGGTCCAGGCCCCCCGCCAGAATCAGGGGCAGGGACGTTTGCTGCTGGCACGCGGTGAAGACAGCAGATTCCAGACGGGCTCCGGTTCCGCCAAAATGGCCCGGGACGAATGCATCGAGCAGCAGTGCATCAACGGCCCCGGAACTCTGCAACTGCTCAATTTCCGCCAGCAACTCAGGCAGTCGATCGCCGGAGGCCCGCAGAGCGCGGATCAGCAGAGTCTGCGGCAGCAGTCGGCGGATCTCACGCACCTCCTCAACTGTTTCGTCACCGTGCAACTGCACGGCATCCAACCCGACACATTGCACTGTGTCTCGGATCTGCGCCGGCTCGGCGTTCACGAAAACTCCCACAATCAGACAGCCCCGAGCCCGCTGTGGACTGCCGGCTGCCTCCTGTGAGCTTTTGCCTGCAGCACGAGCAGCTTCCGCCAAACCCCTCGCATGCTCAGGTGCGACATATCGCTTTGAGCCGGGAAAGAAATTGAGTCCGAGGGCATCGGCCCCGGCCTGCACCACGGCAACAGCGTCCTCCGGTCGGGTCGCCCCGCAGAACTTAATCCACATCTTCAGCCTCGCTTCCCGGTCACCGCGTGCCAGACAAACATCCATCCCAGCACGATCAGCCCCGCAGCGGCAGCCGCAGCCAGCGCCAGCTGCCTGCGGGCGTTTCGTTCCATCTGCAGTATCGGTTCGAGCACTCCGGAACGACGTTCCTGAACGATCACAGCCCAGCGAGTCCCTTGAACGGGAGCCACAGCGGCCATCCAGTCGCCGGCATAGGGCTGTGCTGCCGGTGACCGGATCCTGCCCACAGGGTCAAGGTAGAGCCTGAGCCGTGCCTCAGTCGGCTCACCGGAACTCTGCAGCAGTTGCCGAATGCCTGCTGAGGCGTCAGCATCGAGGATCAGTTCGCGAAACAGAGCTTCGTCCCGGGCCTCGTCTTCCTGAATTCTGAGAAACTGCTCTGTGAGGCAGGGATGGTCCAGCAGTCGCACTTCGTCGGCATCCCGCACCTCGGCGAGAGCGATAACACGTTCGACACTGCCCTGCCCTTCGGCCGACATGCGACCACGCAGCCTGGCCTGCAGATCCCCCAGATGCACAGTTCGAGCGAACACGCCGATGATGGCACCGTCAGCGGCAAACAGCGGCACGCTGAGAGCCACAGTTTGCCTGTCTGTCGTCGTGCTTTTGTAAGCCGCACTGACATGTGGCTGTTTCAGAGGTGTCAGGCCCTGAGGCTGCTGACCGCGTTCGAAATCAACACCCTGCCCGTGAAAGTAATCACGCCACGCAAAATTCTCTCCAATCGTGCGTTCGCTGTACTCGCGCCTCCAGATCTGAGTGCCATCCACTGCCGTGACAAACCAACTGGTATCATCACCGCGGTTTCCGGTGACAGCAGCCTCCCGCGCACGCTGCCATGCCGCATCCAGCAACTGCATCCAGCGAGGTCTGCTCGCCACGTCCGCTTCTGCGGCAGCCCGCACCTCTGTGATCACCTCGGCCAGCGGTCGCTGCATGACCGCCTCAAGCTCGCGCCGCAGGTCGTCAGCTGCTGCAATTGTCTCCAGTTCCTGCAGACGCTGCCGCAGTTCATCCTCCAGCGCCGCAGCCTGCAGACGAGCTGACAGGGCATCGCTCTCCAGCGCCCGCTCAGTCATCTGCAGTTCGGCCGCATCTCGGTTGCGTGACAGTGCGTAACCCAGAATCGGCAGCAGGGCCGCGGTCAGCAGCAGCGGCACGAGAAAGCCGACCAGCAGCAGTGGACGGCGTGAACGCTGGCGATCACGAGCTGCCAGTGCGTCAAGAATGGCCTGAGCATTCGGAAAGCGGCGGGTACTGTCCACGGCAAGGCAGCGTTCGAGAATCTCCGCCAGCCGAACATCGATGCCCGGGATCCCGCGATGGCTGCCAACGTGGCCGGCCGCTGTCACCAACCGACGATAGGTCGCCAATCGCTCCTCAAGACTGGCAGACTGCTCCAAACCACGCTCGACGTCCGCATCGCGATGCGGTGGAGACCCGGTCAGCATCTGGTACAGAATCGCTCCGACAGCGTAAACATCCCAGCGCGCGTCCGGCAGCGATTCAAGGTCGGCCTGTTCGGGCGCCATGTAATACAAGGTCCCCAGCGCAGGACTGTGTTCATGCGACATCCGCGCCTGGCCGAAATCGCACAGCCGGACTCGCCCCTGCCCATCCAGCAGCACATTGTCCGGCTTGAGGTCACAGTGGAGCACCCCGGCACCGTGGGCATCCACAAGGGCACTGCAGATTTCCCTCGCAATTCGCACAGCCTCGTCAGTCGAAAGACGCGCGCCGGACAGCCTCGACCCCAGCGAGCCACCCTCAACATACTCCATGACAAAATACGGCGGATCAGCAGTCCAACCAACGTCCAGCAGTCGCACAATGTGGTGCGAGGTGTATACGGCGGCCAGCTTTTCAACTTCACGGCTGAGCAGTGTCCAGTTCATACCACGCTGACGCGGGTAAAACTTGATCGCCACCATTCGCCCGGTCCGATCCTCACGCGCCAGCCAGACAACGCCAAAAGCTCCCATGCCCAGACGTCGAACAAATGAATAACCTGGCACGTCAGCAGGCGGTCGGACTCCCTGCAGGCTGAGCAGACGAGACTGCTCACGCCCCGCGTCGTCCAGAATCAGTGTGTCACCGCCTGTCATCAGCAAAGCTCCGTCTGACCAGCACTCCAGAACTGCTGCCGCCGCAGCAGCAGGGAATGCAGTGCGGCTGACACATACGCATCAGAAATCCGAACGAATCAGGTACAGACAACCACAGCCCAGCATCACAGCAATAAACGCCAGGTTGCTCCAGAGCGAACTCCATGGATCAAAGACAATTCGCTTGTCCTCCAGATTGTCCTGGGAAGATGTGCCCTGCCCGTCATCAATCCGCACGCTGGTTTCCCCCGTCACCAGGTAACGCACAGCATAGTCAAGTTCCGACGGTTTGGGAAAGACTCGATACAGAGGCCGGACAAGGTAGTCGTAGAGGGCGTAGGGCCAGGCCTGCTGCCCCGCATACTGTCGAGCATCCGCCTGTCCGGTGACGGGATCAAGCACCCTCAGTGTGCGGCGTTCGGAAACAGTGAGCCGACCGTCGGGAAGAAAACTGACTGACGCGAATCGCGTGCCACCACCCGTGCGAAGCGGCTGCAGGCTGCCGGGGTTCCACAGGAAGATTTTCCCGGAATGTGTGAGCACAGCGCCGCGACTGCCATCCTGAGCAATTTCACATCGCTTCGGCTTTTCGGTCGTCGGCAGAACCAACTGTTCCAGTTCGTTGAGCTGTTCATCGAGAATGCGAATCACAGCATCAGACTGTGCCACCAGAATCCGACCGGGTGCAGCCGCAATCACCGCAGACAGGTCCTTAGTAATCTCCCGCACTGCAGCCTGCTGGTACGTCCCGTCAGGCAATCGCTGCAGTCGGGACACACGCCCCTGATCCCACGACACAATCGAAGCATCGGCACGGCTGAACGCCACCGCAGCATCAGGCCGCAACACATCGCGACGTCCGGTGCTCAATGTCCTGAAGCCACGACTGCCGGCCGGGACCACATTCCCCAGCATCCCGCGCAGCCATTGCCGCGCATCCGGCTGATCAGCACTGACACCCTCGTACAGGTGCACGTTGCGCAGTCCCGGCAGAATCAGGGCTCCGCTGGAATCGCTGTAGATCCCAAATACCGCCTCGGGAGTACCCGCCATTGCTTCCCGGGCGAATTCATCCGCTTCGCCACGAATCAGCGTCGCGGCTCCGGCCTGACCAAAGCGACCAAAATCCACCTGCAGGGTATGAACACGACGCCCGTCAGGCGAAACGGCCAGTCCATAGCGACGCCCACCAGCCAGCATTCCCAGCAGCTGAGCGGCTCCCGGGTTTTCCTGCATCATGATGGGCTGCCAGTCCGACAGTGCGGGGTTCCAGCGGAGCACTGAGCGCGAACCGTCAACAGCAAAGACCTGGTCTCCGGCAAACGTGACATCTTCGATCTGCTGCCCTGGCAGCCACGCATCGGCCATGAATCCATTAACAACCCCGGCGGTCGTCTGCACAATCCAAAACAGCACAACCAGGATCAGACTGACAATCGCATTGCGCCACACGGCTCCGGCCAGTGCACTGACGGAATAATAAATAGCAAAAAGGAACACATACAGCGGGATACACAGCAGCAGTTCAATACGCCACAGCCCAAACCGCAACCCCAGCAGCAGCCAGGTCCCCGTAACCAGCTCAGCGGCACACAGCAGCGTGAAAATACAGCCGCCCGCAAACCGTGTCAGGTAAATCGTGATGCGACGGACAGGTTTGCTGAGCAACAGCGAGATCTCACCGGGCTCAAAAGTACGGGGAATGATGGAAGCGGTCACCAGCAGCGAACCGAATACGCCGAAGAAACCGAGAAACACAGTCAGCACACCAATGATAATCTCATTGATCAGATCATCCGTCTGACTGGGTGGCAGCCGCAGCGGGCCGAACAGAGTCATGCTGCCGTACGACAATTCCAGCGATTTCTCATCCTGGATGTCAATGGCATCCGGGAACGCAGCGGCAAGACGTTTCAGGTTGCGAGCCGCACGCTGCGGTTTGGTCAGTCCAGCTGGATCGGCACTTCGCAGATCTTCGTCAATTCTGGCCTGTTGCCACGTTTCGGACTGCCACTTCCCAGGGTCGTAAAAATCTTCCCTGTCCAGCACCTCGTTGACGGCCTCGATGACGCGGCTTTGAAATCGTCGGGTGTCCCGTGCATTGGCCTCGGGACCGGGCGGCGTCAGTCCGCGAACGTTCTCCTGAGTTTTCGGGGCCAGCTGCGTCCAGATATGGTGCGCCGGACCCGCCGTCTCGGAAGCTGCCTGCTGCAGTGACTTCAGCAGCCCTTCCGCGTCAACCAGTTCAAAAGGACGCAGTCGCGTACTGGGAACCGATTTGAGTCCCATGGGAGCCAGCGCAGCCAGCACCAGCGCTATGGCTCCCAGTGCCAGCCAGAGAATTCGCGAGGCTGCGGCTTCGCGAAAGGCGTCTTTCAGAATTGCCAGACACGCTCTCATCGGGAAGCCTCCCCTACGATTGTCATAAAGACCTCTTCCAGAGTGCGTTCGCGACGAGCCATCCGGAAGATGCTGATACCGCGTTCCCGGAGACCATCAACAAGTCTGTCTGCCTCCTGCTGATCCGTGATCGGAACTTCAATTTCGCAGGCGCCAGGCGCGGCTTCCCGCAGCGTCGCCGCAGGCCAGGGAGCCATCACCTGCTCAATCGCAGTGCGGTCACCAAACAACTGAAGCTGCAGTGGAGCCCCCTTAATGGCTTTGGTGAGCTCCTGAACGGTGCCCGTCCGCAGCAGCCGGCCTTTGTTCAGAATGGCCACCTGAGTGCAGATCAGTTCGATTTCCTGAAGCAGGTGGCTGTTCAGGAAAATGGTGTGTCCCTCCGCTGCCAGCTGCCGCAGCACATCCCGAATCTCACGACGCCCGACCGGATCCACACCGTCGGTGGGTTCGTCCAGCACGATCAGTTTGGGCTTGTGCAGCATGGCCTGAGCCAGCCCGAGTCGCTGCAGCATCCCTTTGGAATAGCCCGACACCCGCTCACGCTCACGCCCCTTCAGTCCAACCTGCTCCAGCAGCAACGGGCGAGCAGCCCGAATCTGTGACATGGTCATGCCGCTGAGGCTGCCGTAGTACTCCAGGGCCGTATTCGCGGACAGGTGCCGCGGCAGTCGGTGATTTTCCGGCAGGTAACCGATCTGCCGACGAGCCGCCATCGAGCCGGCCGGGCAGCCAAGCACCGATGCCGTCCCCGCAGTTCGCGAAATGATCCCCAGGAGAATCTTGATGAGTGTGGTTTTGCCCGCACCGTTGGGACCCAGCAGACCGTAAACAGTCCCCTGAGGCACCTCGAGGGTCACGTTATCCAAAGCCTGGAAGCGAGTACGCTTGAAGATACCGGACCGCCAGGTCTTGCTCAGACCTGACGTTTCAATCACCGGCGCGGCGCCGTTGCTCATTTTGGAGTTCCTTGCATGGCAGAAGTTCTGCTCTGCTTCGACGGCGGATTGAGAATCCTGGAGAAATTCCGAGGGGAATTCAGATTTGGAAATCGCGAAGGTGATGAATCAGCTCGGTTCTGCCTGCAACTGCAAATGACCACCACAATGCTTGCAGGCCACCTTGTGACCGATGTATTTCAACCCCGCACGGATCTCCTGCTGGCAGTGCGGACAACCCATGTAGGCGGCTCGAATATCCACCGTCGTGTCATACGGAAACGCATGCTGGCAGTGCTTGCACTGGACCCTGAGACCCTTGTATTTGCTGTGAATTCGCAGTTCCTGCAAACATCCGGGACAACTGACGTAGTGACCGCGAGGGGAGGCTGATGCTGTCACACTGATCTCCGGCAAGGCAAAGAAGCTGGGAATTTCGATGCTGTCTTCCGTGAGTTCAGAATTCAGCAGCGCCCGACACGATCGGCAGTGAACCAGTCGGGGAGGCATCTCTTCGCCGCACTGCGAACACGGTCCGCCCGGCCATTCTCCTGACATTGGACAGGTCCTTTTTCAGTTTTCAGTGGTCAGTTTCCAGTTTTCAGTTTTCAATCTTCAGTTTTCAGTCAGCCGCTGCGGTCTCAGCAGCCGTTGCGGCGGACGGCAGCAGAGCAGGTTGTTTCAGCCGCGAGCGGGAACGAGTCGTCGTCAGTCCGCTGCCTTGACAGCAATGACGTGCCTGAAGGTGTGGAAATACAGATGGCCGTTGGCCACGGCCGGAGTGGAGTGGCAATCGTCGCCGAGCGGAGTACGTCCCAGTTCCCGGAACTGCCGAGCAGCCTGGAGGACAACCACGATCCCATCTTCAGTGACGCAGTAAATGCGATCCTCGATCAGAATCGGGGAACCGCTGTACTGCCCGTCAATGCGTTCAGACCAGACTTCATTGCCGGTGGCAGCCTCCAGACACACCATAATGCCTTTGTCGCCCCACAGGAACAACAGATCCTCCCGCCGAATCAGACACGGAACGTAGGGCAGCATAGTTTTGCGCTCCCACGCAATGCGCTGATCCGCCGGCACATCCAGGCCCGTGCGAACCGCCGCGAAATACTTGCCGTTGCCACCTTCACCGCAGGTCGCAAAAGCCAGACCGTCCACAACGATCGGCGAAGCAACAGTCCGCATGGGCAGTTTCGGAGTCTGCCAGTGCGGTTTGCCGGTCCTCAGATCAATCCCGCTGACACCACCCGATTCGCTGACCGTGACAATCTGCCTGCCACCAGCCCCGTCGGGAGCCACGGTGGGAGTGCTGTAGGAGGTTTTCCCGGGAAGTCGCTCGGTCTTCCACGCCACTTTTCCGGTGGCTGCCTCAAGAGCAATGAAGGAACTGGGACCGACCTGATCATTGGCTATGATCACCAGTCCGTCTTCGATGATGGCAGAGACTCCCAGGTTGTGCTCACTTTCATAGGATCCAAGATCCACCGACCAGACATCGCTGCCGCTGAAGTCCCACGCCTTTGCCACCAGTCGCGACGCATCAGCGAACAGGCAGCAGACAATGCGACCGTCTGTCGCAGGAGTACTGGACGCCCAGCTGTTCTTCTGATGCTTGCGACTGGCCTCCATCTTGAACGAAGCACTCCAGAGCAATGCTCCGGAGTCTGCGTTGCAGCAGTGGATGAATCGCTCACTGCCACCGTCTGTGGCGGAGGTTACAAACAGGTGTTTGCCCCAGATCACCGGCGACGAGTGGCCGATGTTGGGCAGCTGAACTTTCCATGTCGGCTGACTGGAATCCCAGGTTACCGGGACACCACTTTGTGAACTGACGCCCAGGCCGTCCGCTCCGCGAAATCGGGGCCAGTTCTCCTGCGCACTGGCAGTGGCGAATTGCACGAAACACAGGTGCAGCACAAGCAGCGACAGGCAGCAGCGAACTTGATGAACCACAGAGGTGACCCCTTCACATCGAGAGTCTGGCAGACACGGACCGTGCAGGCGAAGTCCGACTGAGGGCCCCAGTCTAGCGAATTGGGGGTGTCGCGGGCTACTGACCGGGCCGATTCCGAGGCTGGATTCAGGCCGGTCGCCAGCGGGTTTGCGGAGTGTGCAGGCTGGGAGGCAGGAAGGGACCGGAGGCTGCCAGCTTTCAGTGGACTTTCCGGAACGAACGGCAGTGCTACAATCCCCGCAGTTTGCCCTACCATTCGCCGCAGAAAGATCCCCAAATGAACCTCCGAGCAATTTTTGGCGTGTTGGCTGTTCTGGCGGGGGCCAGCACGGTATCCGGCGTCTCTGCCGACGAGCCGGCCGTACTGCGATCCGTCGAGGGTATTTCGGAGTACCGGCTGGAAAACGGTCTGCAGGTGCTGCTGTTCCCGGACAACTCCAGCCCCAAAGTGACGGTGAATCTGACAATCTTTGCCGGCTCGCGGCACGAGGGTTATGGCGAAGCTGGAATGGCTCACCTGCTTGAACACATGGTGTTCAAAGGGACGCCGACCTTCCCCCAAATTCCCGCGGAACTCAAGAAACGCGGCGCCGACTTCAACGGCACCACATGGCTCGATCGCACAAACTACTACGAAACACTGCCCGCCGGGGACGAGAATCTGGAATTCGCCCTGCAGATGGAAGCCGACCGGATGGTGAACAGCCTGATCCGGGCCGAGGACCTGGCGTCCGAAATGACCGTCGTGCGAAATGAATTCGAAAGTGGCGAGAACAGTCCCCAGAACGTGCTGATGGAACGAGTGATGGCTGCCGCCTTCGAATGGCACAACTACGGCCAGTCCACAATCGGCAATCAGGCCGACATCATGCGAGTTCCTGTGGATCGCCTGCGCAAGTTCTATCAGCGTTTCTACCAGCCCGATAACGCGATGCTGGTGGTGGCCGGTCGCTTTGACCCAAAACAGGCCATGTCGCTCATTCTCAAGTACTTCGGTGCTCTGCCCAAACCGACTCGCGAACTGGATCGGACCTACACGGAGGAGCCCGCCCAGGATGGCGAACGGATGGTGACTGTGCGTCGTGTGGGTGATGTTCCCTCGGCAGCTTTGCTGTATCACATCCCGGCCGGAGCCCATCCGGATTACGCCGCAGTCGATGTGCTGGCGACCGTGATGGCCAGCGAGCCGGCCGGGCGACTGTATGAAGGGCTCGTACGCCGGCGCCTCGCAGCCACCTGCTACGGCTTCTCCTTCGCCCTGCACGATCCGGGTGCGCTCATGTTCGGCGCTGACGCGGCAGAAGGCACCGACGGAACAACGCTGCTGCAGTCACTTGTCGAAACCGTTGAGACCACCGCCGAGCAGGAGTTCACGGCAGAAGAAACGGACCGGGCGAAGGCCGAGCTGCTGAAATCCCGCGAACTGCAGATGGCCAACTCACAGCAGGTCGCCATTGAACTCAGCGAATGGGCGGCCCAGGGGGACTGGCGACTGTTCTTTCTGCACAGAGATCGCCTCGAAGCAGTCACCGCTGCCGACGTCAATCGGGTGGCCAGACAGTATCTCGTTCGCACAAACCGAACAGCAGGAGTCTTCGAGCCGACAAAGGCACCTGAACGAGCAGTGATTCCCCCCACGCCCGACCTCGCTGAACTGCTGAACGACTATCGTGGTCGCGCGGCAGTCGCACAGGGTGAGGAATTTGACGCGGCGCCGCAGGCAATCGAAGCGAAGCTGCAACGTTCACGGCTGGAAAGCGGCCTGAAAGTGACGCTGCTGCCAAAGAAAACTCGCGGCAGTATGGCCACCCTGCAGTTAACCCTGAGGTACGGCAACCTGCAGGCTCTGGAAAATCTCGGCCTCGCAGCAGAACTGCTGCCGGAACTGCTGATGCGCGGCACGGAAAATCGCAGCCGTCAGGACATCTCCGACGAATTGAATACCTACCGGGCCCGCATGAGCCTCAGCGGGGCTCCGGGAACACTGACCGCCCGCATTCAGGTATCCCGCGAAAACCTGCCGCCGGTGCTGAACCTGCTGCGGGATGTGCTCAGAAACCCTGCCTTTCCAGCCGACGAAATGGAACTGCTGCGGGAAGAACAGCTGGCGGCAATTGGCCAGCAGGTGTCCGATCCGGTCGCGCTGGCATT